>ENA-OWNQ01000426-OWNQ01000426.1-gut-metagenome-genome-assembly--contig:-NODE-426-length-17701-cov-8.849580_pt1 | contig 17701 bp, 15 predicted proteins | sample MGYA00248252_ERZ651782 | MGnify/ENA primary metagenome ERZ651782 (study PRJEB26908, sample SAMEA4031705) | gut metagenome | biome: gut; feature: normal infant; material: stool | place: China | collected 2015... | reverse complement strand
CGTATGCCTTACAGAACTGAAAGGGTATCAGGCCGCTGTCGGCAAGCCAGTCATCCAGCCCCGCCGTCCAAACAGCCGCCTGGACAAGGTGCGCTATATGTTTCAGAAGATAATGTAACGTCTTGCGCAATGCAAGCGTTCATTGCTGGCTAGGCAGGTTCTAGTGATCGTTGCAACATCTGATCGACCGGTAGGAGGATCGGATGGGCAGGTGGGCGTTCGAGGGTGTGGAGTACGCGACGCATGGCGAGATGTGCGCGGCGCGGCGACGCCGGTACGTCGAGCATCTCGAGGTGGGCATGAACTTCACGCAGGCCGCGCGGGCGGTGGGCGTGTCCAAACGCACCGGCAAGGTGTGGCGCAACGGAAGGACACGATCGAACGGCAGGAACGAGAAGCCATCGGTGGACTGGTATCGTTCCACCGTGGACATTCCCCAAAAGATCAGTTCGAGGTATCTGAGCCAGGACGAGCGCATCAGCATCGCCGACTGGCGGAAGGCCGGCATGAGCGTGCGCGGGATCGCGCGCACGCTCAATCGTCCCGCGTCGACCGCCAGCCGCGAGCTGGTGCGCAACACGAATCCCGCGACCGGCATGTACGAGCCGTACCGGCCCCAGCAGATGAGCGCGGACGGCCCAGACGACCCAAGCCCGCGAAGATCCATACGGTGCCCGGCCTGCTCGCATACATTCGCGCAGGATTGCGGGCGCATTGGAGTCCCGAGCAGATCGCGGGGCGCCTGCGCGCCGATTTCCCGGATAATGATGCTATGCATGTGTGCGCGGAGACGATCTACCAGGCCATCTACGTCCAGGCCAAAGGCGAACTGAAAAAGGACGTCATCAAGGCCCTGAGGAGCGGGCGCGCCCAACGCCGGCCGCACGGGCAGACGGACTCGCGCAAGCCCCGTTTCCGCGAACCCATGATCATGATCAGCGAGCGGCCCGCCGAAGTCGAGGACCGGGCGATACCCGGTCATTGGGAAGGCGACCTGATCTGCAGCGCGGCCAACAAAAGCGCGATCGGCACGCTCGTGGAACGCTCGACACGGTTCACGATCCTCCTGCACCTGCCCGACAGGCACGACGCCAAACACGTCCAGCAGGCCGTCATCCGGAAAATGCAATACCTGCCCAAGCTCCTGAGGAACTCGCTGACCTGGGACCAGGGAAGCGAGCTCACCCTGCACAAACGCATCTCGACCACGTTGGACATGCAGGTGTATTTCCGCGACCCGCATTCCCCCTGGCAGCGCGGCACCAACGAGAACACCAACGGGCTCCTGCGCCAATACTTCCCCAAGGGCACCGACCTGAGCGCATACCCCGAGGACCACCTCGACGCGGTCGCCGAGGAACTCAACGACCGGCCCCGCAAAACACTCGGCTACAGGAAACCATCCGAGAAAATAGGGCTATAGGAACTAAACGTGGTGTTTATGTTCGGGGTTTGTCCTTGCGGGAGTAAGCGTGTCGGGGTGCTTTTAATACGAGGTCGTGTTAAAGGCCGTTGTTTCTACCGTCCCCTGCCTGTTCGATGGGCGTATGAGGACGAAATCGAAAAGGGCCCGACTGTGCCCGGTGTGCGGCCGGCCGATGAGGAAGAACGGCAGGACGGCCGCCGGCACGCAACGTTGGAAGTGCGCGGACTGCTCTCTGGGGACCACGGCGCCCAGGCCGGACCGAAGGCATGACGCCGACCTGCGGGCCTTCCTCGACTGGCTGCTTTCCGGCAGGACGCAGGGTGATATGGGGTCGGGGCCCCGCATGTTCCGCAAACGCACGTCATGGTGCTGGAACATCCGGCCCGAGATCCCAACGCCGGCGGTCAAACACCACACGGTGATGGCGGACGGCACGTACATGAGCCACGATTGGTGCCTGATCGTCGCGGTCGACGGCGAGACCGGCGAGGCGCTGGGCTTCCAGTGGTGCTCGCACGAGTCTGTTTTGCTTCAATGTTTGTTCGACAGGTTCGGCAGTGTTTTTCCGTAGTGTGGGCTGATGGTTTTCCCCGGTGTCGTCATCGTTTCCCGGTGATGTGATAGGCATCGGTGCCGCCGCCTGTATATTCCCGAGTTGCCAATCGGTTTTGATTCGGCCGGTTGCCGCCGGCCGGCGCTCGGGAAGGAAAGGAACATGGCGATACCGATGCCCATTGTGCAAGATATCAGGAGACTCGACCGGCAGGGAATGTCGCGCGCGCAGATAGCGCGGCGTCTTCACGTGGATCGCGGGACGGTCGCGAAGTACGCGGATATGGAGGATTGCTCGCCCAAGCCGAAGGCGGATCGCAGGTACGGGTCGAAGATCGACCCGTACGCGCATCTGGTGGACGAGTGGCTGGAGGCCGATCGTCTGCTGCCCAGGAAGCAGCGGCACACGATCAGGCGCGTGCACGACCGTCTGCTGGCGGAGACGGATTACGACGGCGAGTATTCGACCACGATGCGTTACGTGCACCGGTGGCGCGAGGCGAACCGCGGCGTGCCGGATCGCGAGGGGTACGTGCGGCTCGAGTGGGCGGCGGGCAGCATGCAGGTCGATTTCGGCGTGGCCCGGGCCCGGATCGCTGGCGAGATGGCGGACGTGCATTGCCTGGTGGTCTCGTTGCCGTATTCGAACATGCGGTTGTGCGTGGCGTTGCCGGGCGAGAACGCGGAGTGTCTGTGCCATGGCCTGATGCTCGTGTTCGAGCATATCGGGGGTGTTCCTCCCGTGATCGTGATGGACAACGCGACCGGTGCCGGCCGGCGCAACGCGAAGGGCGAGGTCGCGTTGACCGGGGTGTTCTCCGCGTTCGTGGCGCATTACCGGCTCGAGGTCCGGTTCTGCAACCCGTATTCGGGCAACGAGAAGGGCAGCGTGGAGAACGCGGTCGGGTTTTTGCGGCGCAATCTCATGGTGCCGCCCATGCGCGCGGAATCGTATGGGCAGTTGAGCCGTCTCCTGCTGGAGCGGTGCGACGGGCTCGCCAGGGACTCGTATTGCCCGAGGTTGCTGGACGTGCCCGTGGCCGAGGTGTTCGACGAGGAGAGGGCCGCGTTGATGCCGTTGCCGTCCACGGCGTTCGACCCGGTTCGCTGGGAAAGCCGGACGGCCGACAAGTACGGGCTGGTCGACATCGACTCGAACCGGTACCTCGCCGGCCCCGATTCGGCGCGTTCCAGGGTATTGGCCGCGATCCGGTGGGACACGGTCACGCTCACCTCGCCCGCCACCGGCGAGCTCTTCGCGGAGTATCCCAGACAGTACGGACGGTCGCGCAATGTGGAGGATCCCGCGCTCGTGCTTCCCCGGCTCGCGGTCAAACCCCGCGCGTGGCGGGAAAGCTCGATCCGCCCGGACGTGCCCGACGATATACGCGCGTGGCTTGATTCCATGGACGAAAAGACGTTGAGGGAGAGCCTCAAAGCGATCGGGGACGCGTGCCGGGCGGCCGGGTTCGATCCCGCGATGCAGGCGTGCGGCGAGATCCTGCGCTCGAACAGGGACATGGGCCTGCACGCGGACTCGCTCACCCCGATCGCGTTGCGCATGCGCGACGGCGAGTGGGAATACCCCGGCGGGATCGAGGAGCCCGACCTGAGCGGCTACGACCGGTTCATCACCGGCACGGACGACGGAGGGGAAGAACGGTGAGCGTCAGACCCGATCCGGTGATCCCGGAGACCCGACGCAGGCGCGCGTCCACGACCGAGAAAAGCGAACGCATCCTGAAGATGAGCCGCAGCCTGACCCTGACACGCAGCGTGCTCGCCGGCACGCTCGCCGAGGCCACGCCCAACCAGCTCGACTTCATCGAACGATGGTTCACGGCCGAACTCGACTCGCGCGAGCGATCCAAACGCCTGCGCCTGCTCAAACAGGCCGGCTTCCCCGCCGACAAGACCCTCGACGGCTATGACTGGACCAACCTGAAGATGCCCGCCGACTGGGGGCGCGCGCAGCTCGAGAACCTCGACTTCGTCGCCGGATGCGAGGACCTCGTGCTCTACGGGCCCGTCGGCACCGGCAAGAGCCACCTGGCCATCGCGATCGGACGGCTCGCCTGCGAGCGGGGCGTCCCGGTGCGCTTCTTCACCGCGACCGGACTGCTCATGCGTCTGCGCCGCGCCCAGCAGGAGAACCGGCTCGACCGGGAACTCGCGAGCATCGGCAAGGCCCGACTTCTCATCATCGACGAGTTCGGCTACCTGCCCATAGACGAGGAGGGCAGCAGGCTCCTCTTCCAGATCATTTCCGATTCCTACGAGACAAGGAGCATCATCTACACCACCAACATCGAATTCAGCGGATGGGGACGCGTGCTCGGCGACAAGAACATGGCCGCCGCCCTCATCGACCGCACCGTCCACCACGGACGGCTCATCAGATTCGAGGGCCGCTCCTACCGAAGCGAACACGCCCTCATGACCAAATAACCAACACAACGCAGACAGGCAGCGGCCGATACCGCACACCCTGCGGAAAACCCGCTGCCTACACTGCGGAAAAACACCGCTCACAAAGCGGACGCCAACTTGCTAAAACACAGCACGAGTCAAAGGACGCGTATGCGGCGTTGTTCTCCCGGATCCCCGCGCCGGACGTACTGGTCACCGACGGATTGCGTGGCGCGGAAAGCGCCTGCACCGAGGTCTGGCCGGGCGCGCGCATCCAGCGATGCCTGGTGCACGTGCAGCGCAACACCCGGGCCGACCTGACCTCGAAACCCAGGCTCCAGGCCGGCAGGGAGCTCAAGAAGCTCTCCGACCGGCTCACCAAGATCCATGACGCCGAAGCCGCGGCCCGGTGGGGCGGGGCGCTCAATGCATGGCACATCCGATGGAGGGACTTCATCAACGAACGTACGTGGGCGGAGGACGACCCGTCGAATCCGAAGGCCGCGCGTCAGGAATGGTGGTGGACCCATCAGGAGCTGCGACGCTGCTACCGGCGATTGGAGAAGCTGTTCCGTCAGGGCAGGCTGTTCGCGTTCCTCGAACACGAGCTGACCGAGGGCGGTCCGGTGGCCCGTACCACGAACCGGTTGGAGGGCGGTGTCAACTCGCCGCTCAAACATGTGCTCCTCGACCACCACGGCCTGCCCGAGGAGCACATGAAACGCGCGTGCGAATGGGTGTGCTACATGAAAAGCGGCTCCCCGGACCCCGCGTCATCGATCAGACCCGAACACTGGAAACCGGCAGGACCACCCGCCACCGAAACCAAAGACGATGCCGGCAACGGCACTCCCGGATACGGCACCGGCATCGACTGGAACGACTTCCACACCCATGTCGCATGGAAGTCAAACGACTAAACACCGGAGTCTAAAACACCACGTTTAGTTCCAATAGCCCAGAAAATACTCGAACTCATCAACACAGCATGATACGATCGCACCAATCCAAGACCGCCATCAAGAGCGGCAAAACACACAGGTGTTGCAACCACCACTAAAATCCGCCTATTCATATTGCAGACAAACCGATGCAATTCGAAACTGAATTTATAGATGGCAAATGATACCTTACAAAAATGTAGGCACATCAATATCAACTATAGTTGAAAAAAGACTTTACACTATTCTCATATCTTCAATGGCATTAATCAGCATTACTAATCTGTAACCATACGAATCCATCATTAAAATGCCTGATAAGCAATCTATTGAAAAGGCCGCTTACGCAATTCGGCAGACTGAGCCGTAAAACGGACGGCCCAGTGGGCTGTTCGTAGGCGAAGCGAGCGGTTTACCGCGAGGGCTTCCTGCGCAACTCCGCCGGCAGCACAAAGTGCATGTTTTCTTTGATGGTTTCGACGGACTTCATACCGGTGAAGCCCAAGTTTTGCAGAGCGTCAATCACACCGGACACCAGTTCGTCCGGTACGGAGGCACCCGAGGAGATACCTACGGATTCCAGACCCTCGAACCATGCCGGGTCAAGCTCGCTGGCATCATCCACGCGATACGCTTTGCCGCGCTCCCCCAAGCCCTCCTGCGCCACCTCCATCAGTCGCACGGAATTCGAGGAGTTGGCCGATCCGACAATCACCACGCAATCGGACTGCTGGGCCACCAGTTTGACCGCAGCCTGACGATTCGACGTGGCATAGCAGATATCCGAACTCGGCGGCTCTTGAATCCAAGGGAATTTGGCCTTCAGCGCGGCAATGGTATCGGCGGTCTCGTCCACGCTCAACGTGGTCTGCGAGAGCAGCACCAGCTTGGTGTCGGGCGCAAAATCCAGCGAATCGACATCCGATTCATGCTCGATCAAGTGCACGTGTTCGGGGCTCTCCCCCACTACACCGACCGCTTCATCGTGACCTTTATGCCCGATATAGACGATTTCATACCCCTCGCGCACGAAACGCAGCACCTCACGGTGCACCTTACCCACCAGAGGGCAGGTGGCATCCACCACATGCATGCCACGACGTTCGGCTTCCGCCTTCACTACCGGAGATACGCCATGGGCGGAAAACACCACCGGAATACCCGCTTGGGCAGCAGCATCCGGAATCTCCGCCAATTCCTGGACGAACACCGCGCCTTGCCCGGCCAAGTCCTCGACCACATGCTTGTTGTGCACGATCTGCCGGCGCACATATACCGGGGGCAGCCCATCCTCGCGCGTCCGCTTTCCGGAAGCCTCCGCGGCTTTGAGAATGGTCTGTACGGTAAGAATCGCACGGTCCACACCCGCGCAGAAGCCTCGCGGATCAGCGAGCACAACGCTTTTGGTCATCGGAACCTCCTGAACGTCAATAGTGTTTTCCAGTGTAAGGCAGGGATTACAGGAATCTGCCGTCACAACTTTTCCGCGTCTCCCACAAATCACCGGTTTCCAAGGAATCCACGTGCTTCTCGCATGATGGTGTGAGACTCGTCACTCCACGTATTGCTACCGTGTTTATACGAATTGTTTATTATATGCCGCATATCGCCAATCCCCGCCTCGATAGAGGAGACGCGCTAGACTGGGGCCAGCGATAGCAGGAGCTACCGGCCCACCAACCTCACTACGGGAGTGATTCCATGACGAGTAAAACACCACGCACCGGAAATCAGTATTCGATTCACTATGGCGATTATTCCGCCGTCATCTGCGAACTCGGCGCCAAGATTCGCCGATTCGATTATCAAGGCAAGGAAATTTTCTGCCCGTTCGGCGTCAACGACCTGACCCCCACCTGTAACGGTTATGTGCTGGCCCCGTGGCCAAACCGCATCGAAAACGGCGAATACGATTTCAATGGCAAGCATTACTGCGCGCCGGTTAACGAATATCATCCCGCACCGCGCAACAATGCGAACCACGGATACGCCTACCACTACATGTGGAAGCTTGAATCGTTGACCGATAGCGCCGTGACGCTTTCGCTGCGCTTCCCCAACTTGGACGGATACCCGTTCGATGTGACCGTGACCGTCACCTACGAACTCGGCGACAACGGCATGACCGCGACCGTCAATGCCCGCAATGATGGCGACGAACCGGCACCGTGGGCTCTCGGCCTGCATCCGTGGCTGGCCAACGGCAAGCAGGGCGCAACTGCCGCCGAACGCGATGCCGACTCCGCCGCCTGCCACCTGCAGATTAAGGCCGCCAGTCATGTGACGGTGAACGAGGCGCTGATTCCCACCGGCACCGAACCGGTTACCGGTATCTACGACCTGAACGATGGCCCGACGCTCGAAGGCCGCGCCTTTGATGATGCCTGGGTTGACGTGGAGCGTGCCGCCGATGGTACGACCACCACCACATTCACCCGCCCGGACGGTATCGAAGTGAAAATCATTGGCGATGAGACGATTAATGCTTGGCAGTGCTACACCGCCACTGGCGCACCGTTCGCCGAGCATCCGTATGGCATCGCCGTCGAGCCGATGACCGCCCCGGCCAATGCCTTCCGCACTGGTGACCACTTGGTGACGCTCGCCCCCAACGGCGACTACACCACTGTGGTCCGCTACGAAGTAGTCCAGAAGTAGTTCTGTTACGCTGGCTCCCCTCCAGAGGGGAGCCAATTTTTTATCCTTATGTGCCGCCGCGTCTTGGGACTTATGCGATACGATTGTGAGCGATAACAATTTGTTCCACAAAGGAGTGTGCACTATGGCTTTGAAGCCTCGCACTGGTAACCAATATGTCATCTCGTCCGGCGAATGGAGTGCCGTCGTCACCGAACTGGGTGCCAGCCTGCGCGAGCTGAAGTGGCGCGGCGAAGACCTCATCGTCCCCTTCGACCCGAACAAGGTCATTCCCTGCTGCAACGGCTGGGTGCTGGCACCGTACCCGAACCGAGTGACCAATGGTCAGTATTCTTTCGATGGCGAAGACTACCAGATGCCGATCGACGAGTTCGACCGCCAATCCTCCCTGCACGGCTATGCCTACCGCTACATGTGGGAGCTCGTTGATTTGCAGGAATCACACGTGACGCTCTCCTGGCGCTCCCCCGACATCGCCGGCTACCCGTTTGATATCACCATCACCGCCACTTATGCACTTGACGAGAACGGTCTCACGGAAACCTTCACCGTGCACAACAACGACAGCGTGAAGGCACCGTGGGCATTTGGCATCCACCCGTGGCTGGCCAACGGCAAGCACGCCACCGGTCAGGCCATTACCGCCGACAACGAGCCCTGCCGTCTTGAGCTGCACTGCGACACCCACGTGACCGTAGACGAACACTTGCTGCCCACCGGTGAAGAGCCGGTTTCCGGCATCTTCGACCTGCGCGATAACCCCACGCTGGAGGGACGTGGCTTCGACGATGCCTGGACCGATATCACCAACCGCGGTGAAGACGGCAGCACTTCCGCCGTGTTCACCCGCCCCGACGGCATCAAGGTCACGCTGACTGGCGACAAGACCATCAACTCCTGGCAGGTGTGCACCGGCAACGAAATCGGCGAGAAGGCTCGTCAGGCCGGCGTGGCCGTCGAACCGATGACCGCCTACGCCGACGCCTTCCGCACCGGCAAGGATCTGGTTGTGCTCGAGCCGGGCGATGACTACACCACCGTGGTCACCTTCCACGCCGAACAAATCTGAAAAACCGAATAGCCAAGCCTGACGCTCATCGCCACATGGACACCCGTGTTGCATCACGTCGTGCTCATGTGGCATAATTCCGAAGGCTTATTTTTTTACTGCAGCAAAGGAGTCCATCATGGGCATGCGCGGACGTAAGCGCAAGAATCGTCGTAAGAAGGCCGCCAACCACGGCAAGCGTCCTAACGCCTGATTCTTCGCGTTTCTTATGGAACGCTCAAGGCCCGTCTGATGATACATCAGACGGGCCTTGTTGTATATGTCGTTACTTATCTTCGCCGCAGCAGTGATCAAGCGTGGCCTTGAGCCGGGCTATCAGACATTCGGGCGCCACATCCGGGCGCAAGTAGGCACGCAACGCGGCAATCAACGCCTGTTCACGCTCGTCGCAGCAGGTACGGGGGTCAAAACAGTCGCCCTCCGTAACGATATGCACGTCTGTCTGGACCGACGCAGCGGCCGAGCCGGTATCCACTGAACGATGATGCACCGCCGTGATATGCACTTCGGTCTGGCTGACCATGCCATCGGCCCCCGTACGGGTTATGGAGATATGGCGAGTACGCTCTACCGGCTGATCGTTCATCAGATCTCCTTTCCCGAAAGCTTGCTTGACTGTTGTGGCGTGCGGGCGCCAGTCGCATGACTATGTCTCACTACGGCTTGCGTGTCGCCATTGCTGCCAACAGTTTGTTCACTACTTTCATTATGGCCGGAATCGGCGATTCGACCAACGTTTTCGCCCAACTTCGCGGATGGTGAACCAGCCGACGAACCAGTCACGTACCCGCGCTCTTTCGCATACGAGGCGAGCTCACGCTTGAGTTGCGTGCGGGCGCGATTCAGGCGGCTCATCACCGTGCCGATTTTCACGCCCTGCTCATCGGCCACCTGCTGGTAGGACTTGCCGTCGATGGCGGCGTCGATGAACACCTGCCGGCGTTCCGGCGAGAGTTTGGCGAGCGCGGCCATGATTTCCTCGGGCGCGAAGGCGTCCAAATATTCCTCTTCAGCGGACTTGAGCCCGTCCGACGTATGTTCGGCGGCATCGTAAATGTCCCAATCGTCGTATTCACCGGTGGAGTCGTTGGCACGCTGCGGGCGCCGCTTGGCCTTGGCATACTGGTTGAAGTAGGCATTGCGCTCGATGGTGGTCATCCACGCCTCGAAGTTGGAGCCCGGCTGGAATGAGTCGAAGGCCTTGAACCCGCGTTCGAAGGTGTCCTGGACCAGATCCTGCGCGTCATCGGGATCGTTGGTCAGCCTCATCGCCTGCCGGTACAGTGCATTGACGGCGGGCATGGCGAGCTGCTCGAATCTGGCGCGCTTGGCTGCCATGGACTCGCCCGATCCGGCTGACTGCCCGGATTGCGTAGTTGCTTCGCTTGTCGTCACGGTTCACCATTCTAATCAAATCATGTGCCCATATCGTGGTCGATGACGTGTGAGCCACAACACGCTGCACCCCACCTGTAGAATGGCGTATCGGCTAGATAATAGGGAGTAACAATTATGGCTTTGACTTTGGCTTCGGCCGCTGACCTGCTCAAGGAACACCATCTGCTGCGTGAAATCATCCAAGGGGATGTCTGGACCGACGACCCGGCCCGTATCGCTTCGGCGGATGAACCGTTCGCCGGCATCACCTACGACACCCGCAAGGTCACGCCGGGCACCCTGCTGTGCTGCAAGGGCCGATTCAAGGCCGAGTATCTGAACGGCATCGATGAAGCCGGCCTGGCCGCATACGTGGCCGAAACCGAGTACTCAGCCGCAACCGCCGCCCCCGGCCTGATCGTCAACGACGCACGTAAGGCGATGAGCCTGCTGTCCGCCGCGTTCTACGGATATCCGCAGAACGAGCTCACGGTCATCGGCGTCACCGGCACCAAGGGCAAGACGACCACCTCGTACTTCACGCAGGCGCTTATCAACGCCGTCTCCGGTGGCAAGGCCGCATTGTTCTCCTCGGTCGATAATTGCCTTGACGGCCACACCTACGTCGAATCCGATCTGACCACGCCCGAATCGATGGACGCCTTCCGCATGATGCGCGAGGCGGCCGATAACGGTATGAAGTATCTGGTGATGGAGGTCTCCTCCCAGGCGTACAAGGTGGACCGCGTCTATGGCCTGACTTTCGATGTGGCCGCGTTCCTGAACATCTCCCCCGACCACATCAGCCCGATCGAACACCCCACGTTCGAGGATTACCTGTATTGCAAGCGCCAGATCATCGTCAACGCGAAGTCGCTGGTACTCGGCGCGGACAGTCTGCACGCCGATCTGTTGCGGGAGGACGCGGAGGCAGCCGGCATCGGCGTGACCACCTTCGCCCTGCATGACGCGGATAATGCCGGCACCAGTGCGGACGTCGTCGCCTGGCCCGCCGACCCGGCGCACGCCTCCTTCCACATCGCCGACGGAGATCAGGCCCTTGGCGACTACCATCTGTCCATCGATGGCGACTTCAACTACCTCAATGCGGCGGCAGCCATCGCCATCGCCCATGCGGTTGGCGTATCGCTCGATGACGCCGACGCACTGCACGCCATCGAATCCGTACGTATCGCCGGCCGTATGGAACAGTTCCGCGACCCGCAGTCAAACACGCTCGCCATCGTCGATTATGCGCACAACTACGCATCCGTCACCGCGCTGCTTGACTTCGTCTACGAGCGTTGGGGCGAGGAAAACCCGCGTATCACGCTGGTGACCGGATCGGCCGGCAACAAGGCCTACGATCGTCGTAAGGAAATCGTCGAGGCTGCCGAGAACCGTATCGCGAACTTCATTTTCACCGCCGAAGATACGGACACCGAGCCGATCATCGACATCTGCATGGAAATGCAAGGCTACATCACGAACAAGGATGTGGTCTCCACGGTGATTTCCGACCGTCTGACGGCCATCACCAACGCCATTTACGATGCCCGTGCGCACGCCGACCGATTCAACATCCTGCTGATCATCGGCAAGGGCAACGAGCGTTGGATCAAGGACCATCGCAAGCATGTGCCGTTCGACGGCGACGATCACGTCGTCGAACGCATGTTTGGCTTGTGACGGGATTCCGGCCAATCAAATCCTGATCGGATCCCGATTAGCCCACATCAGATCACGCGCAATACGACCAAACCAGAAACACGACATACGGATACAAACGAAAAAGGATAGCTGAATCGTAATGATCACGTTGGAGAAAGTTGACGGAGCCACACTGGAAGCCGAAGCCGAGAAGGCCGGCATCACGTTGCCTATCGAACAGACCAAGGTTTGGTCTGGTTTTCAGGCGGATATCGACGGACGCACACCATGGGGCAATTATCTGATCAAGCGTGATGGTGAATTGGTCGCCGTGATCTCCTTTATCGATTTTGAGACGCACGGTTATCATTATCTGCGCTCGATGCATGGGCCGGCGTGGGTCGCCAAGCCCACCGAGGCTGAGGAGCGCGAGGTCGTCGACGCCATCGTGGACACCGTCAAGAAGGCCGACAAGAGCATCGCGTTCCTGCGTATCGACACCTGGTTCGCCGATGGTACGGAGAAGGTGCTGTCCACAGTGCCGTACGACCAGACCGTGGTCATCGACATCACCGGTGGCGATGATGAGATTCTGGCTCGGATGAAGCGTCGTGGACGCCGTGACGTGCGCAAGTCTCTACGTGAATGCCCGGCCGAGGTTGCCGATGAGACGGATAAGGCCCTGACCGATTTCTCCGAATATTACGATGTGATGGTCGAAACCGGCCAGCGCGATGGATTCACGCCTGCTCCGATGAGCGACTACTCCGATATGATCGGCGCGTTGGGTGCCGATCATTGCCGTGTGTTCGCCGCACGTATTGAAGACCGTGTGGTGGCATGGTCGATTGTCACCGTGAACGGCACGCATGCGGTGCGCTACTATGCCGGCATGCGCAACGAGGTTATGCGTCTGCATGTGACCGACAAGCTGCTGTATTCCGAATGCTGCATCCTGGGCTCGCAGGGTATTACGGAATACGATCTGATGGGCATCGGCTCCGATTTCGCGCCGTCGCTCAAGGGGCTTAACGAGTTCAAGTGCAAGTTCACCGAGGAAATCACCCCGGTGGCCCCCGCCCGCGACGTACCCATCAAGAAGGTCTTCTACAAGACGCTGCAGACTGTGCAGGGCGTGCGCAAGGCATTACGCTAATACCACCCCGCTCCCGCTGGTGGGAGCTGTCGAGCGAAGCGAAACTGAGGGTGGTCTTTCGAGATGGACCACCCTCTGTCACCTGTGGCGCCAGTTCCTACCAGCAGGAACCATTCATTTATCGTTCGAGTTTTTGGCTCACCACGGCTGTTACGCCGTCGGCTCGCATGGTTACGCCGTAGAGCGCGTCGGCAATCGACATGGTGCGTTGCTGGTGAGTAATAATGATGAGCTGCGCATGGGCGCGTAGCTCATTGAACGCATTAATCAAACGGGTCAGGTTCACGTCGTCCAACGCGGCCTCGACCTCGTCCATCACATAGAACGGGCTGGGGCGGGCGGTGAAAATCGCGAACAGCAACGCCAGCGCGGTCAGTGAACGTTCGCCGCCGGACAGGAGGCTCAGCTGTTTGACACGCTTGCCGGCCGGGCTGGCCTCGACCAGTACGCCGGTGGTGAGCATGTCTTCCGGGTTTTCCAGGCGCAGTCGCCCGGTGCCGCCTGGGAACAGCGTGGCGAACATCTGCTCGAATGCCTCGGCGGTATCGTCGAACGCGGATTTGAATACCTGGACCATCGTGGAATCGAGATCCTTGATGAGCTGCATCAAATCGTCACGTGATTTGACCACATCGTTGCGCTGATCATTGAGATACTTGTTCCGCTCCTCAAGCGCTTCGAATTCCTCGGTGGCCAAAGGGTTGATCTTGCCGAGTGCGGCCAGATCGCGGCGAGCCTTATCGAGACGCTTCTTCTGCTCCTGACGGTTATACGGCACGGTCTTAAAGAGGGCGGAATCGCCGTTGGTGCCGGTCTCTCCCCCGGTTTCTCCCTCTTCGGTCTCAGCCTCAGCTTCCGTCTCATCCAACGGCACAGGGTTGCCCTCATCATCCAGCACGGGCACCGGCTGTTCGGGGCCGTAATCACTAACCAATTCCTCCAAAGTGAGACCGAGTTCGTCGGACACTTTCTGCATGAGCTGCCCGGATTCGGCGGCCAACCGTTCGCGGTTTACATCCAAGGCATGTTCGCGCCCGGTCAGATCGGTGACCTTGGGCTCGATCTGGTTGCGCTGCGCGCGCAGGGCCTTGAGTTCCTCGTCATGGCTGGAGGCGGCGGCCTGCAGCTCGTCTCGTTTGGCGGCCACGTCATGCAGCGTATGCTCTACCATGGCGGCCACTGCTCGCGCGTCATCGGCCACGCCTTGCAGGTGTGCGGCCTGCTCGCGTCTGCGATCGTTCAACGCCTCGATGCGGGCGCGGCGTTCGGCGGTTTCTTTGGCGTTGTCCCGCAGCAGCCCGGCCTGTCGGCTCAGTGACTCCCCTTTGCGGCTTGCTTCGGTCCACGCGATTTTTGCGGCGACCTCATGCTCGCGAGTCAGGTTCAGTTCGCGCTCCAGCGTGCGTTCGCGTTCATCGAGTTCGTCGAAATCGGCATGTTCCGCTGTGGATTGCTGGGCCGATGCCAAAGCGCGATTGAGGTCGTCAAGCTTGAGCTGATGCTCGTTGCAATTCTCTTGGGTCTCGGTGATTTTCCTATCCAGCTGCTCGAGCTGACGGGTGAACGATGCGACGCGATCTGTGGCGGATTTCAGAGATTTCTCCGCCTGCTGGGCTTTGAGCCGGGCTTCGGTGCGTTTGGCGGATTCCTGGTCGACGAGTCGAGCCGCTTCATCGCGCTTGGTTTTGGCCTCGGCCACTTGCTCAGCCATTCCGCCGTCTTGGGCGGTCAACTGTTTGACCTGTGCCAATGCTTTGTCTCGGCGGGCGGCCAGAGACAGGTCCGATTGAGAGATTGAAGAGCCGCCGACCGCCGCCACGCCGTGTGTGAAGGTCTCGCCGTTCTTGGTGACGGCCCGCATGGCTTCGCCGAATGCCACAATCTGTTGGGCTTCGTCGGCGGTGCCGGCCGCGGCTACATCAGCCAGCAGGAGACGCACGGTGCGCACGACCGCTTCGGCCTGTGCCGGGTTCTCGGCATCCGGGTTCGCGGTGACGAGTGCTGCCAGCGCGTTGCCCGATTGCGGGGCGGCCCCCGCGTTCTCGGCGCTACTCTCCTCCGACTCCGTGCCCGGCTCTGTGGCGGGATCGCCGGCAATGCTCGCGGTCAGCACCACGGCTTTGCCGAGCTTATCTTCCCGAGCGCGTTCGAGGGCGTGCAACATGTTGCCTGCCGCGGGTACCACGATGGCGCTGGCATACTGGTCGAGCGCGTGGGCCACGGCTTCTTCCCAGCCTTCGGCCACATGGATGAAGTCGGTGAGTCGGCCAAGCGAGGCAACGTCCGTATCGCGCTCCAACGATCCGGAGGCATTGCGGCTGTCTAGCGTGTCGGCAAGCGCATCGGCCTTGGATTTGAGCGAGATGATCTTGGACTGTATCTCGCGCTGCTTATCGGCGCGTTCATTCAGTCGTTCGCGGCATTCGGCGAGCGTTGCACGTGCGGCGTCCAATGCGGCACCGTCATCGTCGGCAATGGAGTCCGCTTCGCTGCGCAATGCGTCCAGCTGTTGCTGGGCATCGTCGCGCTGGGAAGTCAGCGAGTCGCGTTGGGAGGCGTAATCCTTGGCGCGGCTGGTCGCCAGTTGTACGGCGGATTCCTCGCGGGCGATGAGTTCGCGCAGTCGGGCGATTTGCGCATCGCGTTCCTGTGCGGTTTTGCGCAGTTCCGTCAAGGTCTGGCGGACTGAGGCAAGCTTTTTCTCGTCGTCGGCGCGTTCCTCGGTGGCCTTGTCGAGTGCGATGCGCGCATCGGCCACGGCCTTGGTTTGTGCCGCTGCCTGAGACTCCAGTTCCTCGGCTCGTTTGACAAGCATGCCGGGATCCTCACCGAAGTTGGTGACGATCTGGCCGGCGAGTGACCGGCTGCGCTCTTCGGCCAACTGGGCGAGCGCGTTCAGTCGTTCACGGGTCTGCGAGAATTCATGCCAGTATTGGTTGGCCTTGGCGATGGCCGGACTGGATTCGGAGCTCAACGCCTCGACCTGTTCGATGCGTACTTTGACTTGGGCGAGTTCACGTTGGGCGACGGCCAGCTGGTTACGCACAGCGCCAAGCTCTTGACGTACCGTGTCGCGACGGCTCATCGAGCGTTGAGCGTCTTCGGCGTACAGGCGGGCTTGGGCGTCGCGTACGGATATCTGAATCGCGTCGGCGCGCCGGGAGATACGTGCCTGGCGTCCGAGGGGGCCGAGTTGGCGGTGAATCTCCCCCAGCAAATCGTCGAGTCGGCTCAGGTTCGTTTCGGTATTGGCCAGCTTGCGCAACGCGCGTTCCTTGCGCTTGCGGTGCTTCAGGATGCCGGCGGCCTCTTCGATGAACGCACGGTGGCCGGACGGGTCGGCCTTCAGAATCGCATCCAATCGTCCCTGGCCTACGATCACATGCATCTGCTGGCCAAGACCGGTATCGGAGAGGAGTTCCTGAATGTCGAGCAGGCGGCATTGCGAGCCGTTGATCGCGTATTCGGAGCCTCCGTTGCGGAAGATGGTGCGGGAGATGGTGACTTCCGTGTAATCGATATCGAGCGTGTGATCGGAATTATCGATGGTCAGGCTCACCTGTGCACGGCCCAATGGCGGGCGGGAGGACGTGCCTGCGAAAATCACGTCCTCCATCGAAGTGCCGCGCAGGTTTTTGGCGCCCTGCTCACCCATTACCCAGATCAGGGCGTCGACGATGTTCGACTTGCCCGAACCGTTGGGGCCGACGACCGCCGTGATGCCGGGCTCGAAGCGCAGCGTGGTGGCGGAGGCGAAGGATTTGAATCCGCGGAGGGTGAGTTCCTTGAGATACATGGCGTGAGACTGTTTTCCGTATGCCGGGTGTCCGGGTATCCGATATGCCTTGGATGCGGGTTACCGGGCGTCGGCGGAATCGTCGGTGTCGGTGTCGGCACTGGCCGTGCCGGTGCCGGCGTTACCGGCGTCACTGGCCTGTTCCTTGCCGAGGCCGAGGACGTCGAACACGTCGAAGTCGTCCGGGCTTACCGAATCCTCGAGGTTGTCGGCGGCCTCATCCTCGGCCTTGTCTGCCGGCTGATCCGAATCGTCCGGGTCAACTGCCGGCTGATGAACGGCCATAGCCTGCCTCATCGTGGGGCTGGCGTGTTCCTCAAGCATCAGGCGTGCGTCGCCGGCGGTGACGAAGCTGCCGCAGATAAGCACGCCGTGGCCGTAGCCCACGCCCAGCTCGTCCTCGGCATCGACCATATTGACGGCGGTCTGAATCGCGTCAGGCAGGTTCGCTTCCTTGATCACACGGTCACGCCCGAACACGTCCACGGCAGTCTTCTCAAGCTCGTCGGCCGGCATCACGCGCTCGCGCCACGAATTAGCCGAGGTGGTAACCGAGAAATAAAGGCGCGCGCGCGAGATGCCGGCCGACGAGCGTGAGAAGATTGACGTGGGCGGGTTAGGGAGTGACCGGGTGATCAAGGGAGCGAACCAGCCAGGCGCGATTAAG
>ENA-OWNQ01000424-OWNQ01000424.1-gut-metagenome-genome-assembly--contig:-NODE-424-length-17866-cov-3.701670_pt1 | contig 17866 bp, 16 predicted proteins | sample MGYA00248252_ERZ651782 | MGnify/ENA primary metagenome ERZ651782 (study PRJEB26908, sample SAMEA4031705) | gut metagenome | biome: gut; feature: normal infant; material: stool | place: China | collected 2015... | reverse complement strand
TAACATGTTTACTTGTTAATCCAGCTCCTCGCCCATCACTCATACCGCCTATATCGATATGAGTGATGGGCGAGGAGCTGGATTAACAAGTAAACATGTTATCTATCTCTCTTCGAATATTAGTAATTGGAATTCCTTTGCATATAATTTGCAACCATGGGCATACAAATTCCTTAATAAAAATTTGAAAGAAGGAAATATTGTTGTAAGTGGTTCTAGTGTACAATTTCAACTTAAATGATTAAGCCAAGCAGCAGTCATCCGCCTCCTCTTGCATTTGATTTGCAAGAGCCTTGCTGCGGGACAAGAGAGTGTCGATACTTGATGCTTCAAGTGGCATTACATATCCACCACGTATAGATTTCTCCTTGGATGGAGATGAATGCCGGTATCCAGCCTCGCCGAGATCGTCTGCAACTTCAAAATATCATGTGTAAGAGAATGTTCTTCTGTAGCCGGTAAAGCTACGGAAGAATGTTCTCTTTTTATAGTATATTAATTGAGTGTTATCTGAAAGAATTGTTGTATATACTATATCAAATACCTGAGAAATGGACAGGAAGCGTGAAATGAGATTACCTATTTATATAGAAGCAGCAATGGGAGTTTTTCTGGTAGTGATTCTGGCAATGGCAGGAAGAAACGGAATGATTCCTCAGAACCAGAAAAATAATGTTATGAAACAGTCAGAAGTAGAACAGAAATCAGATTCTGACATACAAAACGAAAAGGAAGGAGTTGCGGAAGAGGCAACAGATTCGATAGAAGAAGTTGCACAGACTGACAGCGTAGCAATAACAGCACAGATGTGTTCTCCGGCCGGGCAGTATCCGGTTATGGGGGAGAGTGTTGTTACGGTGGATGAGCTTGCAGATTATTTCAATCAATCGGGATACGAATATCCGTCGGAAGAACTGGCAAAAGGTGGAGCAGATACCATAGAAACATTCTGCCAGATCTACTGTGAAGAAGCAGAGGCAGAAGACATCCGGGCAGAGGTTGCATTTACCCAGGCAATGAAAGAGACTGGATTTCTTCAGTTTGGCGGTGATGTAAGTATTGAACAGTTCAATTTTGCCGGAATAGGAACAACCGGGGGAGGAGTGCCGGGAAATTCTTATCCGGATGTCAGAACAGGAGTGCGGGCACAGATACAGCATCTGAAGGCCTATGCGACAGATGAACCGCTGAATCAGACTTGCGTGGATAACCGTTATGAATATGTGAAAAAAGCTTCCGCACCTTATGTACAATGGCTGGGACAGAAAGAGAACCCGGAAGGAGCCGGTTGGGCGACAGGAGAGAACTACGGGTATGATATTGCAGGGATGTTGCAACATTTACTTCTAAAAGAGCAAGGTTAAGAAGATATGGCTGGACTTCCGGCTGTGGTTATGATATTTTAAGATTTCTTAAAGAAAGGGAAATCCCTTGACAAATCAGCCTTTGACAGCTATAGTAGTAACAGTTAAAAAGTATTTAACAACTATGTAAAGATACAGGTGTTGAAGAAGAGGAGTACATCATTACTTCCCACAGAGAGAACCGTTCAGATTGCTAAGAGGATCTGGCTGTGAGACGGTTTGGAAAAAGGATGATGGAAGGTAGCTTCGGAGTCGGAATTCTGAAAGGTCGAAGAGGTTGGATAGGAGTTCCCGGAGTCGTTCACGTTACAGAACGAAGAGATGTATATGTAAAGAACAAGGTTAATACAAACAGTAATAAGTTCTTACATATATAAATAAGGTGGTACCGCGAGATTTTCGCCCTTTACGTGAAGTAGAGGGCGTTTTCTAGTTATAGAAGAAAGAGATATCCACTTTTAAAACAATGAGATTGTGGAAAACAACTACAAAATTAACATAATATGTGGAAAAAGGAGAACAATCATGAGCAAAGAACTCGCAAAGACTTACGATCCGAAACAGATCGAAGAGAAACTCTATGAGAGATGGTGTGAGAACAAGTATTTTCATGCTGAAGTAGACAGAAGTAAGAAACCATTTACAACAGTAATGCCGCCTCCGAATATTACAGGAAAGCTGCATATGGGACATGCACTTGACAACACACTGCAGGATATCCTGATCCGTTACAAGAGAATGGAAGGATACAATGCGCTGTGGATCCCGGGAACAGACCATGCAGCAATCTCTACAGAGGTTAAGGTTACAAATCAGCTCAAAGAAGAGGGAATCGACAAGAAAGAACTCGGACGTGAGGGATTCCTTGAGAGAACCTGGCAGTGGAAAGAAGAGTACGCAGGAACAATCGAGAATCAGCTGAAGAAGCTTGGTATTTCCTGTGACTGGGACAGAGAGCGTTTCACAATGGACGAGGGATGTTCCAAAGCTGTAGAAGAAGTATTCATCAACTTATACAACAAGGGATATATTTATAAAGGATCCAGAATCATCAACTGGTGTCCGAAATGTAAGACATCTCTGTCAGACGCAGAGGTAGAGCATGAGGATCAGGACGGAAACTTCTGGCACATCAAGTACCCGATCGCCGGAACAGACCGTTTCCTTGAAATCGCAACAACACGTCCGGAGACATTACTTGGAGATACAGCAATTGCTGTTCACCCGGATGATGAGAGATACAAAGATATCGTAGGAAAGATGGCAATCCTTCCACTTGTAAACCGTGAGATCCCGATCGTTGCGGATTATTATGTAGACAAAGAATTCGGAACAGGTGCTGTTAAGATCACACCGGCACATGACCCGAACGACTTCGAGGTAGGAAAGCGTCACAACCTTCCGGAGATCAACATCATGAACGATGATGCGACAATTAACGAGAAGGGTGGAAAATACGCAGGAATGGATCGTTACGAGGCCAGAAAGGCAATCGTAGCAGATCTTGATGAGCAGGGATACCTTGTAAAGGTTGTTCCGCACATGCATGCAGTAGGAACACATGACCGTTGTGGTACAACAGTTGAGCCACTGATCAAACAGCAGTGGTTTGTAAAGATGGATGAGCTTGCAAAACCGGCGATCAATGCACTGAAGACCGGCGAGCTTCGTTTCGTGCCGGAGCGTTTTGACAAGATTTACCTTCACTGGCTTGAGAATATCAAAGACTGGTGTATCTCCCGTCAGATCTGGTGGGGACACAGAATTCCGGCTTATTACTGTGATGAGTGCGGTGAATTTGTAGTTGCGAAAGAAGCGCCGGAGAAATGCCCACACTGTGGATGTACACATTTCACACAGGATGAGGATACACTGGATACATGGTTCTCTTCCGCACTGTGGCCGTTCTCCACACTTGGATGGCCGGAGAAGACAGAAGACCTTGATTACTTCTATCCGACAGATGTTCTTGTAACAGGATACGACATCATCTTCTTCTGGGTAATCCGTATGGTATTCTCAGGATATGAGCATACAGGAAAAGCTCCGTTTAACACAGTACTGATCCACGGTCTTGTAAGAGACTCCCAGGGACGTAAGATGAGTAAGTCTCTTGGAAATGGTATCGATCCACTGGAGATCATTGACAAATACGGTGCAGACGCCCTGAGACTGACATTGATCACAGGAAATGCACCTGGTAACGATATGCGTTTTTACAACGAGCGTGTTGAGGCAAGCCGTAACTTTGCAAACAAAGTATGGAATGCATCAAGATTTATCATGATGAACATGGAGAAGAACGTTGTAGAAGAACCGGAAGACTTCCTGCTCAAACCGGCAGACAGATGGATTCTTTCCAAGGTAAACAGCCTGACAAAAGAAATGACAGAGAACATGGATAAGTTCGAACTCGGTATCGCAGTTCAGAAAGTTCATGACTTTATCTGGGATGAGTTCTGTGACTGGTATGTAGAAATCGCAAAATATCGTATCTACCATGCGGAGGAAGATTCACAGTCCGCAAACTGTGCTCTGTGGGTACTTAAGACAGTACTTGGACAGGCACTGAAGCTTCTTCATCCATTTATGCCATTTATCACAGAAGAGATTTATGGAGCACTTGTACCGGAGGAAGAGTCACTGATGATGTCAAGCTGGCCGGTATACAGAGAGGATTGGGAGTTCCCATATGCTACAGAAGTTATGAAGCATGTAAAAGCAATCACACGCGGAATCAGAAATATGCGTGCTGAGATGAATGTTCCGAATAACAAACGTACAAAAGTTTACATCATCAGCAGTGATTCCAAACTGCTTACATCACTTGAAGTATTCAAGGAATCTGTAAAACCGTTGATGCTGGCAAACGATATTATTCTTCACTATGAGAAGAAAGATGTTGCTGATGATGCAGTATCTATCGTTGTTCCGGGAGCAACAGTTTACCTGCCGCTGGAAGACCTTGTAGACTTCAAGCAGGAGAGAGAAAGACTGAAGAAAGAGGAAGAGAGACTCAACAGCGAGATAAAGAGAGCACAGGGAATGCTTGCAAATGAAAGATTCACAAGCAAAGCACCTGCAGATAAAGTTCAGGCTGAGCGTGATAAACTTGAGAAATATACAAAGATGCTTGAGCAGGTAAAAGAGAGAATCGATAGTCTCAGATAACTGTGGGGGGAGAAAAGCTGCAAAAAAGCAGGAAACTGTAAACAGCAGTTTAGACACAGTATCAGGTATTAGACGGCAAAAAGTCGCACGGCAGAAAGGAGCTAAGATCCCATGCCGTGCATTTTGCCTATAAGAAAGAGGTTATAGATGAAGCGGATTCATATTAAAAAACCAGATATCAAAGGATTTTTTACAAAGGTCAAAAATCTGAAACCGGAAGATATCAAGAGACACTATCAGGAGAAAAAAGCAAGACGCCAGAGGATCCTGGAAGAAAGAAGAAACAGTAAATTTGCGAAGAAGATGCAGCCGGTTTATAAGTGGATGAACAGATTTTCACTCGTTCTTCACTATCTGCTGGCCTGTGTTTTGAACTTTTTGATCGAGGTGATCTCAAGGCATTCCTTTTTTGAAGCATGGAGCTACATGACAGGAACACCGCTCGTGTTTCTGTTTAACGCATTTTTAATTTTCGCAACATTTATGATTGTTTATCTGTTCCGCAGACGAGTGTTTGTCAGAATTCTTCTCAGTGTATTCTGGCTGTTTTTGGGAGCATGTAACGGGTATCTGCTCCTGAAGCGAGTGACACCGTTCAATGCACAGGACTTGAAAGTTCTGTCAGATGCCTTGGAACTGACAAGCAATTATTTTAATGGCTTTGAGATCGTGATGCTTACCATTGGAATCGCAGCTGTTGTTTTGTGGGTGATTTCCATGTGGCGCCGCGGTGGGCAGTATACTGGAAAGATGCACCGCATTATTGCAGTGATCGCTGTTGTGGCATCCGGATTTGCCTATGTAGGGCTTACTGATGTTGCAATCGACAAGAGAGTGATCTCAAATTATTTTGGAAATATCGCATTTGCTTACGAAGACTATGGATTCCCATATTGTTTCGCAGCAAGTTTATTTAATACAGGAATCAATCAGCCGGCCGGTTACAGCGAAGAGACGATGGCGGAGATCAACAAGGATGGATGCCTTAACGTGAGTGAGACAAGCCGTTCGAAAGAGGAGCTGCCGAATATCATGTTTGTCCAGCTGGAATCTTATTTCGATCCGACAGAGGTAGAATGGCTGAGATTTTCCGAGGATCCGATCCCAAATCTCAGAAAGCTTTATGCTGACTATTCTTCCGGATATTTTAAAGTTCCATCTGTTGGAGCAGGTACAGCGAATACAGAGTTCGAGGTGCTTACCGGAATGAATATGCGTTTCTTCGGACCGGGAGAGTATCCATACAAGACTTATGTGAAGACGACACCTCTTGAGAGTGCGGCGAGTGCACTTGCATCTCTTGGGTATGGTGCAGAAGCACTTCACAACAACGGCGGTAATTTCTACAGTCGTGCCAAAGTATACAACAACATGGGATTTGACCATTATACAAGTAAGGAATTCATGAATATCTTAAAGACGACGCCGAAGGGATGGGCGACAGACGATATTCTTGTTCCGAACATCATGGAGTCTCTGGATACAACAGACGGAACAGATTTTGTATGTACAATCAGTGTGCAGGGACATGGAGATTATCCGACAGAGCCAACCTTGGAAAATCCAGAGATCAAAGTGACCGGAGTGGAAGATGAAGGTAAGAGAAATGCATGGGAGTACTATGTAAATGAAGTTCATGAGATGGACAAGTTCGTCGGACAGCTGATTGATGCAATCGAGCAGAGAGGGGAACCGACAGTGCTCGTATTCTACGGAGACCATCTCCCGACACTTGGTCTGGAAGCGAAAGATCTGAAAGGAAAATATCTGTACAATACGAATTATGTTATCTGGGACAACATTGGACTGGAAAAGAAAGACGGGAATATCGCTGCTTACCAGATTATGGCAGATGTCTTTGATCGTTTGGATATTCATACAGGAACTATTTTCAATTACCATCAGCAGAGAAGACAGACAAAGAATTATCTTGCTGATCTGGAATTACTCCAGTATGATATCATGTACGGAAAACAGTATGTATACAAGGACAGTGGAGCTCCGATCACAGAAGGACATATGGTCATGGGGGTAAAGGATGCGACTATCACCAGTGTTGTGGAGCAGCTGAAAGGAACTTATAGCATTTACGGAGAGAACTTTACAAAACAAAGTAAGGTTTATATCAACGGAGAGAAGCAGACAACAAAATTCCTGAACAATACAAGATTGGATCTGAAAGAGTCAGAAATCAAAGATGGCGATCAGATCATGGTTGCACAGTGCGGTTCAAGCAATACAATCTTCCGTACATCGAAGACTTATGAATATACAGGAGGCCAGCTTGTAGAAGTGACAGACCAGGATACGGATGTTGAGAATGGAAGACAGGCCTTTGTAGAACAAAAGGAAGAAAAGAAAAAATGACCTATAAGGAAATCGTAACCTATATAGAAGAAATTCCAAGATTTACAAGAAAGCACTCTCTGGATCATACCAGAGAGATGCTTCTGTTTTTGGGAAATCCACAGAATGGAAAGAAGATCATTCATGTAGCGGGAACGAATGGAAAAGGTTCTGTATGCGCTTATCTAGATGCGATGCTCCGGGCAGAAGGAAAAAGCACCGGATTGTTTACTTCACCGCATCTGGTGAAAATGAATGAACGGATCGTTCTGAACGGAAAGCAGATCAGTGATGAGGATTTCTGCGAAGTATTTGAAGAGACTATGCAGGCTGTCCGCAGGATGCAGGATGCAGGATTGGAGCATCCGACATTTTTCGAATTTTTATTTGCAATGGCGATGAAAGCTTATGACAGAGCAGGAATGGAATACATTGTCCTTGAGACAGGACTTGGAGGTCGGCTGGATGCAACAAGTTCTGTAGAACCGGTCGCCTGTGTGATCACATCGATCGGTCTGGATCATATGGAATATCTTGGTGATACAGTGGAACAGATTGCGGGAGAGAAAGCAGGAATCATCCGGCCGGAAGTTCCGGTGTTTTTTGCACAGACAGCACCGGGAAGTGACTCTGTAATTGAAAAAACAGCAGAAAAAGAAGGCTGTTTCTGTAAAAAAATAGGGAAAGATGCGTACGAAATTCTCGGAATTGAAGATAAACATATTGCATTTTCCTGCGCAAGTGCTTATTATGGAACTACCACGTGGAAATTAAATAATATTGGAACCTATCAGCCGGGGAATGCACTGCTTGCGATGGAAGTGATGCGTTATCTTTTCAAAGAAAACGGTCATCCACAAGAGTGGAGAATAGCACTTGCCAGGGTGAAATGGGCAGGAAGAATGGAAGAGATTCTTCCAAAAGTATACGTTGACGGAGCGCATAATGTGAGTGCTATTCAGGCATTTGTAAGAAGTGTGCCGAAGAATCCAGATGGAAATATTATTTTATTTTCGGCGGTAAAAGATAAAGAATATGAAGAAATGATTTCGTATCTATGCAAACATGCTGATGCGGAAGAATATGTAGTAACATTGATCGATGGTGATCGTGCGACAGACGCACACATTCTAGGTGAACTGTTCCGGAAATATACAGAACAGCCGGTGACTGTGATTGAATCTGTCAAAGAGGCAATGCAGTATGTATTGCGGATTCAGGGGAGAAGAACGGTATATTGTCTCGGTTCTCTTTACCTGACAGGAATGATCAAAGAGATCATACAGGAATCTTTAAGCGGATGTGGGGAGGTTTGATTGCAGATGCTTAATTATGAAGAAGAACTTAGAAAATTCAAGCCAAGTCTCGAGGTGGACCAGATTGAGGAAGCTGTTTACAAGGAAGATCTGACAGATATGCAGGACATCGTAAAAGAGGTTATGGCAAAGAAAGAAAAAACGGTGAGAAGATAGAAAGATAGTGGTGGGTATAAATGGATTACACAAAGAAGATCATGTATCAGTCAAATTCCTGGTACAATGATGGACTGCGCAAAGCCCAGGTGAGAGATATGTCCGGGGCAATTGTTTCCTTGCAGCAGAGCCTGCAGTATAACAGGGAGAATATTGCGGCGCGGAATCTTTTAGGTCTTGTGTATTATGGCATAGGGGAAGTTTCAGAAGCTCTTGTGGAGTGGATCATCAGTAAGAATCTGTGCCCAAGAGATAATATTGCGGATTATTATATTAAAAAAGTACAGAATTCAGCGAATGAACTAGAATCACTGAATCAGGCGATTAAGAAGTTTAACCAGTGTCTGGTTTACTGTCAGCAGAACGGGGAAGATCTTGCGATCATCCAGTTGAAACAGGTGATCGCGTCTCATCCGACATTTTTGAAGGCGTATCAGCTTCTGGCTCTGATCTATATACAGATGAATCAGAATACAAAGGCAAGACAGATTCTTATAGAAGCAAAGAAATTAGATACAACAAATGAACTGACACTGACCTATCTAAGAGAAGTCACAAAACAGCGTGGCAGACACGGGAAGGATGCAGAGAGAAGTTTCCGGAAACCAAAAAGTGCAGCAGTAGAATATAGTCTTGGAAATGAGACGATCATTCAGCCAAACCGTTCTAAGATCCGGGACATGGCACAGCAGCTTGCATTTGCCAATATATTGATCGGAATGGTTCTTGGTGCTGCTTTGATCTGGTTTCTTGTTGCTCCGGCGGTGAATCAGAACCGCTCGGAGAAGTTGAATAATCAGATGCGTGCATACAGTGAACAGATCAACACACTGGAAGCACAGGTGAGTGCCCAGACAAGAACACTGGATCAGTATCGAACAGCCGGAGACGAGGCACAGAAAGCAGTTGATCAGGCAAAGGCAACATCTGACAGCTATGAGAAACTGCTTCAGGTTTCAAGTCAGAGCCGTTCCGGAAAATATAGTTATACGGATATGGCAGACGCGCTGCTTGAGATTACAAGAGATTCTCTTGGAGACAGTGGAAAAGAGATGTATGATACACTTTCTGATTCTATTTTCCCAACAGCATGCAAGAGAAGATATGCAGCCGGTGTAGATTCACTGGAATCAGAGGACTATGATCAGGCGATTGAGTACCTGACGAAGGTTGTGAAGATGGACGAAAGTTATAATGATGGACAGGCTATTTATCGTCTGGCACAGGCTTATCAGGGAAAAGGTGATACAGAGAATGCAAAGACCTGGTATCAGAAGATGGTAGATACTTATAATAATTCCAGATATATTGAGGATGCGAAAAAGCAGCTTGCAATTCTGAATGGAGATGCCAGTGCAGATACAAGTTCAGATAGTAGTTCAGTATCAGAGGACTCAGAAAATTCTGATAACTCCAATAGCTATGATAATTCTCAGGATAATGGAAATTCCGATAATTCTGACAATACAGAGGATAACGAATAAGATTACGAAGGAAAAGGATATGCGAAGAAGCATATCCTTTTTTAGCGTACGGATTCAGGTAATTAAATGGAAAATGAGAAAAGCAGGAGGCATGAAAATATATGAGATATCAGGTACAGGAAAATTGTCTGACGATCTATCTTCCAAGAGAGGTAGACCATCATAATGCAGATGAAATCAGGAAAGAAGCGGATGCAGTGATCAGCAGAAATCATATCAGATATGTGATCTTTGACTTTGACAGGACAGATTTTATGGATAGTTCAGGAATTGGAATCATTATGGGGAGGTATAAGACCGTTAGTCTGATCGGAGGAGAAGTCTGGGCGGTACATACGAACGAAAGAATCCGGAAGATTCTTACATTTTCAGGAGCAACAAAGATTATGCAGATTTATGAGGGGGAAGATTGATGGAGGCGAGTAATACACAGAATAATGAGATGGAGATCCGTTTTGACAGCAGATCAGAAAATGAGGGATTTGCCAGAGTATCAGTAGCATCCTTTTTGACACAACTTAATCCAACGGTGGAAGAAGTGGCAGATGTGAAGACTGCAGTGTCAGAAGCTGTAACGAATGCGATTATCCACGGATATGAACAGCGAGTAGAGACAGTAAGGATACACTGTAGTATAGAAAACCAGCTTTTTACAGTAGAAATATCGGACCGTGGGAAAGGTATTGCAAATGTAGAAAAAGCAATGGAACCGATGTTTACAACAAAACCGGAGGATGATCGGTCAGGAATGGGATTTTCTTTTATGGAAGCATTTATGGATAGTGTGGAAGTAGAGTCCAAGGTAGGGGAAGGAACCAGTGTAAAAATGACTAAGACAATAGGTAAAGGGAGCAGAATATGGACGACACAATCGCTTTAATCAGAAAGTCACATGACGGAGATAAAAAAGCGAGAGAAGAACTTGTCGAGAAAAATATAGGTCTTATCTGGTGCGTAGTAAAGCGATTTTACGGAAGAGGTGCAGAACCGGAAGACTTGTTTCAGATTGGAAGCATTGGACTGCTTAAGGCAATTGATAAATTTGATCTTTCTTATGAAGTACAGTTTTCAACCTATGCTGTTCCAATGATATCCGGAGAAATCCGACGTTTTTTGAGAGATGACGGAATGATAAAAGTCAGTCGTTCATTGAGAGAGCTGTCCTATAAGAGTCTGCAGGCGAGAGAAAAGATGACCAGGATACTCGGGAGAGAACCGACATTGAAAGAATTATCAGAAGAGCTTCAGATAGATTGTGAGGAGATCGTCCAGGCAATGGAGTCGTCAGTGGAGGTAGAATCCATATATAAGCCGATCCATCAGAAGGAGGGAAGCGAGATTCTTCTGATGGATAAGCTGGAAGAAAAAGACAGACAGGAAGAAAAGGTGCTTGACCGGATTGTATTAAAAGAAGTACTGGAAACACTTGAAGCGAAGGAACGGACGATCATTTATCTGAGATATTTTGCAGGAAAGACGCAGGCTGAGATAGGAAAGAAAATGGGAATGTCTCAGGTGCAGGTGTCAAGGACAGAAAAAAAGGTGCTGGAGCGGATGCGGAAAGAAATGAAGCGGTAGAGTTTACCATCTCTTCCAAAAAAACAATCCTGCTCCGATTCCTTTCCCTAATGCAACCATTACCACAAACACTGCGAGATACCGGACAATCCTTGCCCGTCTCATAAAAATGGGAAATACATTCAATATTTCTGCAAGTGCCATTGCCCAGCAACCAACAAAAATCCCTCCGAAAAGTCCATAAATTGCAAGAAATATCATTCTTCCAGGAAGATTAACTTCAAAAATCTGAAACAGGTTTCCAAGGATTGCACCGGCTGCTACCATATCTTCATAAATTAAAATATGATTGCCGGTATGGGTACGATCTGCAAAATCTGAGATCACACCAAGTTCCACAATGAAAGAAAAGACACCGCCAGCTACTACCATTCCGGCACTTAAACCAAGCAATGCCAGGAAAATTATCTGCAACAAGTTCATTTTCCAACCTCCAGTTCTTTCTTTTGTCGTGTGGCATTTTCTACTAAAGTTGTCTGGATATCATTTTCATAAAGACGCATCTGTACTTCCATCGGTGTAGGATCTACTGTAAAGCGTTTCTTACCAAAATGATTAAAAAATATTAGAATCCCGATCGCAAGCCCTATGGAATACGTGACTTCCAGAACAGAAAAACCATCTGTCTTCTTTCCCATGATCAGTTCATAAATCTGACCAAACAGCTTCGTTACCCCAACATCATTGTTGAATGCCATGATCGAGAAGGCAGATCCAAAGAAAATCACTGCTGATACCAGTATTACCTTTAAAATGTGCCAGAGAAGCGGTGGTGTTTTCTGATTTTCATAAGTAACAATAATATCTGTTTCTCCCAGATTCTGAATCTCAAGTCTGGGATACTGTTCATGAATACAGGCAATGATTTTCAACACGGAAATTACATAGCGCTGTTCTTTTTCCTCCCGGATCTTCAAGATCCGCAAAGTTTTTACTTTCATCAGGATGGCCTTGTCGGAACACTCCATATTCAGGAGGTCTCCTAACAAGATGTTTTGCTTTGATACCTCAACATTCCTGTCTGCTTTGAGATAAAGAGTTGTTGATTCAGATGCCATGGACGATCACCTCCAGTTTCTTATCCGGTAACGAATATTTCACAAGATATCCCTCATCACTTTGCATTTTCTTCTGCCCTTTCCAATAAAACAGACCAATAACAACTGCGCAGAGTAAGAGGATGATTAAAGCAAACCATCTCTTTTTCGTTCTGTTTTTCATTTCATCAGACCTCCTGAAGTGTTTTTTTACATTATTTGCAGCTTTAATAAAAATATACTTACATTCATTTTGTAATATCTTGACAATCAGTAAATCCTGCACTAAAATAAATACATAAGCAAAACCGAAACGTTTCGGTTTTAAAAATAAGGAGGACGATACGATGCCATTAGTTACATCAGAAAAGATGCTTTTAGACGCAAAGAAGGGTGGATACGCAGTAGGCGCATTCAATGTAGAGAATATGGAGATGGTTAAAGCAGTCATCGCCGCAGCGGAGGAGCTGAACGCACCGGTGATGCTTCAGACAACACCTTCTACTGTAAAGTACGGAACATTGGAGACATTTGCAGGAATCGTGAAAGCAGAAGCTGCGAAAACAAAGATCCCGGTATGCCTGCATCTGGATCACGGCAATAGCTTTGAACTTGCAGTCCAGGCAATGAAAGCTGGTTACACATCTGTTATGATTGACGGTTCCCACGAAGATTTTGAGAATAATATCGCAGTGACGAAGAAGGTTGTAGATGTAGCAAATGCATTTGGCATTCCGGTAGAAGCTGAACTTGGTAAAGTTGGCGGAAAGGAAGACGACCTTGAGGCTGATGCTGATACGAACACAGATCCGCAGGAAGCGAAAGAATTTGTAGAGCGCACAGGAGTTTCCTCTCTTGCAGTAGCGATTGGAACAGCGCACGGCTTTTATGTAGGAACCCCGGTTCTTGACAAGCCAAGAGTAAGCGCGATCAAAGAAGTTGTAGATGTTCCGCTCGTGCTTCATGGAGCTTCCGGACTGAGTGAAGAAGATGTAAGAGAATGTGTAGAGCGTGGAATGTGTAAAGTCAACTTTGCTACTGAGCTTCGTGTTGCATACACAGATGCCGTGAAGAAACTGCTTGAAGAGAAGCCAGAGACATTCGATCCGAAGAAACTCGGTGTTGTTGCGATGGAAGCCGTAAAAGAACAGGTGATCGCACGCATGAAGATGTGCGGATGTGATGGAAAAGCAGAATAAAATGAGTAATAGCTTACAAGATACAGAATAAGGAAATAAGCTTATGGGTGCAACGATGAAAGACATTGCCCGAGAGACAGGGCTTGGACTTGCAACAATTTCTTCTTATCTAAATGGAGGAAATGTGCGTGAGAAAAATAGAATCAAGATTGAAGAGGCAATTGAGAAGCTTCATTTTGAGGTAAATGAAGTTGCAAGAGGATTAAAGACAAACCGAACGAAGACCATCGGAATCATCTTGCCCGAGTTAAACAACATTTTCTTTTCAGAGATCATTACAGCAGCGGAAGATTTATTAAGAAGTCATGGATATGCGACGATGATCTGTGACTGCAGATCCGATGTGAAGCGAGAAGAAGAGGCGGCAGAATTCCTTCTTCACAGAAGAGTGGATGGCTTGATCATGATGCCAACCGGAGCAGAGAAGAAAGTATTTGATAGATTTAGAAAATCCGGAAGACCGGTTGTATTGATCGACCGAAGGATGGAGAACGGAGATTGTGACTGCGTTCTTGTAGATAATGAAGGAGCTGCGCAGAACGCAGTGAAACAGCTGATGAAAAAAGGCCATAAGAAGATTGGTATGATCACAGGACCGGATAATGTATATACAGCCAGAGAACGTCAACGAGGATATGAGCTTGCGCTGCAGGAATCATCAAAAGCTCAATCAGAACAACAATCAGATTTAAAAGACAAAACAGATAGAAAAGATACAAAACTTCTGGCAGATGGTAACTACACGATTGCCGGAGGAGCGAAAGCAATGCGCAAGCTTTATGAAGACAATCCGGATATGACAGCAGTATTTATCTCCAACTACGAGATGACAGTCGGAGCAATGATGGAGATCAATGATCTTGGAATTAAAGTTCCAAAACAGTTGTCTGTGATTGGATTCGATAATGTGGATTTTGCAAGAGCTGTAGTACCAAGACTGTCAATCGTGACACAGCCAACGGAACAGATTGGGCAAGCGGCAGCGAATCTGTTATTGAGCCGTCTCGAAGATAAGGATGAAACATCAGATAAAACATCAGACAAAACAGAAACAACAGAGACAATCTGGCTGAAAACCGGATTCGTAGAAGGAGAATCAGTGGCGGATATTTCATAAAGAGGAGGAGACCATGGGAGAATATTTATTAGGAATAGATATCGGAACCAGTGCCTGCAAGATTGCAGTCTTTGCAAAAGACGGAACCGTCAGGGCAACCGGAACCGGTGATTATCAGGTCTATTACCCATATCCTGGATGGGCAGAACAGAATCCGGAAGAATGGTGGGAAGCAGTTTGCGATGCAATCCCAAAGGTGCTCGCAAAGGGAAATATTTCCCCGGAAGAGATCAAAGGAATCGGGATCGATGGGCAGAGCTGGTCTGCAATCGCAGTAGATAAAGACGGAAATGTACTTACGAATACCCCAATCTGGATGGACACAAGAGCCACAGATATCTGTGAAGAATTCAATGAAAAGATTGGGAAAGACAAGATCTTCGAGCTTTGCGGCAACTCTTTGCAGCCGTCTTATACAACTGCAAAGATTATCTGGTATCAGAGAAACCTGCCGGAAGTCTATGCAAAGACTTATAAGATCCTTCAATCCAACAGTTACATTGCATACAAACTGACCGGTGTGATGACACAGGACCTTTCTCAGGGATATGGTCTTCACTGCTTCGATATGAGAACAGGAACCTGGAAGGAAGAGATGTGTCAGGCATTTGGATTTTCTTCTGAGTTATTGCCGGAAATCCATGCCTGTCATGAAGTGATCGGTGAGGTAAATGAGAAAGCTGCGAAAGAAAGCGGACTGGCGGAAGGAACACCGGTCGTGGCCGGAGGACTCGATGCAGCATGTGGAACTCTCGGCGCAGGAGTGATCCACAGCGGAGAGACACAGGAACAAGGTGGACAGGCAGGTGGAATGAGTATCTGTACCGACCAGTATCGTGCCGATAAGCGGTTGATCCTTGGATTTCACGTCGTGCCGGATTGCTGGCTCTTACAAGGCGGAACAACCGGAGGCGGCGGAGTGATGCGCTGGCTTGAACGGGAGTTCGGAGCTTACGAAAGAGAAGAAGGAAAACGTCAGGGAAAAAGCTCACTGGATTTATTTAATGAAGAGGCGGCAGCAGTAGCACCGGGAAGTGACGGAGTGATCTTCCTCCCATATATGTCCGGTGAGAGAACTCCAATCTGGGACCCAAACGCAAAAGGTGTCTACTACGGATTAGATTTCAGTAAGACAAAAGGACACTTCATCCGTGCGGCAATGGAAGGAACAGCATATGCATTGAAGCATAACCTTGATGTTGCGGAAGAAGCCGGAGCGAAAGTAGAAGTCCTGCGTGCGATGGGCGGATCAGCAAACTCCTTGTTGTGGACACAGATCAAGTCTGACATCACAGGAAAACCAATTGTTGTTCCATCCTCTGACACAGCAACAACACTCGGTGCAGTGATCCTTGCCGGAGTCGGAATCGGAATGTACAAAGACTTTGACGAGGCGGTGAAGCTTACTGTTGAAGAGAAGCGTTCCCACGAACCGAATAATGAAAACAGAAAAGTTTATGATAGAAATTACGAAACATATATAGAGCTTTATAAACAATTAAAGGACACTATGGCGAAAAACCATGAATAAGAAAAATTAACAAAAGATCAAAAAGGAGGATCTTGAAAATGAAAGCAGCAGTTGTATGCGCCAACGAAGACGTACAGTATCTTGATTACGAAGAACCGACACCGGGACCGGGCGAAGTTAAGGTCAAAGTAAAATGTTCCGGTATCTGCGGATCTGATATTCCACGAGTACTTCATAACGGAGTTCATTTCTATCCAATCGTACTTGGACATGAGTTCTCAGGAGATGTTGTAGAAGTAGGTGAAGGTGTAACAAAGGTTAAGGTTGGAGATCACGTATCCGGTGCACCGTTGAAACCATGTATGAAATGTGATGACTGTCAGAACGGAAACTTTTCTCTGTGCAAACATTACAGCTTTATTGGTTCCAGAGAGCAGGGATCCAATGCCGATTATGTAGTTATCCCAGAGCAAAATGCAGTTGTATATGATCCAGGCATTCCGTATGAACAGGCGGCCATGTTTGAGCCTGCAACTGTAGCGATCCACGGAGTGTTCCAAAATGATTATCAGGGCGGACAGTATGTTGCAGTACTCGGCGGCGGAACGATCGGAATGTTCACAATGCAGTGGTGCAAGATCTTCGGATCCAAGAAAGTTGTAGTTTTCGACATCAGTGATGAGAGACTTGAACTTGCGAAACGTCTTGGAGCTGACGAAGTTGTCAACACAACGAAAGGGAATTTCATGGAAGAGGCAATGGCGATCACAGGCGGCAAAGGATATGGATTTGTATTCGAGACAGCCGGACAGGTTTCGACCATGCATATGGCCTTTGAGCTTGCAGGAAACAAATCCCATGTATGCTTTATCGGAACACCACATGTGAATCTTGAGTTCACACCGGCAATGTGGGAGAACATGAATCGTAAAGAGTTCAAACTGACAGGATCCTGGATGTCCTACAGCGCACCGTTCCCGGGCAAAGAGTGGGAGCTGACAGCACATTACTTTGCAACAGGACAGCTGAAATTCGACAAAGGATTTATTTACAAAATGGTTCCGATGAGTCAGGCACAGGAAGCATTCCAGATGTTTAAGACACCGGGACTTGTACAGGGAAAAGTAATGCTTGTAAACGAAGATTAATCAGAGAGGGGGACAAGAGCTTTGATCTGTCAAAGCTCTGTACCGAATATGATACTTACAGTAACATTAAATGCAGCAATCGACAAAAGATATGTTGTGGAAGGCTATCAGGTCGGTGAAGTCAACCGTGTGAAAGAATGTGCGTATACGCCAGGTGGAAAAGGATTAAATGTATCCAAGCCGGCATCTATCGCAGGAGCGGAAGTGGTCGCAACAGGATTTGTCGGAGGTCATGCAGGAAATTATATCGAAGACGCGCTGAAACCATTTGGAATCAAGAGTGAATTCTATCATCTGGAAGAAGAGAGCCGATCCTGTATCAACATATGGGATGAAGTTAATCACGTGCAGACAGAATTTCTTGAGCCGGGATTCACGGTATCTGAGGAAGAATTTAAGGGATTCGAAAAACATTTCACAGAACTGGTGAAGAAAGCAGATGTTGTTGCTAAGATCGGAAGAGCGTCGTGTAGGGAAAG
>ENA-OWNQ01000418-OWNQ01000418.1-gut-metagenome-genome-assembly--contig:-NODE-418-length-18044-cov-3.494128_pt1 | contig 18044 bp, 16 predicted proteins | sample MGYA00248252_ERZ651782 | MGnify/ENA primary metagenome ERZ651782 (study PRJEB26908, sample SAMEA4031705) | gut metagenome | biome: gut; feature: normal infant; material: stool | place: China | collected 2015... | reverse complement strand
GGAAGGAGAGGGGCGGGGTTTGGGGAGGGGAGAGGGAACCCTTCTGAAGAAGGGCTTCCTCCCCCTTCCCCAATCTTCATCTTTTATTCGCCAAGCCACTTGTTGCGGATGGCCTTTTCCTTGCCGTTTTCGCGGATGGCCTTGAGGCCCTTGTTGACCTGAGCGGCGAGTTCGGCGTTGTCCTTGCTGAACACGAAGCCGATGTACTCGACGTCTTCGGTGAGGAAGGCGACCTTCATGAGGTCCTTGTAGCCTTCCTTGCGGCTGGCGTAGTAGCGGGCGACGGGATCGTCGCAGACCACGACGTCGAGGCGGCCGTTGCGCATATCTTCGAACACGAGGCCGACTTCGTCATAGGTGCGGAGGTCGATGTCCACGTTCATCTTGCGCAGCGCTTCGATGGCGGTGGTGCCGATCTGCACGCCGACCTTCTTGCCCTTGAGGTCTTCGGGCTTCTTGATGGCGGAGTCCTTGGCGACGACGACGGCCTGATGGACTTCGTAGTAGGGATCGGAGAACACATAGGCCTTCTTGCGCTTGTCCGTGATGGTCACGCAGGAAGCGATGACGTTGGCCTGTCCGGATTCGAGCGACGCGAAGATGCCGTCCCACGCGATGTTGCGGAACTCGCTCTTCATGCCGATCTCTTCGGCGATTGCGGCAATGATGTCACGGTCATAGCCGATGATGTTCTTGTTTTCGTCCAGGAACTCCATGGGCGGCCACGTGGGGTTGGCGGCGGCGATGAGCGTTTTCTCTGCGGCGAACGCGGAGCCGCAAAGCACCAATACGGCGAGAAGGCTGGTCAACACGGTACGAAACATGGTTTCTCCTCCTAAAAATAAGGAAGGAGTATTAGACGTGAGCACGGGGCGCGTCAACAGAAAAGAAAAGCGGTCGCGGGGAGATGAGCGCAAAAGGCGGAACGCCGTATCCGTAAGCTGGCGTGGAGCGCGGCTTTACGGAAATACGGTATCTGCACTTGATTTTTGTTGATGGATGCGTGATTCTAGGGGTTGGTATGCTGGGGAAGGGTGTGTGCCGCAGGAGTCGGGGGATTTCGCGGCATGGGAAATGCTCTTCCTCAGAACAGGGGGTCCGCGCAGGAGGAGGCGCGTGGATGCCTCTCGGTTTCTGTCGCCGGGACGGGTCCGTCCCTCCGCAGTGGAAAAGGCCACGCCGTTTTTCCGAAGGTTCCGGATGCGGCCCTTCCTTTCTCCCCTAACCCAAAGAGGTTGATAATGAAACGTATCGCTGCCCTGATCATGGGTTTTGTTCTCATGACCGTGCTGGTCGCCCCCGCCTCTGCCAAGGAACTTGTCGTCGCTCACGACACCAACTTCATGCCCTTCGAATTCAAGGGGCCGGACGGCAAGTTTACCGGTTTTGATATCGAGCTCTGGGAAACCATCGCCAAGAAGCTGGGCCTCTCCTACAAATTTCAGCCCATGGACTTCAACGGCATCATCCCCGGCCTCCAGACCGGCAACGTGGATGTGGGCATCGCCGGCATGACCATCACGCCTGAACGCGCCAAGGTCGTGCAGTTCTCCAACGGCTACTATACGTCCGGCCTCAAGATCCTCGTCCGTGACGACGAAAAGGGCATCAGCAAGGTTGAAGACCTCGCGGGCAAGGTCGTTGCCGTGAAGACCGGCACCTCTTCCGTGCCGTTTATGAAGGATTTCGGCAAAGCGAAGGAATTGAAGCAGTTCCCCAACAACGACGGCATGTTCTTTGAACTGCTCAGCAAGGGCGTCGATGCCGTGGTGTTCGACATGCCCGTGGTGACCGCGTTCGCCAACAGCGCCGGCAAGGGCAAGGCCAAGGTCGTCGGCCCTCTGTACGAAGGCCAGAAGTACGGCATCGGCTTTGCCCAGGGCAACGAGGAGCTGGTGAAGAAGGTCAACGGCGTCCTTGACCAGATGCGCAAGGACGGCTCCTACGCCAAGCTGTACGAAAAGTGGTTCGGTTTCGCACCCAAGGAATCTGATATGTAGGGTGCCTCTATTCGCTGGAATAGAGCAACGGGGAGGTTTCTGCCTCCCCGTCCCTTTTTCTCCTTTAATCCATCGGGTGCCTCATGGCTTTTGATTTCGAACCTTCGATCATTCTGGAAACCGCGCCCCAGCTCCTCGGCGGGATGAAGCTGACGCTCATCATCACGCTGGGCGGCCTGCTCGTCGGTCTCCTGCTCGGCGTGGTCACCGGGCTTGCCAATACCTCCCGGAGCCGCTTCCTCCGCGGCATCGCCATCCTCTACATCGAAGCGATCCGCGGGACGCCGCTTATCGTTCAGGTTATGTTCCTCTATTTCGGCTTGCCGCTGGCCCTTGGTATGCGCATTCCCCCCGACGTGGCGGGCGTCATCGCCATCGGCGTGAACTCCGGCGCGTATATCGCGGAAATCGTGCGCGGCGCCATCCAGTCCATCGACAAGGGGCAGACCGAGGCCGGACGCTCCACCGGGCTCACGCAGGCCCAGACCATGCTCTACATCATTTGGCCTCAGGCCTTCCGGCGCATGATTCCCCCGCTGACCAACCAGTGCATCATTTCGCTGAAGGATACTTCCCTGCTCGTTGTCATCGGCGTGGGCGAACTGACCCGGCAGGGGCAGGAAATCATCGCCGTGAACTTCCGGGCCTTTGAAGTGTGGCTGACCGTCGCCATCTTCTATCTGGCCATGACATTGAGCATTTCGGCTGTGCTCCGTTATTACGAGCGCAAGCTTATGATCGGCAGGCGTGCCGTCCCGGCGTCTCCGTCCGATCCGCAAATGTAAGGCTGCTTCATTTCCTTTTTTCATGCCTCGTTTTGTTGGGAGGAGAAGGTTTCATGTCCAGCATACAGCCGGCACAGCATAAATCGCCGCTTGTTCCGAGCCTTTTTAAGACAATCCGCAGCGGGTACAGCCTTGGGATGCTGTCCAAGGACGTTTCGGCGGGGATCACTGTGGGCGTGGTGGCGCTTCCGCTCGCGCTTGCGTTCGCCATCGCTTCCGGCCTGACGCCGGAACGCGGGTTGTATACGTCCATCGTCGCCGGTTTTTTCATGGCGTTTTTCAGCGGGAGCCGGTTCCCGGTCAGCGGGCCCACGGGCGCGTTCGTCGTCATCATTTACAGCATCGTGTCCCGGCACGGCTACGAGGGGCTTGTCCTGACGACGCTGATGGCGGGCATCCTGCTCGTCATCTTCGGGTTCCTGCGGCTGGGGGCGCTGGTCAAATATATCCCCTATCCGGTGACCACGGGCTTCACCACCGGGATTGCGCTGCTGATCTTCTCCTCGCAGATGAAGGACTTCTTCGGGCTCCCGCTTGTCGATACCCCGCCGGAATTTTTTGACAAGTGGGGGGCCTATGCCCAAAACGCCATGGACTTCAGCCCCTCGACGCTCGGGGTGGCGGCCTTCACACTGCTGGTCATCCTGATCGTCCGGCGCAAGATTCCCAAGCTCCCCGCCCCTGTGGTGGCCGTATTCCTGTCCACACTGCTGGTGTGGCTGTTCTCCCTGCCGACCGACACCATCGGTTCCCGCTTCGGTACGCTTCCCACGGGGTTTCCCGACTTTGCGCTGCCCCAGGGCGTCACCTTCGAGCGTATCCGCGAGCTGTTCCCCGATGCGCTGACCATCGCCCTGCTGGCGGGCATCGAATCGCTGCTGGCCTGTGTGGTGGCGGACAGCATGACGGGGGACAGGCACAATTCGAATATGGAGCTGATTTCGCAGGGCATCGGCAACGTGGCCTCGGTGTTCTTCGGCGGCTTCGCCGCCACGGGCGCCATTGCCCGCACGGCGACCAACGTACGCGCCGGTGCGCATTCGTCCATCTCCGCCATCGTGCACTCCCTGTTCCTCGTCGTGGTGGTCATGTGGCTTCTGCCGTTGACCGAATACATCCCGCTGGCGGCCCTCGCCGCCGTGCTGGTCATGGTCGCCTATGACATGAGCGATCTGCGGACGGTGCGGCATATTTTCCAAGGGCCGAAGTCCGACTGGTCGGTGATGATCCTGACCTTCGCGCTGACGGTGATCTTCGATCTGACCGTAGCCGTATATACCGGGGTCATGCTGGCTTCCCTGCTGTTCATGCGCCGCATGAGCGAGCTGACGGGCATCCACACCTGCGTTTCCGGCGAAGAGGAAGAGGCCGCCGCGCACGACATTCCCCTGCCCGATGAGGAATCCGTGCCTGACGGCGTGGAGATTTTCGCCATCAACGGGCCGTTGTTCTTCGGGGTGGCCGACCGGTTCCAGTCCACGCTGGACGCGATGGAGACGCCTCCCAAGGTATTCATCATGTACCTGCACAACACGCCCGCCATCGACATGACCGGTATCCACGCACTGGAGGCGTTTCTTGAGCGCCGTCAGGAAGGCTGCCGCGTCCTCTTTGCCGCCGTGCAGGAACCCGCCCGCAGGACGCTCCAGCGGGTCGGCATTCTCCGCGCCGTTGGCGAAGAGAACATCTACCCGTCGCTCGACGAGGCGCTTTTGCGCGCCGAAGAGATTCTTGAGGAAGAGAAGCGGAAGTAGATTACTGGATTATGGAATTGGGGAGAGGCAGGAGGGCTTTTCTGGAGAAAGGTTTTCCTGCCTCTCCCTAAACATGTTAGGCTCCCTCCCTAAAGGCTTCCGTGTTTATTGAATCCCTGTTGCCGGTTTTCCCGGCGGGCCGCGTCCGGACGATGTCGTTCGGGCGTTTTTTATGGGGACGTTGGGGATGGGATCGGGAGCAAAAGAGGCCTGCGGTGGAGAGGAAAAGGGAGGGCCGACTGGCGTGCAGGCGGCTATTTGTCTTGCTTGGCTGTTGTATGCTAGTTTTGGGGTAGATGTTATGTAGGGGGAAGGCGTCGCCGTTTGCCCTGGCGTTGAGCAAGACAGGTTCCGGGGTAATGCAGGTACAGGGCCGCCGGAGGCATTGCGTAAAGGACAGAGTATGATCGTCAGGTTGGCATGTGGGGCGTTGCAGGGCGTGGACGCCTTCCGGGTGGATTTGGAAGTGGATTTCCTGCGGAAGGGGATGCCCGCCTTTGTGATGGTCGGGCTTGCGGAAGGCGCTGTACGCGAAGCCAAGGAACGGGTGTTCGCGGCCATGCGTTCATGCGGGTTCACGCTGCCCGCAGCGCGCATCACCGTCAATCTGGCTCCAGCGGACCGCCGGAAGGCCGGAAGCGCCTATGACTTGCCGCTGGCCGTGGCCTTGCTGGGGGCGGCGGGTGTCTTGCCCGCGGAGCGGCTGGAGGGCTGGTTCCTCGCCGGGGAGCTTTCCCTGAGCGGCGCCATCAAGCCAGTGCCCGGGGTTCTGCCGCTCGGGATGCTGGCCCGGAACGAAGGCGCGAAGGGCATCGTCACCGCCCCGGAAAATGCCTCTGAAGCGGCCTTGGTCAAGGGGCTTCCCGCCTATGGTCCGGCGACGCTGGACGAAGCCGTACGGTTCCTCATGGGTGAATGCGAGCTGACCCCCGCCGAGCCGCCCGTATCCGATGAGGACCCCGCGCGGGGGATTCTGGATTTCGCCGACGTCAAAGGGCAGGAGCACGCCAAGCGGGCCATTGAAATCGCGGCGGCGGGCGCGCACAACCTGCTGCTCATCGGCCCGCCAGGAAGCGGCAAGACCATGCTCGCCAAGCGCATTCCGTCCATACTCCCGCCCCTCGAGCCGGACGAGGCGCTGGAAGTGACCAAAATTTACAGCGTGGCGGGGATGCTCGGCGGCAAGGGGCTGGTATCGGAGCGGCCTTTCCGCGAGCCGCACCACACGGTATCTGATGTGGCGCTGGTCGGCGGCGGGGCCTATCCCCGGCCCGGCGAAGTTTCTCTGGCCCACCGGGGAGTGCTGTTTCTCGACGAGCTGCCGGAATACGGCAAGAATACGCTCGACGTGCTCCGGCAGCCGCTTGAGGGCGGTACGGTGACGGTATCCCGATCGGCGCATTCGGTAACCTTTCCGGCGGACTGTATGCTGGTGGCGGCCATGAATCCGTGCCCTTGCGGCTATGCCACCGATCCCCGGCATACGTGCGTCTGTTCGCCGGGGCTGATCCGCCGCTATCGGGCGCGGCTTTCCGGTCCGCTTCTGGACCGCATCGACCTGCATATCAATGTGCCCGCCGTGCCGTACGAGGAGCTGCAGGCCGGAGCCTCGCCTGTGACGTCGGCCCGGATGCGCGAACGTGTGCTTGCTGCGCGGGCCGTACAGCAAGCGCGCTATGCGGAGGTTCGCTATTGCCGGACGAATGCCGATCTGTCCGGCAGCCTTCTTGAGAAACACTGCCGCATGGGAGCGCCGGAAAGGGCTTTTCTGCGGGAAGCCGTGCAGAGGCTGGCGCTTTCCGCCCGCGCCTATACGCGGATCTTGCGGATAAGCCGGACGATTGCGGATCTCGCCGGATCGGAATCCATCGGCGTTCCGCATCTGGCCGAGGCCATCGGCTGCCGCGTGCTGGATAGGGAAGAGTTCTAGCTTCAGCCCTTCCCTCGAATGGGAGAGGTGGGCTGTCTGAGGAAAAAGGAGACACGTGCCGAATTCCCCTTAGTGTTTCGAGGGGGGCTCTTCCGTCATCAACCTTCATTCAAGGAGCATGTCATGTCGTTCAGACTGATGGACAAAGCCAAGGCCGCCGGCTGAGCGGCGAAGACGGCTCCAGAGTTGCTGGAGCAGGTATTGGCGTCCCTGTCGGGGGTGCCGGACCCGGAGGGGCGCGTGTTGCACGGCTTTGAGCACAATGAGGACGCCGTGATCCTCCGCACGCCGCCTGCGGGAATGGCGCTGGTGCAGACGGTGGATGTGTTGAGCCCTCTCGGAAACAATCCCCGGCTGTTTGGTCAGGTTGCGGCGGCGAACGCGCTTTCGGACGTGTACGCCGTCGGCGGGGTTCCGTGGTCGGCGATGAATATCGCGGCGTTCCCGGCTCAGGATGTGCCGTTGGAGGTCTTTGCCGAGATTCTGGCGGGCGGCCTTGAAAAGATCGTCGAGGCCGGAGCCGTGCTTGCCGGCGGGCATACGCTGGAAGACGCGGAAATCAAATACGGTTTGTCCGTGACCGGCTATGTGGATCCTGACGCCGTGGCCAGTAACGCCGGGCTGTGTCCCGGAGACGCGCTCGTGCTGACCAAGCCGCTCGGCACGGGCGTGCTGGCAACCGCAATCAAGGCGCAGTGGGACGGCAGCGACAAGGCTGAAGCCGATCTCTACCGTTGGGCCACTCATTTGAACGCGAACGCCGCCGAAGTGCTGCGGGCCATGAACCTCAAGGCCGCAACGGATATCACGGGATTTGGGCTCGGCGGGCACTTGCTGGAGATGGCGCGGGGTTCCCGGGTCGTCGTCGAGATAGACACCGCCTCGTTGCCTTTTATCGACAACGTGGAGGCGTTCGCCTCTGACGGCCTGATTCCTGCGGGCAGTTATGCCAACCGCAGGCATTGTTCCTGCCGTACGTTCGTGAGCCCTGATGTGGACAGCCTGAGGGCTACCCTCGTATTCGACGCACAAACTTCCGGCGGGCTGGTGCTGGCTGTGCCCCAGGAGCGCGTAGAAGAGGCTTTGGAGCGCCTTGCCGCTCTCGGTGAGCCCGGATGGCTTGTTGGGCACGTTTTGCCTCTCAGAGACGGTCCTCAGCTTCTTTTGAGCTAATCTGAAGACGGCAGGAGGGGGAGAGGAACCCCTCTGAAGAAGGGCTTCCTCCCCCTTCCTGTACCTCCCCCTCTTCCTAAGGCTTTTGAATGGCGGGGAGGTTACGCGTCAGGAGTTCCGTTGTATGGAAAGGCTGAAAGAGCGCTGGATGGACAGGCGGTTTGCGAAGACTATTTGATGTGGCGTAAAACCGTTGCGCCGCTGAAGAGTACAGAAAGGCCGGACGGTATTGCCGTCCGGCCTTTCTGTACTCTTTTTCGAGGGGGGCAGGGGGGAATGATTCCCCCCCCCGGCGGGTGCAGGGCGGAGCCCTGCCAAGGGTCGGGGCCGCGCCCCGTGTTCATTCGGCTAGTAGATCCACTTCTTGCCGTCGTAACGGGTCAGTTCACGGATACGGCGGGCTTTCGGGGTCGTGAAGGTGCCGGTCTTGGCCTCGGAGATGGTCTTGCCGGTGCATTCGTATACCTTTTCAAGATACACGATGTGGCCCACGTATTCGCAGCCGGGGCCCTTGCCGGGGTAAATTTCCGTGGTCATGGTGGAGGCGTCCACTTCCGTGTAACGGGCCACATAGCCCTTGCCCTGCTTGGTCACCGACATGTTCTGGCGGTTGTTCTTCAGGGTGTCGTTGGCGCGGGCCACGTAGCTCTTGGCGAAAGCGTCGAGTTTGGCCTTCACCTCAAGGGTGGTTTCCTGAGCGGGAGCGGCGCTGGGTTTAGCGGCCTGAACCTGCTGGCCGCAGATCAGGGCGGACGAAAGAACCAGAGCGAACAGTGCGGATTTCTTGATTAACTGCATTGGGGAAAGGTCCTCTTGAGCGCAAAAGGCCCGACGAGAGTCCGCCGGGCCTTTGTTGATTGTTACTTGCGTACTAGTCCATGAAGACCAGTTCAGTACGGCGGTTCATGTACCGGCCTTCTTCCGTATTGTTGTCATAGCGGAAAGACTTGCCCTTGCCAATGGCAATCATACGGCTGGCGGGCACGCCCTGGGCAACCAGATAGTTCTTCACGGCGTCAGCACGGCGCTGAGAGAGCTTCAGGTTGTAAGCGTCGGTGCCGATGCTGTCGGTCCAGCCGAGGAGCTGCACCTTCATGTTCGGGTGTTCCATAATGATGCGGGCGGCTTCATTAAGGATGCCCTGAGCTTCGGGGGTCAGGTCGTACTTGTCGAAGGCGAAGTTGACGCCACGGAGGACGACGACGTCTTCAACGACGGCCACGCGTTCCTGGCAGAACACATCGCCCACGAACTTGTCGACGGCGGCGTCGCTCTTGAGGAGGTCGATGGCCTTGACGGACACGGAGCAGGCGTTGAGGGCCGCGATGGCGTCCAGAGTGGCCTGGCCTTCAGGAGAGGAGGCGACGGAGATCACATGGAAGCAGACGTTCGGATTGGCGGCGTAGATGGCCTTGACTTCGTCGATGGGGCTGATGCCGCGGTTGCTTTCACCGTCGCTCACGAGGATGACGGCCGCGCGCGGGGTCATCTGGCTGATGATGCCGTTGTGGGCCTGGATGCCGTCGCCCATGGGCGTGAAGCGGGCGAAGGTTTCCAGATTGTCCTTCAGGCTGTCGACGCCGGCGGCGAGGGTGGAGCGAACCCACGGGCCCTGGTTCACGACCGCGCCGTAAGGAGCGAAGGTGTACAGGCCGCCCTGATAGCCGAGTTCGGGCACCATGTCGTTGACGCGCTTGATGACTTCCTTGGCAACGGCCATCTTGGTCTTGCCGACGGAGGGGAAGTTCATCATCATGGAGCCGGAGTAGTCCACCAGATAGTTGAAGCTTTCAATGCGCTTCTGGCAGATTTCGGCCGAGTGGGCCGCAAAACCGGCCGTGGCCCAAGCGAAGATCAGGGCGACGGCGAGGACAATAGAACGGGAAAATTTCATGTGAGCCTCCGTTTCTTTGAGTTAGGCGTTTTCACCCCGGCCGGAACGGCAAGGGCAAAGCGTCCTGCAAAATTGACAGCGAATATGTGCTGCAAGGCCCCTTGGGCCTTTCCCTTGCTCAGGAGGTGCTGCAATGTCGACCCGGCCGGGCATCCTCTAGCGTTATCCGGCCGGCGAAACCGTTCTTTCGGCATTGCCATATTCACTTGAATGAGACTCTACCTGTGGGCCGTACAAAGGTAAAGAGCCTTACTTGTATTTTTTTCCCGAAACCGGGTCTTTTCAATGAGAGATGACAACAAAAAAACAGGGCGAGAGGAAACCTCTCGCCCTGTATGGGAACAATGCGTACGCAGCCGCTTACCGAAAGGCTTTACGGCGCGTCATCTTCCCTAAGATGGGATCACACGCAGCCGGTGGGCTTGGGCAGACCAGCCATCTTGCAGGCTCCCTTACCGGGGCCGGAGGGGAAGAGTTCGTACACTTCTTTCAGCTTGTAGCCGGTGTTCTTGGACAGGATGCGCACCATAGGAGCGATCCCGTTCTTGCGGTAGTAGTCCTGAAGGAAGTCGAGAATCTTCTGATGGTCTTCGTTCAGATCGGTAATCCCTTCGGATTCCTTCACGTACTCCAACCATTCCGGGCACCACTCATCGAACTTGAGCAGGAAGCCGTCTTCATCAACTTCGAAGGTTTTACCCTTGTAGGTGACTTCAGCCATGTGTGCGTCCTCCTTGGACAGTTTATGTGACTAGGAAACCCTGTCACGCTTTTCCATACAGAATGAAATCGAAAAATCTGATGGAATCACTCACCACTCGACGGACCCCAATGCAGAGCCCGCAGAAAGCCACCGGATGTGTGGGGGCACATCTGAGGCGCTTCCATATTGGAGGGCATCTATCACAGCGCTATGGAAATGGCAAGTAGTTGTTCCCCTTTTGCTCTTCATTGGGCAGTCAGCCAAGCCTCTGCCGCAGACAGCATTTCGGAACACAATTCATCCATTTCAGGGCCGTGGTCGTAACCGGCCAGATGCCCGAGCCCGTGGGCCAGAAGCCTGAGGCAATGCTCCTTCGGCTCTTGTCCGTACAGGAGCGTTTCCCGGTTCAGGGTGTCGACGGAAAAGACGAGGCTCCCGAGCTGGACGGGGACGTCTTCGTCCTCCGGCCCGGCGATCTGCTCGTCTATTGGAAAAGATAAGACATTGGTGGGGCCGTGGCAACCCATGTACCGCAGGTTGTAGTCCGCCATGCCCGCATCGCGGACAAGGATGAGATCCAGTTCGGCGGGCCCGGAGCCGGCTGCGCGGAGCATGGCCGAGAGCGCCCGGTGCAGTTCCGTCCTGCAGAACGGGAGCCTCCAGCACAGTCCGCCGCCGGAAAGGTTGAGCCGGAGAGCGCCGGAACCGGAGGGCGCATCGGTTTGCTCCTGCGGAAAACGTTCGAGCTGGCTCATGGGCGTTTCCCCACGGGCTTCATGGACAGCGGCCCTTTGTTGACGGGTTTCGGCGGGCCGGGAACGACGGGGTAGACAAGGTCAATGGGCGAGCCCGGATTCGCTGAAGGGGGTACGGGTGTGCGGGGTGCCGCCGGAGCTGCCGGGGCCGCGCCCTGTTGTTCCGGCCCGTTCGGGGCCGCCGCACCGGAGGAGCCCGGCATCACGCTGGAGGCCGCGTAGGCGACAGTACGTTTGACGTCGGGGCGCTGTTCCGTTTTTTCTTCAGGCTTGGCCTGCACTTTGGCCTGTTCGGGTTTGTCGCTGGCCGGTTTCTTGTCTTTATTCAAATCAGGGTAGGCGATACGCTGATGGAAAAGCCCCGTCAGGATGCGGGCGAAGCTTTCCGACAGCTTATGAAGGTCTTTGAATGTCAGTTCGGACTCGTCAAGCTGGCCCTCGGAGAAGATCCCCTTCATGATCGTGGCGATGTGCGTCTTGATGCGTGCGGGCGTGGGATCGGTGAGCGTGCGGCTGGAGGCTTCCACCGCGTCCGCGAGCATGACGATGGCCGCTTCGCGGGTCTGCGGGCGCGGGCCGGGATAGCAGTAGTCCTCGATGCGGGGATTTTCGCCCAACTCCTTGGCTTTGGCGTAGAAAAACTTGATCAGGCCCGTGCCGTGGTGCTGGCGGATGATGTCCTCGATTTCGTCGCCCAAATGGTGCTGCGCGGCGAGTTCCGTGCCTTTTTTGACATGCGAAAGCAGGATGAGGGCGCTCATGGCCGGAGCCAGCTTGTCGTGCCGGTTGGGGCCGTTGAATTGGTTTTCGATGTAATAGTCGGGATAGGCCAGCTTGCCGATGTCGTGGTAGAGGGCCGCGACCTAGCACAGCAGGCTGATCGCACCCACGGACTTGGCTCCGGCTACCACCATGAAGGAGACGCCCAGCGAGTGGTGGTAGGTCCCCGGAATGGCCACCATGAGATCCTGGAGGAGGGGTTGTTCGAGGTTCATCAGCTCCATGAGCCGGAACCGGGTGGTGTACCGGAAGGCCATTTCGATGATCGGGCTGATGGCGAACAGGATAGCTATGGAAATGAAGGCGTTGAGGGAAACGATGCCGAAGAGCCACAGGAACGTGTTGCCGCCCCGGAAACCCTCCAGCCAGCCGCTGCCGAGGGCGATGAAGATCTGCCCGAGCGCCAGCGGGATGATGCCGATGACCACGTCCTGCCTGCTCTGCGCCCGGATGACGAGCCATGTATTCAGCATGGCGGAGAGGAAGAAGAACAAAAACAGCGGAAGGTCGGCCTTGAGCATGACGCAGGCGAACAGGGATATCAGCAGGCCCACCACGCAATAGCGCCGGGCCGCGAAGATGAGCGCGCACAGCCCCGCGGCGCCCGCCACGGGGAAGAAGTGGATGACGAGGGCGATGTCCTGCGGCTGGACGACCTTGCCCACGAGCATGTAGGTGCCTTTCGCCGCGATGCCGAAGACGAACAGCAGCAGCGAGATGAACAAAAAGTCCTTTTTCCGCAGGGGGGTGCCCGGTTTGCCGCTCGGGGCCATGAACAGGCCGAGCGTCAGGATGAGCGAAAAGACGAACGTTCCCGCCACGGTACGCGAATGGATCAGCCCCTCCTGCTTCTGGTAGAGGCTCTGGAGCTTGAGCTGCTTCTCGCGGGTGACGCGCTCGCCCTGATAAACGACGACTTCACCCTTCTGGATATGGTAGTAGACGGGCTCCACGGTCTGGGCCACGGCATTGCCGAGGGCCTGCGTGGCCTCGCGGTTCAGGGTGAGCGTGGGCATGATCAACGGCGAGAACAGGACCAGCACGGCGCGGCGGCCCTGCGGGGTGAGCTTTTCGGCTGAGCGCAGCTTCTGCGTGAAGGCCGCGAGCACGGCGGGCACGTCGCGGATATCCGATACGTCGGGGCGCAGGGTTTCCGCCTTTGTGTCCACGTCACGGACGATGATCCCGTTCTTGGAGGGCAGGGCAAGGCGCACGTCGCCCACCACGCCCTCGCGCAAGCGATCTTCAAACCACGGCAAGCCCGTGGAGAGGACATACTCCTGCACTTCGGGGCTCATCCACTGGGCGAGCAAATCCGAGCTGACCGGCGTTGCGAGCTTTTCCGCGAGCGAAGCGCGCAAGGCGTCCTGCGCCTCGGGAGAGGTTTCCTGCCCGTTGATCAACTTGAGCATACCGAAGATCTTCTGCCGCAACGCGGCGATTTCGGTCACGCTGAGGTCGAACACCGTGGGCTGGAGCATGGCGACCTGATTGCGCTTGATCTTGGCCGCCTCGGTGTCCTCCACCGTCAGGCTGCGGTGCGCGACGACATCGCTGTCGGCCACTTCCCCGGCCATGAACACCCGGAACTGCATGGGCGGCTGAAGGCCCGCCAGAAACGAGAGCACGAACAGGGTGGCGATCAGGACGAAGAGGCCCACGCCGTGATGATGCTGCCGGAACAGCGTCCGTGTTATCCGGGAAAGCTCATTGATGCGAAGAGGGGAGTTTCTCGTAGTCATCATAGGCCTGTACTATTCGTCCGACCAGAGGGTGGCGTACCACGTCGGCGGAAGTGAAATGCCGGAAAGCAACGCCTTTGACGCCTTTGAGGACATGCAGGGCATGTACCAGACCGGAACGCGACGCGCTGTCCTCGCCTTGCGCGGGCAAGTCTATCTGGGTGATGTCGCCGGTGATCGCCGCCCGTGAGCCGAAGCCGAGGCGGGTCAGGAACATCTTCATCTGTTCGCGCGTGGTGTTCTGCGCCTCATCAAGGATGATGAACGCGTCGTTCAGGGTCCTGCCGCGCATGAAGGCCAGCGGCGCGACTTCGATAATGCCCGTTTCCTGAAGCGAGGCCATCTTCTGGGGCCCGAGCATGTCAAGCAGGGCATCGTGAAGAGGGCGCAGATACGGGTTGACCTTTTCGGCGAGATCGCCGGGAAGGAAGCCGAGCTTCTCGCCCGCCTCGACGGCGGGGCGGGTCAGGATGATGCGGCGCACCCGCCGCGCGTTGAGCATATGCACGGCCATCGCCACGGCAAGGTAGGTCTTGCCGGTTCCGGCCGGTCCCACGGAAAAGACCATTTCGTTGCTGCGCAGCGTTTCCAGATAGGCGCGCTGGGCGGCGTTGCGGGCGGTGACGGTCTTCTTGGGCAGGGAGAGCACGGCCTCGTCGCGGAACGAACGGCGCAGATCCGAGCCCGGATCGCTCTCAAGGAGCTGGAGCCCCTGCTCCAGATCGGAACTCTGGAGCGCGTGCCCGCTGCGCAGCAGGCCGTAAAACTGGGTGAACAGATTCAGGATGCGTTCGCGCAGCGCGGGATCATCGGACGTCACGGCCAGCGTGGTTCCCCGGGTGGAGAGATCCGCTCCCGTGCGTTCGGCGATGACGTTGAGGTGGGCGTTGTGCGGTCCGAACAGGGCATTGGCCAGTGTCGGGTCATCAAAGGACAGGGTTTCCACAAAGGCCGTTGACGATGCGGGTGTTTGCATAGATTCAGAGAGGCGGCCTCGGGCCGCCGGAGGGGACGGTTTGTCGAATCCGCTGCACGGGCGGCGAGCCGTCCGGCAATTCGGGAATGCCCTGTAGAGGAACGCCGCTTTCCCATCCGTGGCGTTGCCTGCATACAAGGTAGATTGCAACCTATCGCATTTGCGGCGAAGCGTCTATGGTTCCTTGTTTCGTGCGGGAGGGTTGATGATGCGGGGGAAGGGGAACTTTCTGAAGAAAGTTACCCTTCCCCCGCACCCCTCCTCTCATCCCTCAAAGACTTTCGCGTTTATCGAATCCCTGTTCAGGGTTCGGGTGGCGCGGCGGGCTGTTGAGGATGGAAGGGAAACGGGAAGCAATGGAGAGCAAGGCCCCGGTGTGGTCCTGAATCGTTTCGGGCCAAGACGCTTCTCGGCAATGGTGATAGTATAAGAGGTTATTGGAGATTGTTAAGGGGAGTGGCAGGTTATAGACCTTTGGCGGGCGCGTTGAAGAAGCGCCGGGTGTTGTCGCCGCAGAGCGTCCAGAGTTCGGCGGGGTCCATGCCGCGCTCAAGGGCCACGGTTTCGGCGGTGAAGGCGACGAGAGCCGGTTCATTGGGCTTGCCCCGCCACGGCACGGGCGAGAGATAGGGGCAGTCGGTTTCGACCATCAAGCGGTCCGGCGGGATGCGTTTCACGGCTTCGCGCAGGTCGTGGTTGGCGGGATAGGTCACGGGGCCGGGGATGGAAATATGCCAGCCGTTGGCAAGGAAACGATCAAGAAAATCCACGGCGTCGCCGCTGAAGCAGTGCCACAGCACGGAGCGTCCCGAGAAACCTTCGGCTTCCAGAATCCGCAGGGTGTCCTTTGCCGCGTCGCGCGAATGGATGACCACAGGGCGATCCGTTTCCTTGGCGAGGGCGAGCTGGACGCGGAAGGCTTCCTCCTGGATGAAGGGCGGGCAGTCCTTCCAGTAAAAATCGAGGCCGATTTCACCGACGGCCCGCAGCCGGGGATCTTCGGCAAAGGCTTCGCGCATGGCCTTGAGGGTGGCTCCGGTACACTCCTGCCCGTCGCAGGGATGGATGCCCATCAGGAAGAAGACGCCGGGATAGCTGGCGAACGTGCCCTTGTTGGCGTGGTATGCGGCGGGGCCGAGGAAGACTTGCCCGATGGAGGCAAGGCCCGTGCTCCGGGCCCGTCCCATAACCTCGGGGAGCCGTTCGATGATCCCCTCGGAGTCGAGGTGGGCATGGGAGTCGGCCCCTGTGGGGGGAAGGCCGAGCGTATCGGGAAGCGGACGCGGCGTATCTTTTTTCTTGCTCATGGAAAAAGTCCCTTGCGGGCATTTTTTTGGGCCTTGCCGCCATATATCGCGTCAAAGCCCGTGGGGATTACGGCTTGTTGCCGTCGCGCTGCACGGGAAAGCGCCTGCTCCGGCCTTGGCTTCAACGCGGCAAAGCCGGGCAGGGGCTTTCCTGACCAAACCTATTCGGTGAACTCCTGTTTGATGACGGCTTCGGCCTTGATGCGGTCGAGGAGTTCCGAGAACGTCGCCTTGACGTGTTCGCGGATGTCCCCGGCCACGACGAGGAACAGCACGTCGTCGCCGGGCTTCAGTTCGCCTTCCACGGCTTCGGCATGGATGCAGAAGATGCCGGGCTGCTGTTCCATCTCGCGGCAGATGGCGTCCATCTTGGCGCGGTCATGCGAGACTTTCATGGATTTCACGGGCGCATGGTCGGCCCGGGCCCACCCGCGCACGACGCCGTTGTGCACCAGCACCATGCCCACGTTTTCGGTAAAGCCGGGACGCTTCTTGAGGTCAGCCAGAATCTTTGTGGTATCCATCGTTTTTCTCCTGTGGTCGAGGTCTGTTTCTTATTTGCGGGGAGAGGTTGTCAAGTTTGCTATTGAAATGCGAAAGGCTCTGGAAAAAGCGTATCATAGTCGTCTTGCGCGAGGATTCGTTTGGTCGGGACAAAATCCGGTGAAAAAACATCCCGTTCCGAGGGAAATCCCTCAAATGTGATTCCAGCAAGTGTGAACAAAGAATAGTTCAGGTTATCTGTTTGCCAAGGGCGTTCGGCATACTCGGATAGGGCTGCGGCGAAGTCCGGCCGTTGTTTTCGGTAGCCCGGCGAAAGGTATGCTATAAACGGAATTTCAAACATAAATCGGGATTTTGCCATCTCCGCATGCCCGACCGTATGCCCGTCTTCATACATGGCTTCGCCATGATCCGAAAAATAGATCATAGCGGATGGCCTGTTCAGCTTTTTTAATTTTTTAATGATCTGAGCAAGGATAAAGTCTGTAAAGGCAATGCTGTTGTCGTAATGGTTGATAGTGGCGTACTGTTCCGGCTTCCCGTAGGGGGGCGCATCATGAAAATATGAGAATGCGGGTGGATAACGTTTTTCATATTTTCCGTGGCTGCCAAGGAGGTGCAAGAAAATAACCGTTTTTCCGCTATTTGAAAGGTGTTTTTCAAATTGATCAAGCAAAACGTCATCATAGTATGCGGATTGATAAAATGACGTAGCCTGCATAGAACTGTAGTACTTAGTCATGCAATTGGAAAACAAGGCGCTTGTGGCTGTTTCAAATTCGCCTAAGTACGCTTGATTTGATAAAAGGATAGTATAAAAGCCCGCCTTATTAAAAACATCGGTTACTGTACAGCGGTAGTCCTTTTCCGTATGACTGTGAAATGTCATAATTTTATATAGAGAGGCGGAGGTGTGCGCATGTGGGGAAATGACATCTTGGAATACAAAAAGCTCATCCGCCATGTCCTCAAGAAGAGGTGTTGTTTTTCTTGGATAGCCATACAGACTGTAATGGTTTTTATCTGAAGACTCCCCGATGACAACGACAATAAGTTGGTTCTCTGGAGCGTCGCAGGTAATATCTTGGGGTATATTGTTCTGTAAACCAATATAGTTCTTTTTAAGAATAGCTTGTTCGTTAGCGGTTTCTTGAAGCGAATAGACGAAAAATGAATAATAATTCCATTGTAGAACCGTATTCAAACCGTTTCTAACTGCAGCAATGCTGAAAAGAGTAATAAAAAATAAAACAATAAAAGTTGATAACTTCCAGTTTCGTTTTGTATTCTTCAGCACGATTCTGAGAAACGGAAAAGTAAGGGCTATCCCGCAAAGGATGATCAAAGTGATTGTAATGTCAAAGTATTGCTCTATAAATTCAATGGATTCCGTAAAATAGGTTTCCTTGATTACAGTAAAGACATATGGGCCGATCGGCATGCCGTACAAGTGAAAATGAATGGCATTGGCAAATGTAAAAATCAGTACCGTCATATAGAGCAGTACGCTATAAAGGGTGGAAAGAAAGCCGGGAATGAAAACGGGAAGCATGAGAATGAGGGAGAATAGAATCTCTCTCCTCATATACTTGAATACAGAGGCGGTTGCGTGGCTGGAAAAGAGAATGTATCCGTTAGCCGCTGAACAAAGAAGCATGATAATCAGAAGGCCGAAAAGCGCGATCAGGGTCTGGTGATACGGCTCTCTCTCTCTCTCTCTCTATCTCTCTCACTAAATCAG
>ENA-OWNQ01000401-OWNQ01000401.1-gut-metagenome-genome-assembly--contig:-NODE-401-length-19125-cov-3.199601_pt1 | contig 19125 bp, 20 predicted proteins | sample MGYA00248252_ERZ651782 | MGnify/ENA primary metagenome ERZ651782 (study PRJEB26908, sample SAMEA4031705) | gut metagenome | biome: gut; feature: normal infant; material: stool | place: China | collected 2015... | reverse complement strand
AATCAGAGAGAGAAAAATCACAGTGAAATTGTCGGACGCAGATTGTGACCGACTGGCGAAAAAGTGTGGGGAGTATGGTCTGACAATCGGAGAGCTGATAGAGAATTTTGTCGGAGATTTGGTGGACGGTACTTACTCCAACGGAAGTGATGAGAGAATGTATGCACAACAGTGGTTTGAGCGTTGTTGGTTTGGAATGTTCCCAAAGCCTACACTTCTCAATCATCTACTTTCCGAAGGATATGAACCACAGCATTTTCTTGATGCATTAAACAACATTGAAACTGCAAAAAGAGATATAAAGAGATCCCAAAAGGACATCGCAGAGCCTACAGACGAATGGAAGAATATTTATCATAACAAATACAACGGTGATTTTACCAGTTATGAAATTGTTCATACATATAGTAGCCTGGAAGAATTCATTGAACACGAGAAAGAATGTCTAGAATCGTACAAAGATGACCTGAGAGAGTGGACAGAAGAAAGAGATATGATGTTAGAAAATTGGAATTCGTCAAATGCTGATTTAGAAGAAGCACTGGAAGAGCAGAAAAATATGGATGAAGAAATCGAACGTATTAAGAAATGGGTAACAGACAGAAATCTTATTTTTAATCATAAATAAAAGAAGACAAAAAATAATAATAAAATAAAATCATGAAGTAATTCATAAAACCAATCAACACAACACATAACATGTACCGAATTTCGGTACGGAAAAGGAGCTTAAAATGAAAACAATAGCAATTGCAAATCTTAAAGGCGGAGTAGGAAAAACAACGACATCAATTAATTTGGCATACAGCTTGATGTCATTGGGAAAAAAAGTACTGTTAATTGACTTAGATCCACAGTGTAATAGCACAAAATTCTTTGCGAAAGTGAATTATACTGGACAAACAGTACGGGATGTGCTCATGAATCCCGAAGTAATTAATCATAGTATTTACCGCACAAAATATAAAGAAATTGATATTATGCGTGGTTCAGCAGAAGAAAATTGCCAAGGAGAATATCAGTTACAGACTGCATTCGGAAAATTAAAGAAAGAATATGATTATTGTGTAATAGATACACGACCAGTCTTTGACAGTCTGACAAGAAATGCTTTTCACGTTGCCGATATTATGTTGACGCCAATTAAGTTTGATAATTACTGCAGAGATAATTTGGCATTGGTTGAACGTTTCGTAAACGAATATGCGGATGAAAATATGGAATGGAAGATCTTTGCTAATATGGTTGCGAATGGAAAAGCGCAAAGGGAGACAATGGCTGATCTAATTGGAAAACATGACTATCCGATTATGGAGACCTGTGTGAGCCGTTCAGCAGTTGTAGATAATGCATTGAATCTCTACAAACCTGTGTTAAAACATCGAAAAAATAGTTCTGTGGCACAAGATTACCTGGAACTGGCAAAAGAATTGATAGAAGCATAGGGGGAAAGAATCATGGCTAAGATATCAAATGTGTTTTCAAAAGAAGAAGTAAAAAAGTCGGTACATCCTAAAAGGATTACGAAATGGATTCATTACACAAAGCTTGTTAGAAATGAGAAACAATATTGTGATGCAAAAGATAAAGAAGAGATTGAGGGGTTGGCAGATATTATTGAAGCAGACGGAATGGTTCTGCAGGATTTACTGGTAAAAAAATTAGATGCGGATGAGTACAAGATTATTGCAGGACATAAAAGACATGCTGCATGTAAATTACTGGTTGAAGAACGAGGAAAAAAGGAGTTTGAATTCTTGCCTTGTTTTGAGCAGAATATTAGTGATATTCAGGCAGAATTCCAGATCTATAGCAGTAATTGTCATCATGAGGAAACACCTTATGAGATTATGCACAAATTGGAACGAATGCAGTATTTAATTAATAATTATCCGGAGGAATTTCCGGAAATTCAAGGTGGTCGAATGGTAGATCGTCTTGCAAAAAAATACAATCTCAGTAAATCTACGGTAGGTGAATATTTGACAATCTCCAAAAATTTGGGGGATACAGCAATGGATGAATTTCAAAAAGGAAAAATTGATAAGTCAGCAGCGGTAACATTGGCAAGTATGCCGGAAGAAAACCAGAATCAGGCATTATCACAGGGGCGAAAAACAGATAAAGAACTAAAAGTATATAAAAAAGAAGTTCTTGAGCCGACTTCAAACGAAATCCTTACAGCTTATGACGAACTTGATATACGGGAAATAGATTGCCCGGATCGGAAAGAAACATGTAAGAAATTAATCGAACGATATGGAAAATCACACTTGGGACAAACTTCGGATACAATAAATATTTCTTGTACCCCAAAAACAATTACGATTAATGGAAAAGAGATTACATGGAATCGTTTTGTAAAACTGATTGAAAAAGTAATACCAGCTTATCAAGTAGAAGTTCAGGCAAAAAAAGAAAAGAAAAAACTGTATTTTGAAAAAAGAGAATTGCAAGTCTCATATGAGACATATGACAGACTCCTTTCCGGACAACAGAGATGTATTCTTGTAAAAGACGATACCTATCAAGAAGCAGAGCTGGTAGATATTTATGCAATTGGTTCTGATGGATCTGAAACAGAACCTATCGAGTTCACGATTACTTATATTAATAAGCAGGATTCCGGAATTGAGAAAGGGTATTCGATTCTAAACTTGGAAATGATACCAATATTTTGTTAGGAGATAAAATATGAACAGAAGAGTGAAACAACTAATAAAAAAGTTTGCGTTATTTATTGTATTGTTTATCCTTAGTCATCTGGCAGATTATCTGCCGGATGCACTTTGGAGTTTGGTGATTCAGATTGGATTAGATGGAGCTGTATTAATTGTTGGAATTAGATTGTTAATGGCGGTAAACCAAAACATGAATAATCATGGTAATAATGAAGATTAAACTAATATACCACCTTGCGGAATTGCTGCATGAATCGGTGAAGTCCGTGGTCTCAAAGACACAAGGTTGACTGCATATATACGATGCAATTGCCGTATATATGCTTGTGTTGATGGTGATGGCAGAAATTTGATTGATTTCTGCCATCAGTGAAGCAAAAAAATTATATGAAAAATAGATGTACCGAATTTCGGTACGCCAGTGAAGGAGGATGGACTGATGAGTTACGGTGAACAGCAGAAAGAAATCGAAACAATCAGAGAGAGAAAAATCACAGTGAAATTGTCGGCCGCAGATTGTAACCGACTGGCGATAAAGTGTGGGGAGCATGGTCTGACAATCGGAGAGCTGATAGAGAATTTTGTCGGAGATTTGGTAGGAGGTACTTACTCCAACGAAAGTGATGAAAGAGATTATGCGGATAGATGGTTTGAGCGTTGCTGGTTTGGAATGTTTCCAGAACAGACACTCCTAAGTCATCTGCTTTGTAATGGATATGAACCAGAGAACTATCTGGATCTGTTGGATTGTATCAAATATGCAGAATACGATAAGGAACGAGCAAAAGAAGTTCCAGAAGAATATGATGAAGAAGAATTGTCTTTCATTGATGGCGATATTGCAGAATGGGAAGAAAAACTGCATGATATGAGAGAAAACTGGGAGCCAGAGACAGAGCCGAACATGGGTGAAGAAATCGAACGCATTAAGAAGTGGGTAGAAGAAAAAGAGGAACTTCTTCTGAAAAATGAAAACAGAAGACCACAGACAATAGAACAGTTTCATATCAAACAATGGATAGATGACACTTTTGTTAAGGGTTGTTTACGAGTGGAATATACGGGAAAGGACACTGCAAAAATTATGGACAATAAGGGCGATATTATCTGTGTAGAATATAAGGATGGAGAAGTACGCGAATGTCAGGAATAGAGGAACAAAAAGTAGTGAGCGTACCGAATTTCGGTACGGAAGAAAAGCAGAATATGAAAAAACGAAAAAAAATGACCTTTTATAGAGTATTACAAGAAATTACTGATAAAAGAAATGTGGAGGGGGAGATAGTAGTTGTTGATCCGAAATGTGACAAATTGAACAAATAGAAAGAACCTTGAAAATAGAATATTGGAAGTTGGTATAAGAATATGATATGATACTCCTAAAAACAAAGGGGGAATCATATGGAACGAAATGATAAATGTTTTTGTGGAAGCGGAAAGAAATATAAAAAGTAACATATAGGAAAATAGAGCAAATAAGAAAAGCCACGGAAACAGATTATTTTGAATTTAGCAAAAATTGTATAAAATGAATCGTAAAACCAACTATCAATAGCGACAGTTGGTTTTTTCAATAAACAATCATATTAAAAGTGTATGTACCGAATTTCGGTACAGAAGGGAGAGGAAAGTATGAATAAAGCAATTTTAGTAGGAAGGCTGACAAGAGATCCGGAAGTAAGATATTCCCAGGACGAGAATCCCACAGCAGTTGCAAGATATACAGTTGCTGTAGACCGCAGATTCAAGAGAGAGGGTGAAACAACAGCAGATTTTATTCCTTGTGTCGTATTCGGACGTTCTGCAGAGTTCGCAGAAAAGTATTTCCGTCAGGGAATGCGTGTCTCTATCTCAGGACATATCCAGACAGGAAGCTACATGAACAAAGATGGAGTGAAAGTATACACGACAACAGTAGTTGTAGAGGAACAGGAGTTTGCAGAAAGCCGGGCAGAAAATGCAACGAACAGAGGTGTGTATCATCAGTCTGCTCCTAACCAGGATGTTTCAACAGCAACGAATGACACAGGAGACGGTTTTATGAGTATTCCGGATGGAATTGACGAAGAACTACCGTTTCACTAAATAGTTTGTACCGAATTTCGGTACATGGTATGAGGAGACAGGTATGTGCAATATAGAAATAATATTTTTTGTATTTGTCATAATCTTTGTTTACATAGCGTTTGTATTATTTTGCTTATGCAAAAAGTCTATAAATTGGCGTTTGGGACAACATGATTATGAGTTTCAAGAAATTGTAAAAAGACAACAAAAGAAAAATTTGTAGGCAATAAATTACAAATAAGATTGTTAATGTACCGAAATTCGGTACAAATAAGTACGGAAGGAGAAAAACAATGCAGCTTGCTTACGAAACATTATTAAAACTCAATAATCTCAGTAAGACAGAAATGAATATTTTTCTCCAATGCGTACGCTATCAGGATGCACAGGGAAAGATTATTGGGGCATACTACAAATATTTCATGAAGTTATTAGGATTTAAGAGTAAGCAGACATTTTATAATGTTCTGCGCTCTTTACGTGAAAAAAAATTACTGACCTATACGAAAAATGTAAAAGGTGATTATGATATTAAAATCGAAAATCAAACGTATTCACAGCAGGTGAAGCCAGATTATATTGATTTGAATAAGAAGATTTTTCAAAGTACTGAATTTATGAAAATGAAAGCTCATGAAAAATATATGTTGCTTGATTTAATGCGTTCTACAGCACTTAACAGGGGAATCCGAGTAATTAATGTACACGAATTCTATAATAAATACTGTAAAGCGTTACATGTGTCTAAAAGAGTAATTCAAACATATTTACATACTTTGCGAAAATATTTCTCAATCCAGATAAAATGTGGAAAGTATTATATCAAATTTTTAGGTGGTAAATTATTTGAAAAGCCGAAAAAATCAATCAAAGGGAAAAGAACGATCTATGTAGTTGATAATACAGCCGCTGATCAGCAGAGAGAGTATGTAGGAAGTGTATTGCTGCGTCGAGAACAGCTTGCAAAAAAACGAGAGGAGGATGCGTCAGATCTTGGGAAATTGATACATCAGTATAGTACGATCATTAAGGAAAGAGGAGAGGATACGATATCGATCATATCTGCAGTATTACATCGTTATGCAGAGGAAAGTATTATATTTGATGTCAAACATTTCCATAAGATGCTTAGAAAAGCCCTAGAACTGGAAAATTCACTGTGAACATTTTGCTCATGGTTTCTTTATGGTGCAAAAAATAGGGAATAGTCCATAAAGAAAAAGGGATAAATGAAATTTATGGAGAAAACAAAGGGTGATCAGAAGAAAATCAGTAGCATTATAATAATGTTTTGGTGATTCTGATAGAAGCCTTATTTTTTTGCTGTTTTGTGTGGTCTAAAAAATATGTAGAAAAATATAGAGCAGTCTAATATGAACGTGTTTTTTGAAAAAATAGATGGTGGTAAGTCTAAAAAACAAGTAGAAGTTTGTGTTTGAAAGTCCATTTTTGTGCATATCGGAAAAAGATGATAATCCATTAATAGAGCTGTTTATGGAGCATATTCGGTTGAAGTATATTAATTCTGTATACATTCTTATTTTTATGTACCATATATTCAATCTGTTACGAAATAATTTCATACATTGTATAAATAAAAGATTAATAAAACATAAAAAGTCTTTAGATTTTAAAATAGATATGTTATAAGAAAGATGTATAGATATACAACAGAATCAACACTTGCAAATTTATATCATGAATTCAAAGAATCAAATGAAAATAAAATAAGAAAAGAATTAGATGAACTAAAAAAAAGAATAGAAGAGTTGGAAAATAATAATAGGTGATTAGAAAAGAAAATCAAAAAAGTGTACCTAAAGTAACCTAGATAAGTAAAAAAGCCTTTGCTATAATATAATTAGCGAAATGGAAATAAAAGAAAATGTTGCACAGAAAAATGTTAAGTGTTCTGGGAAATATATCTATTACAAAAAAAGATTTGATCAGAAATTTGGATTGAATCTTTTTTTATTGAAAAAAAGAGATATGCCGGGAGATGATTCTGATTTCTTTGATAACGTCATTGAGTGGAAAAAAAGGTGCACAATGTGCGTAAAAGGGATTGAAAAAACACACACTGTGTGTTATATTAAAACTAGAAACACGTACAAAGTGTATAAAAGTTGGTGGTAATGATGAATGAAAAAAAGAAATATATTGACATAGATACTGTCGTTGGAAATCTGGATGAAGTAACGGTAAAAGACTTACGAAAACAAGCGGGGATGAGCCGTAAGGATTTCTGCAATAGTTTTGAAATTCCGTATCGCACCTTACAGTCCTGGGAACTTGGAGAGAGAGAAATGTCAGATTTTTCAAAACGATTACTGGCATATGTCATAAAAACAAGTGAACTGGTGGAGAATTATAAACGAGATTTAGAGAAGCAAGTGGAAGGAGAGCAGGATGGAGAAAAAAAAGAATAATACAGAATTAGATTTGGACGAGGATGGAATTCCAAAATTGGAATATATTCAAGTAGGCGAATTCCTACTGCCGAATCTGTCACTGGAAAAGGTGGATGGATATATAGGAAGATGGGGAATCATGAGAAAAGAGTACCTACAAAAACACAAACCAGCTGTCTATTCTTCGATGCTTTTGATGGATGAATTAAATCAACATCTGATTGATATTCAGAAGACAGCAGATGAAAGAATGGATGTGTTGGAAAAACAATTGCTGGAACGTGATCCGGCACCGGATAAAGCCAAAGATGGTATGGCATGGACAAGACATATGAATCAGATCAGACATCAGGCAGAGGAATATGTAAAAAGTGAGATCATTTTCAATTAAAAAAGGGAAATCTATTTTTCAATGATTGTCCCCTTAAGAAATGAAATTAAAGTAGCTGCCGCCCTACCATATCCGGTCGCATATGCTCCGGGTGAGACGTGCTAGGTACTTCCTACATAAAGTAAACAATTAAAGTGGTAAAAACTTATGTTTTTTAGAAAAAGAAGGGATGAAGCATGAAACAAATATTCATAAAATTAATATTTTTGTATAAGTACATCATGGACAAAGAGGTGCAATATATTCTCTTAGTATTTATTGGATTATGGTTTGTTTGTTGCTTCTTAAGATTTACATCTTCCATAATTTTTTCAAAAATCATTCCAGTAATTTTTGCTCTCTGCATGATTGTGTTTAGTGTAATTGCGTTAATTTCATTTCAATGGCTCTACTGGATGATGTGGCTGATCATGTCATGGGGAATTCTTATAACAGAAGATATTTATATGCATCGGGCTAAAAAAGATGATCTTAAAAGACTTACTCAAAGTGAATTTATGTACCGATGTAAATGTGAGACTTTAGAAAAAAATATCGAAGATTTGAGAATTTGTAATAACTTGTTGGAGAAAAATTTGAAAATCAGGGAAAATGACTATAAAGAATTAGAATCATCTGCTGCGTATTGGAAGATGAAAGTAGGACAACTTAAATTTGAGCAGAAAATTGCTGAGGATGATATCAAAGATTTACTACAACGTCTTGATGCTACGGAAGTGCCTGGATTAAAAAAGCAAATTCAGGAATTAGAGGAAGAAAGAGAACATTATCGTGTCTTGTATGAACGAAAGGAATGGGAGTTGAAACAAGCGAGAAATGCAAAGCAAGGCTTTGATATATATAAAAATTGCGATTCATTGGGCAGCTTGTCTAAACGAAAAAAGTTGTTGCTTAATATTTTCCATCCAGACAGTGAAGGTGGAGATAATGAGAGTACACGGTTCATATTAGAGCAGTACAATATGAGAAAAATCAATTATCAGTAAACAATGTACCGAAATTCGGTACAATATGAAAAGGAGAAAAGGTATGAAGAAGTATCTAAAGAGAGGTCTTGCAGTTTTGACTTGTACGGCAATGTGTATCCAGTCACCACTCATGACACTAGCGGAAGAAGTACAAAGAACAAATGGAGAGGTTTCAGCATATCAGGTAGATAATTATGGAGTCGCTACGCAAGCATTGGAAGAACCGCAGTGGAAAAAGGACAGCATCGGTTGGTGGTATCAAAATGCAGATGGCTCTTATCCAAGAAACCAGTGGCAGATGATCAACGGAAGTTGGTATCACTTTGACTGGAACGGCTATATGCAGACCGGTTGGCAGAAAATTGGTGGAAGCTGGTATTATCTGAATGCCGGAGGAGATATGAGGACCGGTTGGCTGCAAAGCGGTAATGTTTGGTATTATTTGAAGTCCAGTGGAGCAATGGCAACAAATGAATGGGTAGACGGCGGAGTCTATTATGTTGATGCAAATGGAGTCTACATTTCAGGAAAAACACAGACAGCTGAAGGATGGAAGAAAAATAGAACTGGTTGGTGGTATCAGAATGTAGACGGTTCTTATCCGAGAAACCAATGGAAGATGATCGGTGGAAGTTGGTATCACTTTGACTGGAATGGCTATATGCAGACCGGATGGCAGGTAGTATTGGGAAGCTGGTATTATCTGAATGCCGGAGGAGATATGAGAACCGGATGGCTGCAAAGCGGTAATGTTTGGTATTATCTGAAATCCAGTGGAGCAATGGCGATTGGTTGGGATTAGTTTGGTAGTGACTGGTATTACCTTAACTCCAGTGGTGCGATGCAGACCGGATGGTTACAGCTTGGAAATACCTGGTACTATCTGAAATCCAGTGGAGCAATGGCAATAGATGAATGGGTAGATGGTGGAAAATACTATGTGGATGCAAATGGAGTCTACATTCCAGAGAAAAAGCAGGAATCCACAGAAACACCGGAAACAAAGCCAGAGACAAAACCAGAAACAAATAATAAGGAAGATTTAGACAAGCCGGAACCTAAACCAGAGACAAAGCCGGAAACAAAGCCAGAGACAAAACCGGGAACAAATAATAAGGAAGACTCTGACAAACCGGAATCAAAACCGGAGCATGAGCATAAATATGACATTGAGTTGAGCCACATTGTGCATCACGAGGCAACCGGCCATGAAGAACAGTATGTTGTCAAGGAAGCCTGGGATGAAGAGGTAACAGTAGAAGAGGAATATGCATGGAGCTGTTGTAATGTATGTGGAGCAGATTGCACCGCAGATCCAGGTGAACATGCATATCAACATGCGATTAAGGGTGAAGGTGGTGGACATCATACAGAGTATGGTACCCGTCTGGTTACAACAACCGTACATCATGATGCAATCTACGGAACACGCTGGGTACAGGACAGCGAAGCCTATGACGAAAAGATTATAGATGGGTATGCTTGTTCCTGTGGAGCAAAAAAATAAAAAATGTACCGAAATTCGGAACAAAGAAGAAAGAATCACGAAAGTGGTTCTTTTTTTCTACGCAAAAAACGGAAGGAAGTGATTGAAATGTACACCAGAAGATATTCCAGGGCACCGCCGAAAAAAAGAAATCATTTAAAGAATGGCGGAAGGAGGCAGAAAATACAAGTTTCAACAAACTTTAAGAAAGGAATAGAGATATGAAACACAAAAAAATTATATCTTTAATAGTGGCATTTATGCTATTGATCGGTTGTATGTCAGATTCTATTCTTTCAGTATCAGCAAAAGATGTAGACACAGGAAGTCAGAAAGGAAACAGCACAAAGGAAACCGTATCCTGCAATCTGTCTATAGACGGAGGGAATGGATATATTGTTATCGAAGATGAAAATGGAACGTTTGAAAAATCCTATTATTACGAGAACAGTATTCTTTTTGATGAAGATAAAAATCCAGTGGATGATACAAAACTGGAACTTCCAAAGTCGAAAAATTTGACAGTAAGCTTGGTTGCAGAGGATAGTTACTGTGTTGAAAAGGTATCTTTAAAAGATAAAAGCGGAAAGAATATAGATCTGAAATTAGAAGAGGAGCTTCCGGCTTTACAGACTTCGTTTTCATTAAAAACAAACACAAAAACTTCTCTGGAGATTGAGTTCCTGCACATTTCTGATAAGTATCTTGACCTAGGCATAAGTGCAATGGATACCAATACGACAGCATGGAGTGATGCGGGAACAGGAGATGATCTGTGTACATTCCTAGGAATTGACGGAAGAACCTATTACAACTATCTATATACACATTCACAGGATAACTGGTATATTGGGACAAAATATCCACAAGGTGGTTATTTTGATGGGGCAAATGGAGCTGATGGCTGGATCAACTATGCAGGTGCTGGGATGAACTGCGAAGGATTTGTTGATAATGTTCTTTACAATGTAGGTGCATCTCATGCGATGGCAAAAGCTGCAGGTGGTCAGGGATGGGTTCATTACTTAAACCATTCCAATTTGAAGCATTATGTGTACAAAACCAAGCAGGAAATGTTAGATAGTGGAAATCTCGAATATGGTGATATTATTTGGATGTTCACGGGAAGTGGCCATAATTCTGTAAATGCTTATCATCATGTTGGTATTTTCGTAGGCAGTACACCTTATGAGGATAAGTTCTGGCATTCTATAGAATATACAAGTAATAAATATGGCACTGCTGTTGGAGGTAACGAGATTACATCGATTATACCAAAAGATGAAAGAGCATGGGAATGGGTTATTGTAAAAGCAGGAGCAGTTCCAAAAACTTATACAAGTCTTACCGTACAGAAAACATGGAACGACCAATACGATAAATTTGGCCTCCGTCCCTCTGTAGTTACAGTTGACCTTTACTGGTGGAGTAATGTGGATTCTACAAGACATTACTATAAAACAGCAGAACTTACAGCAGCAAATAACTGGACAGTCACCTGGGATAATCTAGAGCGTAGTGATGGGAATGTCATGTATGAATATACGGCAGTAGAAAGGGAAGTGCCGAATTATTCAAGTACAATGCAGTGGTACGGTTCTTATGAAAATGGATGGACAGGGTACATTACGAATACATTGAAGACTTATACAAGTCTTTCTGTCAAAAAGCTGTGGGATGATCAGGAAAATCAATTTGAACTTCAGCCATCCAGCATAAAAGTAAATCTGTACTGGTGGAGTAATAAGGATTCTACAAGGCATTATTATAAGACAGCAACTCTATCAGCAGAAAATAACTGGTTTGTCACATGGGACAATTTGGAGTATGTGGATGGTGACACTACATATGGATATGATGTAGAAGAGGAAGAAGTGTCAGAGTATACCGGAAAGATGCAATGGACTGGCTCTTATAAGGATGGATGGGTAGGTTCTCTTACCAATTCCTTGAAAACGGGAAATGCAAAAGTTCTAAAGACATCTACCTCACCGGAGCTGACAGACGGAAATGACTGTTATAGTTTAAAAGATGCAGTCTATGGAATTTATACCACTGCGGATTGTAAGGAGTCCTCTCTCGTTGCTTTAATGACAACCAAGGAGAATGGTGAATCAGATGCAGTTAAACTTCCGATCGGTACATACCATGTGAAGGAGGTAACAGCTCCAAAGGGATATGCACTGGATAAAAAAATCCATACGGTAGAAATCAAGCTTGGAGAAACATATCTTTTAAAAGTATCAGATAAACCAACAATGGACCCGGTTGGTGTATTACTTGGAAAGATTGACAAGGAAACGAATCAGAACAAACCGGAAGGCTCCCTGCCGATGGAAGGAGCACTGTTTGAGGTGAAATTCTACGCAGGAGTACAAATGGATTCTGATCCAGCGGAAAGTGGTAAGAAAGCAACTAGATCCTGGGTATTTAGAACAAATGAAAATGGCTTTATTTACTATGAAAAGAAGTACTTATCATCAGGAGATGAATTATATATGTCTTTGGATGGAAATCCAGGCTTACCAATTGGTACATTAACCTTCAAGGAAACACAGGCACCGGAAGGTTATCTGCTCAATCCGGAAATCTATACCGTCAAGATTACAAGCAACAACGATGGTTCAGAGTTCGTAAATACTTATAATGCTCCGAAAATCCCAGAGCAGTCACTGGATTTGAACCTTGTAAAAAAGGAACAGGGCAAAGATTATGTGATAGAAGGTGTAGTATTTGAGCTTACGAAACCGGATGGTTCAACCGAAACAGCAACAACGGATGCAGACGGAACATGTAAGTTTAAGGCATTAGGTTATGGAAAACACAAGGTACGGGAAATCTCCGCACCAGACGGGTATGCTGTGAATGAAGGAATTGTAACCTTTTCTGTAGCGAAAGATAATACGATCACCGTGGATTCCAATACATCTGCAGATGAATCCATGCAGTTTAGCGTAGAGTCTGATGGAACGGCATTATTAAGTGTAGAGGATACACTATCACCGTACAAATTAAAGATCACAAAGGTCAATGAAAAGGGAACTACACTGGAAGATGCAGAGTTTACCATCTATGAAGATAAAGAATGTAAGCATGAACTGGACAAAATTGTTACGGATAAAACAGGAATCGCTACAACAAATCCATTAGCTGTTGAGAAATTGTATTATATCAAGGAAACCAAGGCTCCACAGGGTTATCGGATTCCGCAGGATGCACAAGGAAAAGATTATGTCTACGAAATTTATACAAAGATCAATGATCAAAAACAGTATGAATACTATGTAAACGGTCAGGTTCATACAGAAGACTCTGGAGATTTTGCGATTGAAGGAACAGCAAATGAACGGATCGTTAACCTGAAAGTAGAAAATCAGACAACATTACAGATGCCAAATACAGGAACACATACAACATTGCTGATCGTCTTACTGGGAATTTCCTGTATGATTGTTGCATTGATCCGTCAGACAAAGCGAGGAAAAAAGGAGAAGAAAGATGAAAAAAGCGAAAAATTATAATAAAAAACGAGCAGCCATAGTATTAACAGGAACCCTTGCTTTCACAGGTGCAGTCAGTGCCATACCAATGCCGATGCTTGGAAATCCGATGGCTGCAGTTGTTTATGCGGCTGATGCTACCAATTATAGTACGGTAAAAGGTATTGCTACAATGGGAAGTGGGCAGGCACATATCGATATTACAGGAAATGAAGGACAGACACTTATAGGAAAGCAGTTCAATGTGTATAAACTGTTCAATGCTGAAAATGCAAAAGGTGGGGAGTCCATCAATTATACATTCAATCCAACTTATGAGCAGGCTTTAAAGAATGTCGTAGCAAAAGCACTGACAAAGGCAGGTACAACAATTGCAGCTGCAGATGTGACAGAATATCAGGTCATTGATTATATCCAGTCCTTAAATAACTATCCGGTAGAAGGAGCTACTGCAGATCAGACCTTAGAGAGTCGTTACAGTGCATTCCGTTACTTCATCGAGGAATTAAGAGATGAGATGGTGAAATTAAATGAATCACCGGAAGTAGTCACAGTAAAAAATGTTCGTTCCGATAATTCTATTCGTCTGGATGGACTGCAGTATGGTTACTATGTTATTGACGAAGTTTCCAATGTAGAGGGAACACATTCCGCAAGCTCTCTTTGTATGGTAAACACAGCGAATCCGGCAGCACAGGTTGTGATCAAGTCTGATTATCCAAGTGTAACAAAGAAGATTCAGGAAGATGATGCCAATGAAAATATTACAAATGCAGACAGATGGAATGACATTGGTGACTATGAGATTGGTCAGACTGTACCGTATATGTATACATCCAATGTGCCGGATATCAATGGATATGATACCTATTACTATGCATGGCATGATGTGATGAATGACGCACTGACCTTCAATAAGAAGAGCGTTAAGATTGAAATCTCCGGAACGGTAGATGGAAAAGATAAGACTAATACACTAAATAACGGTGAGTTAGTAGTAACGGAAAATCCGGGAAATGGAGATACTTTTATGATCGCTATTGCAGATCTGAAGGCAATCGTAGACCGTGAGTTTGATGAAGTCGACAACCGGAAAGAGAATACCTACGGACAGACTGTAACACTTACATATAATGCAACACTGAATGATAAAGCTGCAGAAAAAACAGGACGTCCAGGATTTGAAAATGATGTCCGCCTTGAGTTCTCCAATGACGCTGATTCAACAGGAGAAGGAAAGACTGGATATACACCATGGGATACTGTTGTATGCTTCACCTACAGATTAAATCCAATCAAAACGAACGATCATGACAAGGTGCTGGATGGAGCAAAATTCCGTCTGTACTCAGATGCGGATTGCAAGAATGAAGTATATGTAAAAGAAGGACAGGATGGATATATTGTCATCAACCGTGATTCCATTGGCGGTACAGACCACACAGGTGGCACAAAGCCAGATACAGCGGTAGAAATGGTATCCGATGCAAATGGTAAATTCAATATTTACGGACTTGACAGCGGAACATATTATCTGAAAGAGACAGATGCACCAGACGGATATCGTTTATTAAAAGATCCAATCAAACTGGATCTGAAAGCTACGTTTACAACAGAGCGTGACAGCTATGTAAAGGGCGATGGTGCAACAGATAAGACGCTTACAGCATTTGATGCAAAAGCCAATATCAAAACCTTCTACAATGGTATCAGTAAGTCAGAGGACAAAACACTGGAAACAAGCGTAGAAGATGGTTCTGCAAACATCACGATCGTGAACCAGGTTGGAAAGAAACTTCCAATCACAGGTACATCTTCTGTAGTGATTATGCTTGGAGCAGGTGTTGTTCTTATGAGCGTTGCCATTGCAAAAGGACGTAAGAAAGACGAAGAGATCTAAGCAAAAAGGAAGGAGATTGCATGAGAAAAAAATGGAGTACGGGAGTCATATTCATCATTGGATTTGCACTCTGCTGTCTTCCAATTATCTGGAATGTGATCGAGCAGCGGCATCAATCAGATGCCGTTTCTACTTACCAAAACGCAGTAAGCAAAAAAGATGATACAAAGCTTAAGGAGATCATGGACAATGCAGCTGCATACAATGACATGCTTTACCAGACAGGCGGTGCAGTTGTAGATAATTCTGATACCGAGATCTTAAGTGACGAAAGCTATGAAAAGCAGCTGAACATATCCGGGAATGGAACAATGGGAAGTCTGGATATCCCAAAGATCAATGTGGAATTACCGATCTATCATGGAACGGATGATACTGCACTGTCAAACGGGATCGGACATCTGCAGGGAACGAGCCTTCCTGTAGGTGGAGCAAATACGCACTGTGTTCTGACCGGACACAGAGGACTTCCAAGCTCCAAACTATTGATCCGCCTGGATGAGATGGTGGAAGGAGATCTGTTCTTCTTAAGGATTGGAAATGAAACCCTTGCATATAAGGTGAATAAGATACAGATCGTAGAGCCGAAAGATGTCTCCGGTCTGCAGATCGAAGCAGGAGAGGATCTGGTGACACTGGTTACGTGTACACCATATGGAATCAACACCCATCGGTTACTGGTGACCGGAAAGCGTGTGGAATATAAGAAGGCACAGCATGATGCGATCAAACAGGAACTTCCATCTGTGAGAGAACTTATCTTTTTCCTCCTGCCATTTTTGTTTGCTGCGATAGCAATCGGATTGTATTTGTGGAACAGAAGGGAGACATATGAAGATGGTAAGATATAAGCAGATACTGGCCGCAGCGTGTGTATTTGCAGCTCTTGGTGCATCAAACGTAGCTGCGGCAGAGACAACATTAAATGAGAATGATCTTGTGATCGATAAAACGGTCACGGTCATTGGAGATCAGGTGTTGCCGGACAGTGAGGAGCTTGCAAAGGTCGAAGAGGTAAAAACCGGAAGTATCCAGGTGGTGTTGACGGACGGAAAAGCAGGAACAGAAAAAAGTAACGTAAAGATTAGCTGTCAGAAAGTTGCAGATATTATGAATGGAGAATATGTACTGACAGATACTTATAAAAAGAGTGAAGTAGATTTAAATGCGATCGAGAATGCAAATGATCTAAAAACTGCGGCAGAAAAATTGCTTGCAACTGCAGGAGAAAGTACAAGTGCAGCACCGACAGATGCAGAGGGATTCGTAACATTTAAAAACTTAGAAGTAGGTGTATATCTGATTTTTGCACAGGATACAGAAACCTATGACACGGTTGAACCATCCTTGATCGCAGTACCGACCTGGAATGATTCAGAAGGTGAGATGCAGTATGATGTTATGATCGCACCAAAACATACGGAAAAGCCGGAAAAAGAAGACAATGTTGCACCGCAGACAAGTCTTCAGGAGAACACTTGGAAGTATGTTACAGCGGCAGGTATCTGTGTGTTTGGAGCATTGCTTTGTACGATTTTGTATAAGAGGAAACATTAAATGAGAGACAGAGTATACAGATTTCTGATCGTGCTATTCCTTGGAATGGCAGTGGCATTTTGCATTCTTGCCTATCAAGAACATAAACCATTTTTAGATGCAAAGATCAGTCATGAAGCAATCAAAAAAACGGCTGTAGTACAGGAAAGTAATGAGGATGCATCAGATCCTATGAACAGGAGGATTGATTTTGAATTACTTAAGGAAGTCAATCCAGATATCATTGGATGGCTTTATATCCCACAGATCGGAGTGGATGAACCTATCTTGCATGGCAGAACAGATACAGAATACTTAAACAAGGGATTTGATGGAAAACGAAGTGTACTAGGTTCGGTATTTACCTTTGCTCATGCAAATGAAAACTTGTCAGATCCGCATATCTGTCTTTTCGGACATAACATGATGTCCGGACAGATCTTTGGAAAATTAGATGAACTTACAGTGGATGAATACAAAGTACAAAGCATTTATATCTATACGCCAGAGCGAACCAAGGGACTTACAATCGTGTCTGTATATTCCTGTCACAAAAAGGATGCGGTATTCCAGGATGATTGGAAACCAGATCAAGAGGATGTACAGACCTTTACTTTAGCAACTTGTACCGGCTATTCAAGGACTCCGTATCGTTTGGCTGTCAATTGCAAAGTGACAAAAGAAAAATTCATCCTTTAAGGGAGGAAAACAGTGGGATGAAAAGAGTAATCATTACCATCCTGATTTTTTTATTTGGCATCGGCTGTGGCTTCGGTGCATTTTTTATGCTCAAAACGGGTGGAAATATGAAAAAAGAAGAACTAAAAAGTGTACAGCGGCTAGAAGTTCCTAAGACAGAAACAAAAGCAAGTAAAGAACAAAAGAAAAAGGAAGAGCCAAAGAATAGCGAACAAGTGAAAGAAAAGGATGATGTACCGAATTTCGGTACACAAGAGGAGAAAACAAAAGCAGTAGAAGAAATCTTAAGTGGTCCTGCACCAAAAACTGGAGAAGAAAGCAGAATTTTAGTGTTTTCTGTATTGCTTGGGATGTCTGTAACTGTGATGGGTGGAACTATTTATAGAATTAAAATGAAGAAGGGAGCGAATGGAACATTATGATAAATGAAGCAAACCAGGATCCGTTGTACCGAGATTTGAATGAAATCTACCAAGAACGGGAGAAACTGTTTCAGCAAAGGGAACGGGATTATCTGGAACAGAAAAAAACATTAAATAACTTACTCGAATCGATCAAGCAGGAAAAAGAGACGTTGAATCAAAAAGTGCAGGAACTAAAAAAACAACAAGAGGAACTGCATAAAGAGGAACAAAATCAGCAAACTTGGTATCAGCAGCTCTGTGAAGAAAAAAAACAGCTTGAACGAGACAAAGAAGAACTGAACAAAAAAGAAAAGGAGTTTGAGACAGCAAAGGATTCCATGGAAGTACGCTATCAGGTGCAGATTGAAAAAGCAAAAAACATGGAAATCCAGGCAAAACAGTCAAAGGAAACTTTTGAGCATAAGTTAGATATGCTAGGACTTGTTTTGGATGCAGATGGAAAGCCAGGAGGAGAAGCAACCAAGTTTTTTGAATCCTTACTTGGTGGAATGAATAAGTGGAATGAAGAGGAACTGCAGAGTCTTGAAGAAGAGAATAAAGCTTACGAAAACGAGAGCAGATATTTAAAAGAGGAACTCGAAGAGTTGAATAAAAAAAGTAAACAGCTTGAAGAGGAGAATAATCAGCTACAAAGTGAAAAGGAGCAACTTTCTGAGGAAGTTAAGAGAATTGAAGCAGAAAAGAATCGTTTGTTAACACTGATATCAAGTATCTCTCAAAGCAAAGAAGAGGAAGCTGTACCGAATTTCGCTACAAATGAGGAAGAAGAGGAAGACGTACCGAATTCCGATACAAAAGAAAAACCTTATGTTCCAACCTTTGGAAGAAAGCAGGAGTCCAATGAGTCAGAGCGAAAGAGTGCAGTATTTGAAGAGCTGACAGCATCCGTTTTAAACAGATATTTGAAAAAAAATGAACCAAAATATATTTCTGCTGAAATCAAACACTCCGAAGAGGGGGAACAGCTGCATGTTAATATCAATAACTTAGATTATGTGTTCCTGTTTTCAAGTCCGGCAGCGTTTGACATTTCAGCCCCAAAGAAGAAAAGCAGAGCATTA
>ENA-OWNQ01000381-OWNQ01000381.1-gut-metagenome-genome-assembly--contig:-NODE-381-length-20469-cov-5.132307_pt1 | contig 20469 bp, 20 predicted proteins | sample MGYA00248252_ERZ651782 | MGnify/ENA primary metagenome ERZ651782 (study PRJEB26908, sample SAMEA4031705) | gut metagenome | biome: gut; feature: normal infant; material: stool | place: China | collected 2015... | reverse complement strand
GATCTCCTCCGCATGATGAAGATTATCAAATCCTTCAATCTCTGTAATATCAATTCCATATGGTAAATTCGCTTGTGTAACATCCGAATTACGTTTATGCCCAGGCATATGAAACCCATAATAATCCGACTTCCCATATGCTTCTAATTTTTCATATAAGTATTCCATAAATTTTTCTGCAAATGCTTATCCTTCCAATTTATTTCTATCCGTATCACTTTCGCTTTTATTATATCTTCAGTATACCTGTGTTGTATATTAGATGTTATCCACATCTATTTCCGATTCAAATAAATATTCCAACATATTTCAGACTTTTTCACATATTATGTCTGTGCTGAATCTTTTGCATAGCATAGGTGTAATCAAAATATAAGTTAATATAACAAAAAGAACAAGCAAAATCGCTTGTTCTACAATGAGCGTGCGGGGATTCGAACCCCGGACAACTTGATTAAAAGTCAAAGATTCGAAATGCCACCAACGCCTGTAAACAAGGGATTTCTTGTTCTTTCTCTTAGTCATTTTTTAGACATTTTAAATTTTATAATATTTTTAGACTTATGTCAATACGATGATACAATATTCAGGACGGCAGATCCATCCGTCCAACACTCATATACGCCGCACGTAAAAAGGTGTGCATCATTTCGGTTGTCAGGATCATCCCTTCTGGCAGCCGGAATTTAAAAGTATTTCCCGGTATCTCCATAAACTCTTCGTATAGTAAAAACGTATCGTAAGATTCGTAGATTTGATATTCCATTATTATCCTCCCCCTCGCATTGGCTACATATATTATAGCACAGAGGGGTTTGAATTGAATTTATTAAAAATACATTTTGATGGAAAATAATATTGATCCCCTCAGAGATCAGCTCTCCGAGGGGATTTTATTAAATAGATGTGGTCTCTTTACTGTAAATTACCGACATGAGCCTTGCATACCATGGCGCTTTAGGACTCCACTTGTAACACGGAATGTCCTTACCATTGTTGTCCTTGTAAATCTTCTGGATGATTTTTAATTCGTCTGGATGACCCAATGTTATTACTTTTTGACCGTCAAAATAATACACTGCACCTTTTCCCTCTACTGTAAATAAACATTTCATCTCTTCTTCTCCTTCCTGTTCGATTCCTGTATTCTGGTTATTTTTTTGTTCGCTGCATGCAGACGCTCTACTGTCAATCGCCTTTGCAATCAGCTCCGCAATTCCTTTTGTACCTAAATTTCGATATCTGGCCACATCACCTGTGCCAGTGCAGAATAATGTCTCCACGATCATGCCAGGCATATTAGATACATTCAGATCATGGTATCCCGAACTGTACTTTACACCACGGTTAGCAAATCCTTTATTTGCGAAATTCTGGCAGATATTGCTTGCGATCGTGTTCATTGTCTGGTTAGATGCATCGTATAACCACACCTCTGTGCCGCCCGCTGACGCCGCTCCTGCCGCATTCATGTGCAAGGTGACATAGATATCGCACCCCGCACTATTCGCCTTATTTGTGCCGTCAGACAGCTCACCAGACACATTGGATGCGTTGGAATTACAATCAACCACAGTATGACCGACAGCCTGCAACATTGGTGCAAGCTCATTGTAGATTTTCCGCACTTCTGCCTGCTCATCGATCAGACCGATTGCACCTTTACAATTCGGGGAGTGTCCTCCCCTTAAGCCAATTTTCATTCTTTCTCTTCCTCCTGCTCTTCTGTTTCAAATGCTTTTTCCAGTTCCTCTACGGATACTCTGCCAAATTCGTTCTGTTCGCTCATGTTCTCACCTCCTTGTGCGACGTCGCACAATAAAAGAGAGCCTGTTTCCAAGCCCTCTGAAATTACCTACTTATATGTAAGCGCCCTCTCTGAATCTCTTGTTCCAGGTGTTGTTGGGTCTACCACTACACCAAGGATCGCCAGAATCGCAAAGAGTGCATTGATTACAGTCAATAACTTATCTCCAAGGTCTCCAAGGTCGATGGTAAGACCAAACACTGCCGCAATTGCCTGTATCAACAGCAACAGTGCCGGGATCAGTGCTACCCAAAATGCCTTGTTTTTAATTCTTACAATCCAGTTAATCTTTTTCATTTTACGTCCTCCTTAAAAAAGCATTGCTGCTACTGCACCGATAATAGCTCCAATGAGAGCGGTAACAACCCCATCCCATCTCTTAGCTGGTGTCTGCTCCAGATGCGTCACTTTTGCAGTTAACTGCACCAGTGTCTGGTTCATAAAGCCGACCTCTTTGGTGAGCCCCACCATTTCCTGTGCTAATTGATGTACCACGCTCACAACGTCCTCTGCTTCTTTCATTCGATGCTTTAATGAGCCGATTTCTTTTCCGTGCTCTGCAAGTTTCACTTCTACTTCATTTTCTGTCATGTTTTCCCTCCGGTTTTTTAAGTATAAAAATAAGACCATCACGGTCTTGCTCTAATCTCCATATTCGCTCCTTTAATCAATCATCTGTAATCCACGTGAACGTTGCGTGACGTTCTGTCCATCCGGCATTCTCCACATAAATCTTGATCCCCCCATCTTTTCCTATACCGTATCTTCCCGTTCCAAATATGTTAGGTCCTGAAACTTCACTATAGGGAGCAAAGAAATCCATAACCGGTCGATATCCTACTGGAATTTTCACTTCGTTGAATGGCCCGTATTCGCCACTTCCCGGAAATTGTGCAATCATTGTGATCTTGCATGTTACCATACATCCTCTTCTTTTTAGTTCTATACGGATGTTATTAGCGGAGTTTGCACTTGTATATGGACCTTTCACGGTGCCGGAATCGTAATTGCGATACGCATATATGCTTATACGTGGGGATACAGAATTTCTTGCATATATCATTTCATCCTCAAACTGGATTGTCGTTGCTTTTCTTGTATTTTCATTTGTAAACATGATGTTTTGCAAGTTCACGTTCATAGTAGCTCGATCTGTTGTCGGAGCCTTACCAGAGAAAGCCAAATACGCATTACTCAATGACGCAACATTTTCCACTGCTCCTTGCACGATTTTCTTGCTAATAATCTTTCCGGATGTAACATCGATAAGCATTGTTCCATTCTTATCCTTAATAAGTCCGGCAGTTACAGTTCCAAGATCTGCCGCTATCGCACTTAAAGTCTGTGCGTTTAAGTTATCAACAGAAATATAATGGATCACCCACCTACTTCCATCCCACCGCTTGATCGGCTGACCGGATGCTGTCTGCCATAACTGGCCAACTTTAGGATTTGACGGAGCCGTAGAAGATACAATTATGCCACTTGGTCCTGTTGCTCCTGTAGCACCGGTCGCTCCCTTATCACCATATGCTCCGATGATACATGGTGCTGATTGATACGTGCTACCATTTGTATAGGTAACAACTTCATAATTCCACAGATATTTTTTTGACGCCGTTATTGCTTGTACAGTTGTAGTCCATCCTGATGTGGACGCCGACACACCGCTTCCGCTTGCCGTTGCAAGATAATAATTCGTGATAGACTTTATTCCGTTTCCAGTTACCCCTTGTGGTCCCGTTGCACCAGTTGCCCCCTGCGGTCCTTTCGGGCCAGTCGCTCCTTGTGGCCCCTGGGGACCTGTTGCACCTGCATTCCCTTGAGGTCCTTGTGGACCGGTAGCTCCTGTTGCTCCTTTGTCTCCGTATATCCCGATTATTTTTGGTGTAGTGGTCGCTGTCGTATTATCTGTAAACGTAAATTTTTCATAGTTCCACAAGTATTTATTTGTTGCTGTCATCGTCGGAACTGATGTACTCCAACCGCTTGACGCTGTTGTAATTCCTGTTTTTGCGGAAGAAATCAAATAATATTCTGTAATAGTTTTTATCCCTCTTCCTGATGTCCCCGCCGGCCCTTGTGGTCCATTATCACCTTGAGGTCCCGTTGCTCCCTGCGCGCCCTGTTTCGATTTCGAAACCGTAAACCGTCTTGTGATAGAATTTCCGTTGTATGTTACTTTAATGTCAACCCATCCGTTATCCGTAGATAGAGCGGATACCTTGTAAGTACGTGTACTTAAATCCCATGTACCAGCAATTCCGGAAGATTTTGTTACGGTGTAAGTAGCGACTTTTGAAACGTCCTGTGCGCCGTTGTAAACCTGCACTTTTGTAGAGCAATCTATAAAGTTTCCACCGTTTCCGTTTGTGTCTGTTGCTACTGTTTGGGAATCGTTGGACAATGTTACTACTAAAGTTTCTATGTCCTCAGGAGCGGGAGACCAGTCTGTGGCTTTATTACCCTTTTCGAGTTTGATATTTCGAATTCTCCATTTTTTACCCACTTCATTATTTGATAACATGAAATCTATTTTTCCATTTAAAGATGTAGATGGATATTTTAATTTCAATGAATATTTTGCAGGCGTTTTGTTAATTGTTTGATTTTGATCTGGAGTACCAAAATCTGTTTCTAACACAGCAGTTTCAGCAACAGTGTCTACCAGATACGCTTCGTAACTCACTATGTATTCAACATTTTTTTCTGGTATAAATTCTTGAACAAATCCAGACCATGTCCCACCAATCGTAACTTCACACCATCCATTAACCATCTGGAGAGATTTTGTATTACTACCTTTAATCCAATGGTTAAAAGTATTAAACCCTGTGTTTAATAGTAAATTCCTACCGCCAATCTCCAAATTATCCACATCCGTAAGCACAACAACACTCTGCGTATCCAAAGCATTTATAGTCCCGTCTGCGCTGTAAAGCGTGCAGCGGAGTATTTTCGCAGTTGCAGTCGGTGTATACTCCTTTGCACTTTCGTTCGCAGATGAGGTGTATTTCACGGAGTATGATGTTCCGTTGGTTGACTCTTCGATTTTAAATCTACCATTATATGGTATCCTTGTCACACTGTCTCCATCTCGATAAAACGACCGGAATGTTATTTTAGATGGTGTTAAAGCTCCGTCTGCACCTTTTTTAATAGCGGTATCGGACGCTTCCAGGATGTAGCTTCTTGAGTTTGTTCCGTCTTTTCCATTTTCGCCTTTGATCTTTGTCCATGTATATTTCGTAGCATCTGTACTATCTGCCTGTGTATAATCTGTATACTGCCCGATATAGAGCTTATTTGTACCATCCGTGGTGGAAAATCCCGTCTTGCCATCTGCGCTGTTTGCATAGGCGATATGTAGATATGGGGTCTTTCCATCAGCTCCCGGCTTTCCGGGTGTTCCAATCGCCCCATCTGCGCCTTTGATCTTACTCCATGCATATTTTGTCGGGTCTGCGCTGTCATTTTGCGTAAAATCAACATACATTCCGATATATTCCCGATTACTGTCGGATACAGAAAAATCTTTAGACCCATCTGCGCTGTTTGCATAAGCAATGTGGGTGTACTGTGTTTTTCCGTCCTTCCCATCTTTTCCCGGGATTCCCTGATCCCCTTTTGGACCCTGTATACCTTCCAATCCCGGAGCGCCTTGTGGACCCGGAGGTCCCTGTTCGCCTTGCTCTCCTTTCTCACCTTGCGGACCCTGTTCTCCGTCTTTTCCATCCTCTCCATCCATTACATCCGTGATCGTAACCTCGTAATACCCTCTACGCACGCCGTTTTCAAACGCCGTAAAAGAGTACACTACTTTTACATCCACATCCTCTGCATTAACCGTAACGCTCTTACCAACGTAAAACTCTGTCCCATCTTTACTCCACCGGATTTCCAGATTTCCTGTGACGTCCACGCCGTTATCGTAAGCGTAAGCGGTCAGAGTAGTGCTACCGATGCCATTTTTAAAAATAATGCCGTTGTTTGTTGAGATAGAGCAAGTATAAACCTTATTTTTATTAATAAGGTCTTGCATCCTCTGTAATAAGCTGTCCGAAATTTCCGATGTCAGCTCTTTGTAGTTTGTAAATACCGTCTTTGCAGTTTTTGGATTGGTAAGACTCCTGATCTGTTCTGATACTCTTGCCTGTAGATAAAGGACTGGTGTCCACTCCTGATCCTGCATCCTTACCGTATCCCCGATGTTGGTGTCAAAATATCCGTCCACCTCGTAAGTCACCACCGGTTCAGATGCTGTTTTAAGATCAGACAGAGCCATGCTATAGAGCTTGTCCTTGCTGTCTGTATCGTACTCTTTACGCATCAGGATATAAGCATCAGCCTTATTTACGATGTTGGATGGGAACCGGTCCCTTGCCTGCGGTGCGCGGATGATCGCACCGTCTGTAAAGTACTCGATATTGCCGTTTTCATCGTATTCTTTCTTGTCAAGACCATTGATTGTCAGACCGTCCTTTCCGGTCGGCTGGATGCAGGTGTAAAGCTTCTCGGCATCTGTGGTTTTTCGAATTCCGGTAATTCCTTTCCCGTACCGCAGTACAATGTCATTCCGGTATTCTCCGACTCCGCTGTCTGTATCGGAGTGTTTCCGATATACATTTAGGACAATCTCTTTTAAAGAGTAGTCTCTGTTCAGTACTGTCTCAAATTCGATCTCCGCAGAAAAGACATTAGCCAGGGAGAATAATCTCTTTAATACGGACGTTGTACCGGTCCATTCGTTGGTAATCCGTTTGTCCGACACCTCATTGAGTCCCAATTTTAGTGTTCTCTCAGCATCAAAAATAGCGAGGTACTCTTCAAAGCTCATTGCTTTTCCGGCTTTGTATTCGCCGGCATCCTCGTTTATAAGCTCAAATGACAGAGACCATGCCGTAGCGGTAATTATCTTCTCCGTCTGATCGGTATTTACAATATTTAAGTAGTAAGATTTACCCTTGTGTGTAAAGGCTACCTTGTTTCCGACTGTAACATGTTCTGCGTCTGGATGTTTTGCGTTTACCGTAAAAGTATAGGTATTCGCTGCTCCCTGTAAGTATTCGTGTAGCTCATCACCCCAGTAGTGCATGGACTTTTTGTGCGCATTATCCATAAACGCTACAGGCGTGTTATTTGCACTTAAAATCGCAATTCTAATGCTGTCCATTACAAGTATACCTCCCTTATTTTTGCTTTAATCTGCGGCGGCGGAGAGGAGAAAGAAGAGTAGCAGAACTGAACTTCCGTTGTTCCGGGTGGAACTTTCGGATAATTGGATCCATTAATCTCATCTCCTTTTGCCGGCATCCCGTTTACATAGACCTTTGTACTCTCTCCGTCTATAGACACCACATCTCCGGCGCGATACCGGTTTGGCACATCCTTATACTTATCGACATTGTCTTTCCGGAACCAGATACTTTTTAAATAGTTGTGCGTAACCAGCTGATTTCCAAGATCTCTACTTCCCCACTGCCCGATCCAGACCTGTATCTTCTCACACACCATGTCTTTAATCTCCGGGATAGTAAAGTAATAATACTGACCGTACCAAAAGATCCGTAGCCTGTCACCCTCTTTTAAAAAATCATTATGACCGCCACCCATCTTCAAATTAAATGGGTTTCCCTCATAAGCTGTCGGCTGGAAATCCAGTGTCTTGATCTTCTTGTTTTGTGGTGCGAACCAGTCCACATGCGCCGTATTGCCAACCGTATCACTCTTGTTAATAGACATGGCACATATCACCTTGTTATCTCCAGTCAGGAATGCAATAGTCTGCGCTCCTGTCTGTCCCATCAAGCCGGTTTCGAACCAGTGCTGCGTGTAACAGTAAAAGTTCTTCGCTCCACGTCTGCCCTCACTGTCCACCGGGATAGTAAGGGTTTTCATTCCACCGTTCCAGTATCCGGATGTTGCTTGTCCACCTTTTAATGCCATCACATTGTATCCAGCAACATTCTTGACTTCAAGTGTTCCCTGTGTGGTGTTTTCCGGATTCTGATAAGAGGTCCCGTGATCGTCTTGAAACAAGCCGTAACCGTTAAACAGTTCTTCGGACGCTTCGTAGTTTTCTCCGTCCGCCTCTTCCTCTTTCCCTAGCTGGATCACTCCGTACTGGCTCACAAGTCCGATAAATCCGTTTTCATGATTGTGTGTGATCTCATAGTCCACGTCCGCCCATTCGGTGCCGTTGTTTTGGATGGTGATGGTCTGGTACCCGTCTTTTTGTACTCCGTCAAAGGAGAATTCTGCGGTAGAGTATGCTACTCCGTCCGGAATGAGCCATGTGATTGTGCCAGTGCTGTACATATCATCCTCTCCCAGCACCGGTTCCCCATCCACGATTGCTTCATAGTAAATGCTTGGTTCGTCGGAAAAAATCAGTCTCTTTGGTTCTTTACTATACAGAATTTCTGACATTTTTCTGCGGAACTCACTGAGTTCCCTTGCCGTAGAGTTTGAAATACGAAACTCCATTACAATCTGTTTTGTAGAGTACGTGGAATGCGTAAACTCTCCTCCATTTACATTTTCAATGCTCCTTGTATTATTTGTGATGGAAGGTGATAAGTTCCGGTCAAGTCTTGTAATCTTAACCGGAATCTCTACGCCTCCATATGTTGCTTTAAGCAAGCCCAACTCTCTCACCTCCTAATAGTTTCTCGAAATCATCCATCTTTTTTATCATCGGTCTTGCATATCCAACCGTCTGCTGTGCGACAACTCTTCCGTCCAGCGTCGTTGTCAGATTGATATTTAGATTAATATCCTTTTCGCCCATAATCTCCAAGATTGATTCCTTAATATAGCCTTTTAACGATCTCAGCGGCGTGATTGCTTCTGCTTCTCTTTCCGCAGCACCACCGATTCCTCCAGACGGCATCTGGAATAATGCTGGTTTCGTAAGGATTCCACCATCTTTAAACCATTTCACGTCCAACATCGGCAGACTCGGTAATAGATCGGAAAAATTGATATCTCCAATACCATCCTCGTACCCAACTCCACGATAAGCAGCCGCAAGGCTTCCATACGTAGACACTGCGTACCGGATGGATGCAAGCATATTAGATAGTGGATCGTATATATTTTTGTCATATCCAGCCATCGCATAGGCTCTAAATGTTGGGTCAATGACCTGCATGAGTCCCTTAGATGGCGTTCCATTAACTGCGTTGATATCCCAGTTGTTGATCGCATTCGGGTTTCCGCCGGATTCAGTCTGCATCTGGTACAACAATCTCTGTAAATTTGCTTCGGAATACTGCCCCGTCATCTGTAATGCTCTTATTGCAAGCGTTCTCCACTGCTCCACGCCGGCACTCGGATTGTAATTAACGTTCGATTGCGTATCAAAAATTCCTTTCACAAATCCGACCACGCTGTCAAACACCGTATTCACTGCCCCTTTCGCAACGGAAATCCAAGGTTCGAATGCTCCAGACAAATCCGTAAATTTATCGATTGCAATCTGCACAATTTTACTCGGGTGCGTGATATAGTCCCACACGCTTCCGGTAAAGTCTTTAACCGTATCCCAGACACCGCCAAAAAACTCACCGATTCCACTTGCAAAATGCGGAAGTTCTTCCAGAAAACTCTTTGTTTGGTTGGCTGGCATGATTTTCGTTCCCTTTTCCAGTGGCAGGACTACGTCACGCCCCTCTGGAATAAATGGTTTTCCATGTGGCGGAACGATCATTTCTTTGTATGTAGAGCCTTTCTGGTCGTTTACGATACCTAGCGTGTCTTTTGGGATGCCACCAGTTCCTCTTGCAAACTTCGGGACTTCCCACAATGCAAATTGCTTGTCCGATCCTACTTTATCAAGCACCCAGTTTACACCATTAATTACGCCATTTACTGCTCCACCTATTGGTTTCACAATTGCGTTCGCAATCCCTTTCACGATTCCTCCAAGAGTATCCTTGAGATTGTTAAATCCGTCTTTAATAAACTTCCAAACAGAAGAAAAAGCGTCCATAGCTTTCTCTTTGATCGAATCCCATATTCCACCGAGCGTGCCCTTAATGCTGTTCCAGATTCCAGTTGCAGTATCCTTGATTCCATTCCAGATGCCGGAAAAGAAATTCGCAACAGGGGTGAATATAGCACTTGCGGTGTCTTTTATCCAATTCCATGCGCTTTTTAATGCAAATTTTATTACTTCCCATACTGTATAAATAACAGCTTGAATCGCGTACATAACCGCACCGATCGTTCCCTCGATAAATTTCAGAGGTCCTTCTATTACGTTATAAATCTGCTCCCAGATATCAGCAAAGAAATCCTTAATGCCGTTCCACACTCCCTGGATTTTTTCCGATATAGAGTCCCATAATCCAGACATCCAATCTTTAAATGCATTCCATTTTTCGGACAGCCAGTCTGTGATATCTCCCCAGTTTTTTATTACTGCCACAACTGCTGCAACCACTGCAATAATTCCGGCAATAATTCCGGCTACTGGTAATAGCACTCCTGTCAAGAATGCCATTGCACCTCCAGCCGCTGCTATTCCACCAGCTACAACCGCAAGAATCGGTAGTAAAGCCGAAATCACCATTGCAATCCCACCGATTACGACTATAATAGTCTTGCTTGTTCCAGAAAGACTGCTAAACCACTTTGCAACTTTCTGAATGATAGGAACAAGTGCTTCCAGAATTGGGGCTACTGCTTCTGAAATGGCACTCCCAAACTCAGCCATAGCCAACTTTACGTTATTTAGCGCAACCGTTTCTTCGTCAATCGGGTCTAAAGTATTGCTGAAAGTCGTTTCCACAGTCCCCTGACTGTCTGAGGCAGCGCCTCCTAGGTCGTTCAGGTTTAGAACCCCTCTTTGGATGGCATCTACCATCCTCACAGCACCTTTTGTTCCGAATACCTCGGCGGCGGCGTTTAATGCTTCCGTCTGGTCAGTCGCATTCAAAATTTTATCCTGCGTTTCTGCCAAACCGTCAGTGAGTGATTTCCCGTCTTTTGCATAATTTACCGCTGCCTTTGATAAGCTGCTTAATGCGGCAGACCCGTCTACTCCTGCCTGCTCAAATGCCCCCAACAGCTTTACTGAGTCCGAGAAACTCAATCCCAATTCTTGTAGCTGTGGTGCTCCTTCAATCGCTTTCTGAAATAGATCGTCTACAGATACGCCCGTGTCTTGCGCTGTTTTTGCAACATCATCAAGTACGCTGTCTAGATCATCACTCGACATGTGGAATACGCTAATCGCCTGTTTTGCGTTTTGCGTTGATGCTACCACATCGGATCCAGTAATTTCCGAAAACTTCAACATTTTTTCAGATGCATGTTGTAATTTTTCATCGGTGAACCCGAACTGCGTATTCATCTCCCCAATTACTTTTCCGATGTTTTCAAGGTTGTCTATCGGAAGGCTGGACGCAATGCTTTTATAGACATTATCCATTCCTTCAGCAAGCTTCCCTGTAGCACCTGTCGCTGTTATGATTGCATCAGATCCGGCATCTACCTCATTAAATGCTTCTTTTGCGTTGTCACTAAACTCTTTTATCTTCTGCCCTGCATCTGCTATGATTTCAGCGGCTTGCATCATGTTTCCTGCAACAATTCCTTTTCCGATACCGTCCAGTGCTTCTCCTGCCTCACCTGAATTCTTCTTCATCTCGTTCAGGTCGTTGTTCACTTCATCAATACTCGCCCCGTCATCTACCTTATTCAATGTAGCTTTCATCTTTGACAGGTCAGTTTCTGCCCCAAACGCTTCTTTTCCTATCTTGTTAAGCGCTACTGTCAGATCGTCACTGTTCGCCGTTCCATTTTTTATGGCATTCGTCAGCCTCGTTCCGAGGATGTCCTGAAAATCATCTAGGGACTTTCCGGTTGCTTCAAACAGCGTCTGCAACTGCTTCGTGCTTTCTTTTAGGGATTTCTGCTCAGTCTCCATTCGACTAATCTGCGTGGTGTAAGATTTTAAATCCTGTTCCGTCTTCGCAATTTCCCTCTGAAATTCTCGGTATTCTTCTGCTCCAATGTCACCAGATTTGAACTTCTTTTCTACTTCTCCCTGTGCCTGCTTTAAGGCTTCCAGCTTTTCCTTGGTATTTTCGACCTGTTTACTTAATAACTCCTGTTTCTGTGCAAGCAACTGCGTATTCTTCGGGTCAAATTTTAATAATTTATTTACAGAGCTTAATTCGCTACCAAGACTTTTTGATGTATCTTCCGCGGATTTCAAAGCTTTGCTGAGTGCCGTTGTATCCGCACCGAATTTAATTGTGATTCCTTTTATTTTGCTATTCGCCACTTTCTCACCTCTTTAAAAATTATCAAAATCTTCCTGTGTTGCTTTTCTCGCAGTAGGATTTTCATCTTTTTTCTGGTTGTCTATATACTCTTGTACATAGTCCAGACAGTCACCGATTGTCATTTCTTCCATGTCTTCGCTGGTCAGTCCAACCTGTCTGCACACATAAAAAAAGGACTCATTTGTAAACGGTTCTCCGCTGGATGAATCCTGATCATTTATTTTTTTTTACTTGTTGGCATGGTATCTGTAAGCAGATCCTTTACTTCTCCCATGATTTCATTGAGCGGGAATACTTCGAATCCATCCAGCCACTCCAATGGATCAGGAATCGTCCTGTCTGCTGTTTTAGCCATTGTCCAGATGATGTCATAAAATACTTCCATGTCCATGTGGTCAAGAGAAGCAAAAGAAATATCCTGTATTCCAAAATTCCTTTTCGTTCCTTTTCCAAACACTTTCGCTACTTTCATCAGGTCTGCAAAATAATCTCTTCCAAACTGCGCTTTATATCGTTTCGGCAATGCTGCCGTTGATTTTAATTTCACTTGTTTTTCGTCAATGTAAATTGTTTTTTCCATAACATCCTCCACTTTTTCTATTTGGGCAGATCGCTCCGCCCTTTATTTCGCTTTACCTACTTTTGCCTTTCCAATCTTCCCCCTGCCTACCAAGGCGAGGTCTTCAGGGGGTGCTATTCCCCCGATTTTTCATATACTGTTGTATACCAAGAGTTATATGTTGCTTCATCAACTCCTGCTGCTGTGGATGCTTTAACTAAGTTGTCTGTCGGTCTCGGACTTGCCACAAGCGAAAGTTCTGTTGTGTTCGGTTCTCCACTGTCTTTTGTTGTACTTCCGACAGATGGTCTGTTTACAGAGCAGTAATAAAAGAGGTGTCTAGTTGCCTTGGCATCTCCCTGAAATTCAAACATCAGTGCGATATTCGCTACCTGTGCGTCAGAGTTTTCGAGAATCACTCCTTTTTCTGTTTTCTCCTCTTTTAACACTTCTGTGCGGAAATCTTCTGGAACTCTCGCAAGCGTCAGAGTACCTTCGTATCCCTGATTGTTTGCGTTTGTGTAATAATCAATGTCATCAGCTTTAAATCGGATCAGATCACCACTCTTGTCGAATGTGATGCTTACCGCACCCGGCAATTTCTTCGGTGCACCGTACGTGATTTTTCCACTCTCATCCACTGTAACAACAGCGTAATAACAGTTTCTTAAGCCAAATTCCACTTTGTTTTCTTTTGCCTGTACAGCTTTTGTTGCTCCTGCCATATGTTACCTCCTATATATCAATTTCGTATGCTTTTAGATACATACCTTCAGAATCTAAAAAACTCTCGTACGATTCGTACGGGAGTTGATTATCGTTTAATAGTTGCTTTACCCTTTTTTCCAACTCGATATCTTTGTACTCAGTGTACACCTCAATCGTGACGGCATACCCTTCGTGATATACAATATCGTCTGCATAAAACGCCACATCCTCGTCCGCATAATACACGATGTACGGGAGAGCCGGAACTTGACCGGGAGCGAAACAGCGGTATGCGATTGGTAGATTCAATTCTTTTAAGATACCTTTTAAATCTGGCAATGTCATTTTCACAGTCTCCTTTCCAGCTCTTCAACATATTCCTTTATGGACTCCTGTTCCACTTCTTCAATGTGTGGGTATGCCTGTACTTCACCTATTTTTCTGCCGCCACGCTTCAACTGGTGTCCTTTTTCCAACAGATGGGTCAGGCGGTATGTTGGGGATCTGTTGTGCACCGTAATTCCACTCCTGTCTGTTGCCCTTGTCCATCCTTTCGCATACCGCCCACCGTTTTTGCTTTTTGGGCTGTTTGCTTTCAGCTTCTTCACACATTTTTCAGATACATTCATCGCAACTTCCTGTGTTGTTTCCTTAACTTCTTCTGTGTATTCTTCCATCTGCCGCATGATTTCTCTTGCCAGCCTGTCAGCACTTATACTCTCGCTCATTTTTCAATCCTCTCCGTACAGGTCAGTTCCAACTCTTCCGTGCTGATTGGATATGTCTTAATCACTTTCAACTTCTTTCCGCGAAATCGGATATACCTCTGCCCTTCATATTCGTAAGGGTGCACGATCAAATTTTCTGAAATTTCCATATTGTTCTGTCCTGCAAGGTAGAATTCATTTCGGGGAACTTTTTCTTTACAACACCAGATCTCTTGTTCCGCTTCAATTGGTATTTGCTGACAAATCTCATCCTCTCCGTATCCATTGGCAGATATCAATACTACTTTTTCATCCCAAGTCCTCATTTTTGCACCGCCTTAATCATCAGATTATTTATCCTAAACCGGATACTTCTCGGAATCACGCCGTCTTCTGGATGGCTGTACTTCCACGTAGCCCAATCCAGTACGAGCAGGATGTGGTCATATCTCTCTTCCGTGATGCGAACGCCGTATACATTTTTGCATTCGTCAAGAATACCATCTATGATCGCATAAAGGACGGAATCCCTACTATCTGTAGAGATTCCAAGTCTTTCTTTCAATAATTGCAATACAATCACTCTCATAAGCATACTCCTTATGAATTCGCCATGATCCCCTGTTTTTTCATCTCCGCAAGAATCGCATTGATTTTATTTTTTAGGTCAGTTGCTGTTTCTGTTGACAAATCTGCAATCAAAGCCATCTGTTTCACGCCGCCAAGCGTTGTTTTATTCGCCGCTGGAAGAGTGTAGCTTGGTCCAGCAGGTCCCTGCGCACCCGGATTGCCTTTTTCGCCTTTTGCCCCTGCTGGTCCTGCTGGTCCTGCTGGTCCTGCAGGTCCAACCTGCTCGTTCTTCACGCCCTGCTCTAACTTATTCAGTTTCTCCGCTGTAATAACGTCATCATTATTCCATGTAGTTGGTTCGTATGCCATTTTGAATACCTCCATTATACTATTTTGCTTTACCTACTTTTGCCTTGCCTACTTTCCCTCTGCCAACTAAGGCTACATCGTCAGAGGGAATTATTCCCCCGGTGTGTATGTAATGTAGAATCCAGCGTCTGTATCCGTTTTCTTCACATCGTATCTTACAACTCCGGCAAGCAGTTTGCCGTAAATCTGGTTATCTACCCATTCAACGCTTGTCTGTTTGCGGTCGAAGAATGTGCAGAATGATTTCGGATCACCGACAAAACCTTTTAATTCGCCAGCTCCTGCGATCATTTCGTCATCCAAAACGATTACCTCTTTACCAAACAGCATCTTTCCGCTTGAGGAAGTGATAGAATCCTGCAACAGATATCTTCCATTTTTATCTTTCAGCTTGTCCAGTTCTGCGTAAAGAGAAGAGGAAATGATGAATTTTACAGGATATACTTTTTTGATTTCTTTGTTTACCAAATCTTTCAACCCATCCAGCCCTGTAACACTTTTCGCTGTTGCACTCTTTAATACAGTTGCGATATCTGTATTTCTTGTATTTCTGGACTGGTCATTGATTTCATCCCGGATCAGACCTGTTACATCATAGTCAGCGTCATCAATAGCCTCCTGAGAAATCGGAATATATCCTCTTCTTGTTGCGATGCTATAGTCGATATTTGAGATTTTTGGTTTGGAAAGCTCTGGGTTCTGTTCCAGTTCTGCAACAGTAGACATTTTACTTCCAGATTTCGCAATTACTGGATATTTTCCAGATGAACTGTTTACGCTTACATTCTTCACGTAATTTCCCAGATCCACTACATCTTCCGGCTTTTTCTGAACAGCCAGCATTTCTACCGGGATCAGGATTCCTGCATCTACTTCTTTAAAGCCCCCTTCTCTCACCTGCCCTTTTGATTTTACAAATGAGTTAATCGCACTTCTCATTTCTTCAATTTCTTCTTCATTTCTTCTACCCATGTCTTTTTTCTTCTCCCTTCTTTCCGGTGTTTTTTCATACTCCTTCATCTGCTCGCGAAGTTCAGATAATTTCGTCTCTAATTCACTTTTTCTTTCGTTGTGAGCATCTCTCTCCTGCTCGAACTTCTCGATCTCTCCATCGACAACACCTCTTTCCGCTTCGGTGTTCGCTTCACTGATCGATGTTTCCAGTTCCTTTTCTCTTGTTTCAAAATCTGCGTCTTTTCCACGCATTTCTTCCAGTTCCTTTTCTTTGTCTGCGATCTGTTTCGCAAGCATCAACTGTCTTAAAGCCATTACTTTTCTCCTTTCAGTCTTTTAATAGCGTTGTTTCTCCACTGCTCCACTTGTTTCTCTCTGTACTGCTCCACCTGTGCGTGTCTTGCCTGTACTCCGGTGTCTTCGTAGGCTGGGAATGTACATACAGATACCTCATGTAGATCAACTTCTTGGATTATCCATTTCACAGTCCCGTCATCTCTCCAGTCGGTTTCCTCTCGCAAGATGTTGAACCCGAATGAACATTGATCCACATCTCCACGCTTCACCCTTTCGTATAGGTTCATAGCGTCTGTGTCGTTTTCATTAATATTGATTTCGCCCCATAGACCTCTTGCGTCTGTTTTTAAGCGCAGGGTTCCTATTTTCGTCCGACCGAGCACAAGCGTGTCATCGTGGTTAGTCAGAGCTCGGATGTCGTTACTCATGGTGTTCGCAAATGCTTCTGGTGCAATCTCTTCATAAGCTCCCGGCCACAACTCTGTTTCGGAATTAAAAACAGCGAAGTATCCGGAAATTGTTTTCTTTCCGTCCTCCGCTTCTCGTGTTTCAAACTCCGCTTTCCACGATCTGGTTAAGTTTTCTTTTTTTCGTTCTTCCACTATTCATCACCTCCTCTTAGCTTTTTCTGTTCCCCGATCATCCCCTGTGGAATGAAGTTTTCAAGGATGATTAGATCATTCAATCCATCTTTCGGAGAGTCACCAATCAAGTTCAATACATCATTTCCTGTATAAATTCCTCGGATATATAGGTTCATGCCGATTTCTGCAAGCTCTTTGGTGTCATAAGCCATCAAACTCTTTGAGTTGCATTTAAAGTACCAATGCGGGCTCTGAATCAAACCTTTCGTAAGTGTCTGTTGGAATACGTCCGCAATCGACTTCACTCGCGTACGGACAAAGTTGTTGTATTCATCCTTGTTAAAACTTCCGACTCCAAGAAAAAAAGGCGGCACATCCAGCAGGGATGCTACCGTCCTCTTATCAATCTCGACCGATTCATTTATTGCGATATCCTTAAGGGATAGTGGCTTTACCTCGGATACCTCCAGAAATTCCGCAGGTATGATCCACGGCTCACCCGGTTTCGATTCTTTCAAATATTTTTCTTTAATTTGCTTTCTTCCGGCTTCGCTTGCAAAATCTTCCGACATTGCATCCACCTTCACAATGACGTTTGGCATGTACTGTCCGCTCATAAAAGATTTCTTTGTTGCATTTGCCTGTTTCAAATTCGATGCAATATCCTTCAAAGCAAGCCTGTAGCCCGTACCCTTCCACGGATACTCCGGATTCGGGTTGATCGCAAAGTGCAGCACTTCGCTCGGATCATATTCCTCACTTCCGTAGATCACCTTGTATCCTGTCTGCGTTTCTTCAAAACTCGTCATGGACGGATTCAGCGGAATCAACTCATCAATGTATCCATCCCTCATCACCGGAAGGACGACTGCGTTCCCGTCACCCGGCAAGAGCATTGAGTAAACAATGTTGTAAACCCACGCTTTTCTCGTCATCAGCGAATACGGATTAATGTCAATCTTCCGTGATAGCTCATTCTTAATCCGGATGTCTCCATGCGGGCCATTCTCCATCAGGTGAATTGTCATACCGGAAACCAGATCCGCAATTTTCTGACACGCCGCCCGAATTTCCGGGTTCTGCGCCAGCGTTGTGTACCCGGAAGGCAATAAAAAATCAGAGAACGTAGCTCCCTGATACACAAATACTTTATTCTGTGGTTCTGATCTAATACTCTTCTGCTTCTTTTTCTTTTCCATTTTAGCCTCCTATCCTTCGTCTTCTGCAAAAATCAGTCTCCCGTTTTCAGCTCTTCCAAGGCAAGTACATTTTCTGTCAATAAAATCATCCTTATTTTTAGCGTGAGATATATCAGTCGTATGTTTGCAATTTCCACTACATTTCTCGCATCTTTTCCCATCACATAAATAAAGGATTTCGCATTCTGTTTTCACGCCCATTCTTTCTCCTACTCTCTCTTTAACCATTTATTTGCTGCATTTCCAAGTGCCATGTCAGCCAACATCTGGCAACACGAAAATACCCCTGCATCAAACAAGTCAATTCGTCTTACGCCGCCGTCTCCGTCTACCTTTTCATATTGGATCATGTCATCCACCTTCTCGATTGCCCGTACATTCTGCACGCAATATTCAAAGGCATCCGAATGCAGATAGTAAAATTTCTTATTCTTCACTTTCACTTCAATGTGCCGAAATCCCTCAGATTTTACATAAAAATACTGTGGCTGATCTTGAATTTTAAATCCTGCTTTTTTCATTTTCAGGAAAAATTCACGTCCAAACTTCTTGTCGAATCCGACTATTTTGATTTTGAATCCCATCTTTTTCATTGAGATAAACCAGTTTACAATGTCATCGGGAAGTACCGTTGCTGTATTACTCATCGTCAGCCATCCATCCTCTTCCCAACCAAACAGTGGTATTCCATCCTCGTCACCTTTTTTAATTGCTGCAGCTCTCGGAAAGAAAGCGTGTGTGATGCAGATATCCACATCTCTGTATGTTCCATAAATAGCTCCTGCTGTCAGATCGTGAAGTTTTGATAAGTCAGCTCCGCCATACCATGTGATCGGCAGTTTTGCCAACTCTTCCAATGACCAGTTATATTCATCGTCAGATGATCTGAATTCGTTGATATCAAAATAAGCATTTAAAGCATTCGTAAAGATGTTCAGTGTTTTGTTTAAATACTCTGCTCTCAGCTGCGGCTCATTCATTGCCTGCGCCGCATCATCCATAAGGTCTTCTATTGTAACAGTAACTCCGATTGATGGCGTGCACATCTGTAATACTTCCGGATCATCCAATGTCGTAATCTCGCCTTTGCTGTTTAAAACATTGCCCTCTTTGTCCTGATCTGCTTTGCAAATAAAAATAAAATAGGAGTCATACGCCTTTTCTGTATTTGTTCCATCCAAAACTCCATGTAACGTATTTAACCTATTTGCTAAAAAACCATCTGGAATATCACCAGCCGTAGAAATACCAATCAAAAGCTTGTTTCTATACGCTTTCATAGCATTTTTCATCAGTATGTATTTCTTTGCCGCTGCTCTCTTCCAGGAATGCAGCTCGTCCAGAATCAGGCAGTTACAGTTCAGAGAGTCCAATTTATCCTCTTGGTTGGCAATCGCATACATTTCTGCGGTACCATCTCCGAAATCAATACTAATGGAATGCTCTTGGTTATTGTCTCGGATTCTCAGCTTATCAACATCTCCTCGTAAAGTCTCAACGTTATCTACCAAAAATCCAAAACTTTCCATTGTCTGCTTTACAGAGTTTGCAACAATGTATGTCTTTGCGCCGGAACATCTATCCAAAATACTCTTTGCATCAGCAAGCGCAGCACTAAAGGATGTTTTCCCCTGTTTTCTCGGTAAAAAAATAAGCGCTTCGTTGAAACGCCTGATGTCTGTTCCTTTTCGAAAGAATCCAAACAGATTCACACATACAAATTTTTGCCAGTCGGTCAGCAACATGGGAGTGCCCTTGAAGCTGACTCCATTCTTGTCCTCGCCCTGTACATGGTGGATAGTCTCCTCAATCAAATCGATCACAAAATCAAATTGATCGCTACGAAAATCCAAATCATCTCTTTCAAGGTCTGTCAGAAATCTCCTGCACGCAAGAACTCGATCCTCATTTGCAAGTATCCTTTTATTTGCAATATCCTCCGCATAGCGAACAGCCGTATCGAAATGCGGACTGTTAATATGGGATAAGTCCATTTACTTCCCCTGTTGTTTTTCCAGTAATAATGCAAATGCAGATTTCTCTTTTTTCGGCTGTTCAATCTCCGCATTGTACGTTTTTGCATTTAGCATCAGTCTGTCAGAATACGTCCCAATATCTTTTCGGAGGTTTTCAAGACTCACGAGAATAGGGCTTTTTTTACCCCCACTTTTCTCCGTGTCCAGAATCACTTCATATTCAGACTCTTCAAACTTCTTGCTCAGCACATTGTACTGGTAAATCATATCTGCATAGATCTCAATGACCTGTTTGTACTGCACTTTGTAGGTTCCGAGCTCTTTCATGTATTTAACTGTTCTGTCAATAATTGTTTGCCTTTGCGGTATGTATCTTGCCACCTATTCTCACCTCCCTATCTGCCGGAAAATTTATTTTCAGAATCCCGCGCTATTGGAAAGAGT
>ENA-OWNQ01000373-OWNQ01000373.1-gut-metagenome-genome-assembly--contig:-NODE-373-length-21066-cov-13.158130_pt1 | contig 21066 bp, 19 predicted proteins | sample MGYA00248252_ERZ651782 | MGnify/ENA primary metagenome ERZ651782 (study PRJEB26908, sample SAMEA4031705) | gut metagenome | biome: gut; feature: normal infant; material: stool | place: China | collected... | reverse complement strand
AGTAATGAAACCGAATCCTTTGGACTCATTAAACCACTTAACGTTACCTTTAATCTTAGACATCAAAATTACCTTTACATGAAAAATAGACACAAATGCTGTGTCGGTTACCAGTACACCAATTGTGGTACGCTTTGTCCAGTGCAACTTTACTAAAAAGTGATAAAAGTCGCGTTATTTTTGATGTTAATTATTTTACTCATTGATTTTAAAGAGTTTACTAAAATTTCATTTGTCTCAAAACTGAAAGCGCATCCAGGCAAAGTACACATTGCCATTGTTATAGGTACCCGGAATGTAGGTCATCTGAAAAGTCACTGGACCATAACCCACAGAGGCCAATGGCAGTAGAACCGGGAGAGGGATGTAATTCCAGTTATCGCGTGCCGTTACGCCAGCGGTGAATCCCAGTCCTAAATGAAAATTTTCATCCGCCAGCGGTCGCCAGGTACTTTCCCATCCGTATCCGGCAATCGGTTCCCATTTGTTCCACGAGTCCTTAAATGCCATGGCATACAGGCCATGCCAGTTTCCTTTTTCATCCCAACGCGACTGACCAAAACCGCCACCCCACGGTCGCTCGTTATAGCGATCGGTTTTTTCTTTGTCGTAAGCGAAACGTGCATGCCAGGTGATGGCAGGAATATATAAATCATAATGTTCAGGCTGTTACCAGGTTTGTGCAATATTTTCTCTAAACGTTGTCATCCACTCATCTGCGTTAGCAAAAACTTTACCAACGCTGATTAACTGAATAAAAACAAAGGAAAAGATAGCGACATATTTACTCACGTTCATTTGTGACCATAAAACATTTATCAAAAATCTACTACTAGCATAGCAAAGCTACAATTAACATAACCTTAATAGCCCCAACATAAAGAATAATCTGAATAGCTGCTCTATTTATTTCCGCTTGTTTAAGTTAAATATTTCCGCGCATCGATTAAAGATGATGCGTCGTTTTCTGCGATGGGAATAGTCAAAAAAGAAAAACCAAGTCTTTTTTGATGACAAAATGCAACCAAGAAAAAATTACTTTATTTTTAATAAGATACAAAAAATCCCTTAACGAAAAATATATTATATATCGTCAACCCATGATCATGGTAGATTATTTTTTGAGCGCACACCCGCGGCTAACACCATTGCAATTAACAAATTTGCATCAATCCACCATCAATTTGCACACATTATTATGTGATAATTGCCAACCGCTAAATATGCGTTTTGTTATCTATGTATAAAAACAGCAACTTCAATGTCTTAATGGCAGTTTTTCTTGATTTTAATCAGCATTCACCGCCAATTTATTGGGCATATTTTTTTCCTTAAGCTTTAGGAATTTTTTATTATTTACTTTGGGGCCTGGAGACAGGAAAAATTATGCTGACATTCATTGAACTCCTTATTGGGGTTGTGGTTATTGTGGGTGTAGCTCGCTACATCATTAAAGGGTATTCCGCCACTGGCGTGTTATTTGTCGGTGGCCTGTTATTGCTGATTATCAGTGCCATTATGGGGCACAAAGTGTTACCGTCCAGCCAGGCTTCAACAGGCTACAGCGCCACGGATATCGTTGAATACGTTAAAATATTGCTAATGAGCCGCGGCGGCGACCTCGGCATGATGATTATGATGCTGTGTGGCTTTGCCGCTTACATGACCCATATCGGCGCGAATGATATGGTGGTCAAGCTGGCGTCAAAACCATTGCAGTATATTAACTCCCCTTACCTGCTGATGATTGCCGCCTATTTTGTCGCCTGTCTGATGTCTCTGGCCGTCTCTTCCGCGACCGGTCTGGGTGTTTTGCTGATGGCAACCCTGTTTCCGGTGATGGTAAACGTTGGTATCAGCCGTGGTGCAGCTGCTGCTATTTGTGCCTCCCCGGCGGCGATTATTCTCGCACCGACTTCAGGGGATGTGGTGCTGGCGGCGCAGGCTTCCGAAATGTCGCTGATTGACTTCGCCTTCAAAACGACGCTGCCTATCTCAATTGCTGCAATTATCGGCATGGCGATCGCCCACTTCTTCTGGCAACGTTATCTGGATAAAAAAGAGCACATCTCTCATGAAATGTTAGATGTCAGTGAAATCACCACCACTGCTCCTGCGTTTTATGCCATTTTGCCGTTCACGCCGATCATCGGAGTGCTGATTTTTGACGGCAAATGGGGTCCGCAATTACACATCATCACTATTCTGGTGATTTGTATGCTGATTGCCTCCATTCTGGAGTTCATCCGCAGCTTTAATACCCAGAAAGTTTTCTCTGGTCTGGAAGTGGCTTATCGCGGGATGGCAGATGCGTTTGCTAACGTGGTGATGCTGCTGGTTGCCGCTGGGGTATTCGCTCAGGGGCTTAGCACCATCGGCTTTATTCAAAGTCTGATTTCTATCGCCACCTCGTTTGGTTCGGCGAGTATCATCCTGATGCTGGTATTAGTGATCCTGACAATGCTGGCGGCAGTCACGACCGGTTCAGGCAATGCGCCGTTTTATGCGTTTGTTGAGATGATCCCGAAACTGGCGCACTCTTCCGGCATTAACCCGGCGTATTTGACTATCCCAATGCTGCAGGCGTCAAACCTCGGTCGTACCCTGTCACCCGTTTCTGGCGTAGTCGTTGCGGTTGCCGGGATGGCGAAAATCTCACCATTTGAAGTCGTAAAACGCACCTCGGTGCCGGTGCTTGTTGGGCTGGTGATTGTTATCGTTGCTACAGAGCTGATGGTGCCAGGAACGGCAGCCGCGGTCACAGGCAAGTAAATAGTCATGCCGGAGGCAAGTTTCCTCCGGCTTTATCATGTCACCCACTGTGGTATATGCGTTGCGGTCTGCCAACTTTGCCGTGAACAATTTCAGCAATAATCAGATGGCGGCTGGCGCAATATTCAAGATAACGCCTGGCAGTGGTGCGGCTGATGGTCAATGCCTGCGCCACCGTTTCTGCCGTATGTTGCACACCAGGCTCTTTGAACAGTTTTCGCACTGCGTTTAGCGTCAAGGGGTCAATGCCGGTCGGCAGTTCGTCTTTGGGTTCACCGCGAGCATAGGCATTAAACATCTCATCAATTTGCTTCTGGCTGGCGCTATCAATACTTTCCAGCATATGTTTACGCTGGCGGAAACGGGTTAGCGTTTGCCCCAGCCGTTCATAGGCAATTGGCTTAATGAGATAATCAAATACACCACAACGTACGGCTTCAGACACCGTTTCCATATCACTGGCTGCAGTGGTAAACACCACGTCGCCGGGATAATGCGCCTGCACCAGTTCATGCAGTAAATTAATCCCTCTACCGTCAGGAAGATAGTTATCGAGCAAGATTAGCCCCGGCTTAAAACGCTCGATCATCATTCGGGCCTGCACCAGGTTTCCCGCCAGTAATATCTGACTGAATCCGGGAATGTGACGAATATATTCCGCATGCATCTCTGCCAGCGGCGTTTCGTCCTCAACGATCAATAGGGTTAATGGAGCTGTCATTAGGTTTCACTTTCGGAATATAGATTGAAAATAAGGTACCGCAGGGATCATTATCTTCGAGAGTGATAACACCACCGCAGCGCGTTACGTAGCTGGCAATCAAGTACAACCCAATGCCATGTTCGCCGGGCTCGTCAGCACGCGTACTGACACCCTGCTCAAATATTTTGTCTCGTAGAGACTCTGGAACGCCGCAGCCCTGATCGGCGACTTCAATCACCACATCATCGCCTTCATCGCTGAGGAATAATTCAACGATCTTGTTTCCTTCATCGCTACGTAGGCTGGCTTCGAAGGCGTTATCAAGTAAATTGCCCACAATGGCTGCAAACTCGGTGCTGTCCAGTCCTGGCGGCAGTTGCGAAAGCTGACTTCCGGGGACGATGACCATTTTTAGCCCCAGTTCGCGGGCGCGCTGCACTTTACCAAAAAGCAGCCCCGCCACCTGGCGATCGGCAAACGCCTCGCGCAGGCTATCAATAAGCTGTTGCTGGGCCTGAGACTCCCCCTGCACCATCGCCAACACGCGATCATACTCTTTCATCTGCAGCAGACCATTGAGCGTCGACATCCAATTGAGATGCTCGTGTCGCAATGTGCGCAGGCTCTCGACGTATTGTTTAATTTGCGTCAGTTGCGCATTGAGGGTGGATATTTCGTCTTTACTACGAAAGCTGATAATGGCCCCCAGCAAATCATCACCAGAACGAATAGCTTCCCGGTTGGCAATAACGCTCAGACCGTTAAAGTTCGCCACCACATCCTGTCGTTTTTCATCAATCTGTTCGGTAAAGAAATCGGCGGGCCTGACCACTTCAGCAATGGGTTTACCCAACCATTGCCGTCCGGGGGAACTCAGCCCCAGCATCTTTCTTGCGTTACGATTGATGGCGGTAATGTAACCGTGCGGATCCACCGCAATGAGCCCTTCATAAACCGAACTAAACAGCGCCTCTTGCTGACGGACCACGCGTGCGATTTGCTTTGGCTCCATGCCCATCATCTGCCGACGGATATGCGCGGCCAGGAACCACGACAGCAACATCAGAATCCCTAACAGCACGACAAACACGCCAGCCATCGGTAATAAAAACTCAGCCCGCCAGCTATCGATTTTACTCACCAGGTAGCCAATCGACACCACGCCGATGACTTTTCCATCGTCATCAAAGATTGGCGTTTTGGCACGCATCGCCATGCCAATTGACCCTTTCCCGGTGATGAAGTAGCTCTCCCCTTTCTCCAGCGCGCCCGGTTTGGTGAACTGCATAGGATAACCAATTTTCTCCGGATTAGGATGGTAAAGACGAATCGAGTGGCGATCGCCAATCACCACATAATCGAAATCAGTATCTCTTTGTAATTTATCAGCGATGGTCGCCAGCCTCTTGTAGTCACGCGTTTTCACTGCGCTGATGATACTGTCATTAGAAGCAATAATTTTTGCCTGATTCATTGCCATGTCGCGCACATGAAGCGTTAAATAGTCCTCAAAACTGGCCGTAAAATATTGCGCCAGGGCTGCAATGACAAATATTGAGAACACCAGAATCAGCAAAAAGATACGCAGCGGAAATGCCAGTCTTTGGAAAAATGCAAACTGTTTATTCTCGTTAAGCTGCAACATTGTTTTCCTTGCGGGTTGTCCCGAGCCTCTTTGACGGATGTAATTAAAATGTTGAATCAAAATACATAGATATTAAATATAATCGTGGCAAATTTTATTCATTAAATCAATTAAATCACTTAAACCTGCGGGTCATTTCGTAATTACATTAATTAAAAAACTTAAAACCATTAAATAAATAAAAAACCACTAACTCTATGTGAAATAAATCAAAATTTCACGCTGCAATACTCCTTAGGATGTATAGCGAAAGGAGAAAAAGATATACCTCGATCGCCCCCCTTTCTCCCAAGTGAAAATAAAAGGTTATCAGTTTGCAACATCGAACAACATTCGTTGCAAATCGATAACAACATGCACCTTCAGGATACTATTTATTATGTTCGGCAATGATATTTTCACCCGCGTAAAACGTTCAGAAAATAAAAAAATGGCGGAAATCGCCCAATTCCTGCATGAAAATGATTTGAGCGTTGACACCACAGTCGAAGTATTTATTACCGTAACCCGCGATGAAAAGCTTATCGCGTGCGGTGGAATTGCCGGAAATATTATTAAATGCGTTGCTATCAGTGAATCCGTTCGCGGTGAAGGACTGGCGCTGACATTAGCCACCGAGCTAATTAACCTCGCCTATGAGCGGCACAGCACGCATCTGTTTATTTATACCAAAACCGAATACGAGGCGCTGTTCCGCCAGTGCGGTTTTTCCACGCTGACCAGCGTACCCGGCGTGATGGTGCTGATGGAAAACAGCGCCACGCGACTGAAACGCTATGCCGAATCGCTGAAAAAATTTCGTCATCCAGGGAACAAGATTGGCTGCATTGTGATGAACGCCAATCCCTTTACGAATGGTCACCGTTATCTGATTCAACAGGCTGCAGCACAGTGCGACTGGTTGCATCTGTTTTTAGTTAAAGAAGATTCTTCACGCTTTCCCTATGAAGACCGGCTGGATCTGGTGTTAAAAGGCACCGCCGATATTCCACGCCTGACTGTGCATCGCGGCTCCGAATACATCATCTCCCGCGCTACGTTCCCTTGCTACTTCATTAAAGAACAGAGCGTCATTAACCATTGTTACACCGAAATTGATCTGAAGATTTTCCGTCAGTACCTCGCTCCCGCGCTGGGTGTAACTCACCGCTTTGTCGGTACTGAACCCTTTTGTCGCGTTACCGCCCAGTACAACCAGGATATGCGCTACTGGCTGGAAACGCCGACTATCTCCGCACCGCCCATCGAACTGGTTGAAATTGAGCGGCTGCGTTACCAGGAGATGCCGATATCCGCTTCCCGGGTACGTCAACTGCTGGCGAAAAACGATCTCACGGCTATCGCGCCGCTGGTCCCTGCAGTCACGCTGCATTATTTGCAGAACCTGCTTGAGCACTCCCGCCAGGACGCGGCAGCTCGTCAAAAGACCCCCGCATGAGAAACAGGTGAAAAATGAAAATAAACCAGCCCGCCGTTGCAGGCACCCTTGAGTCTGGGGATGTGATGATACGCATCGCCCCACTCGATACGCAGGATATCGACCTGCAAATCAACAGCAGCGTTGAGAAACAGTTTGGCGATGCCATTCGCACCACCATTCTGGACGTTCTCGCCCGCTACAACGTGCGCGGCGTACAGCTGAATGTCGATGACAAAGGCGCACTGGACTGCATTTTACGTGCACGACTGGAAGCCCTGCTGGCACGCGCCAGCGGTATCCCGGCTCTGCCATGGGAGGATTGCCAATGATTTCCGCTTCGCTGCAACAACGTAAAACTCGCACCCGCCGCAGCATGTTGTTTGTGCCTGGTGCCAATGCCGCGATGGTCAGCAACTCATTCATCTACCCGGCTGATGCCCTGATGTTTGACCTCGAAGACTCCGTAGCATTGCGTGAAAAAGACACCGCCCGCCGCATGGTTTACCACGCGCTGCAACATCCGCTGTATCGCGATATTGAAACCATTGTGCGTGTAAACGCGCTGGATTCCGAATGGGGTGTTAACGACCTGGAAGCCGTCGTTCGCGGTGGTGCGGACGTTGTGCGTCTGCCGAAAACCGATACCGCTCAGGATGTTCTGGATATCGAAAAAGAGATCCTGCGTATCGAAAAAGCCTGTGGTCGTGAACCCGGCAGTACCGGCTTGCTGGCGGCGATTGAATCTCCGCTAGGCATTACCCGCGCAGTGGAAATCGCTCACGCTTCCGAGCGTTTGATCGGTATCGCCCTCGGTGCAGAAGACTATGTGCGCAACCTGCGTACAGAACGCTCCCCGGAAGGAACTGAACTGCTGTTCGCTCGCTGCTCCATTTTGCAGGCCGCGCGCTCTGCGGGTATTCAGGCGTTCGATACCGTCTATTCCGACGCTAACAACGAAGCCGGATTCCTGCAGGAAGCCGCCCACATCAAACAGCTGGGCTTTGACGGCAAATCGCTGATCAACCCGCGTCAGATTGATCTGCTGCACAACCTCTACGCACCGACCCAGAAAGAAGTCGATCACGCCCGCCGCGTCGTAGAAGCCGCTGAAGCCGCCGCTCGCGAAGGCCTCGGCGTGGTTTCCCTGAACGGCAAGATGGTGGACGGTCCGGTTATCGATCGCGCCCGTCTGGTGCTCTCCCGCGCAGAACTTTCCGGCATCCGCGAAGAATAAGGCAATCAAAATGACGCAGAAAATTGAACAATCTCAACGACAAGAACGGGTAGCGGCCTGGAATCGTCGCGCTGAATGCGATCTTGCCGCTTTCCAGAACTCGCCAAAGCAAACCTACCAGGCTGAAAAAGCGCGCGATCGCAAACTGTGCGCCAACCTGGAAGAAGCGATTCGTCTCTCGGGTTTACAGGACGGTATGACGGTTTCCTTCCATCACGCTTTCCGTGGCGGTGACCTGACCGTCAATATGGTGATGGACGTCATCGCGAAGATGGGCTTTAAAAACCTGACTCTGGCCTCCAGCTCCCTGAGTGATTGCCATGCGCCGCTGGTAGAACACATTCGCCAGGGCGTGGTTACCCGCATTTATACCTCTGGCCTGCGCGGTCCACTGGCGGAAGAAATCTCCCGTGGTCTGCTGGCGGAACCGGTGCAAATCCACTCTCACGGCGGACGTGTGCATCTGGTACAGAGCGGCGAACTGAATATAGACGTGGCTTTCCTCGGCGTCCCGTCCTGTGATGAATTCGGTAATGCCAACGGCTACACCGGTAAAGCCTGCTGCGGCTCCCTCGGCTATGCAATGGTTGATGCCGACAACGCGAAACAGGTTGTGATGCTCACTGAAGAACTGCTGCCTTATCCGCATAATCCGGCAAGCATTGAGCAAGATCAGGTTGATCTGATCGTCAAAGTTGATCGCGTTGGCGATGCCGCGAAAATCGGCGCTGGCGCGACCCGTATGACCACTAACCCGCGCGAACTGCTTATTGCCCGTAGCGCTGCGGATGTGATTGTCAACTCTGGCTACTTCAAAGAAGGTTTCTCCATGCAAACCGGCACCGGTGGCGCATCGCTGGCGGTAACCCGTTTCCTGGAAGACAAAATGCGTAGCCGCGATATTCGCGCCGACTTCGCCCTCGGCGGTATTACCGCGACGATGGTTGACCTGCACGAAAAAGGTCTGATCCGCAAACTGCTGGATGTGCAGAGCTTTGACAGCCACGCTGCGCAATCGCTGGCCCGTAACCCCAATCACATCGAAATCAGCGCCAACCAGTACGCTAACTGGGGGTCGAAAGGTGCATCGGTTGATCGTCTCGACGTGGTGGTACTAAGCGCGCTGGAAATTGACACCCAGTTCAACGTTAACGTGCTGACCGGCTCTGACGGCGTACTGCGTGGTGCTTCCGGTGGTCACTGCGATACCGCGATTGCCTCTGCGCTTTCCATCATCGTCGCGCCGCTGGTACGCGGTCGTATTCCGACTCTGGTGGATAACGTGCTGACCTGCATCACCCCGGGCTCCAGTGTCGATATTCTGGTCACAGACCACGGTATCGCAGTTAACCCGGCACGTCCGGAACTGGCAGAACGTCTGCAGGAAGCGGGGATCAAAGTGGTTTCTATTGAGTGGCTGCGTGAACGTGCGCGTCTGCTGACCGGTGAACCACAGCCGATTGAATTCACCGACCGCGTCGTTGCCGTTGTGCGTTACCGCGATGGCTCGGTGATCGATGTTGTGCATCAGGTGAAGGAATAAGCCATGCACCTGCTTCCTGAACTCGCCAGCCACCATGCGGTGTCAATTCCCGAGCTGCTCGTCAGCCGGGATGAAAGGCAAGCACGGCAACACGCCTGGCTCAAGCGCCATCCTGTTCCACTGGTCTCCTTTACCGTGGTTGCGCCTGGGCCGATTAAAGACAGCGAGGTCACACGCCGAATTTTTAATCATGGCGTGACAGCCTTGCGTGCCTTAGCCGCAAAACAGGGCTGGCAAATTCAGGAGCAGGTTGCACTGGTTTCCGCCAGCGGGCCGGAGGGCATGTTGAGCATTGCCGCCCCGGCTCGCGACCTCAAGCTCGCCACCATTGAGCTTGAACATAGTCATCCTCTCGGGCGGTTATGGGATATCGATGTCCTGACACCCGAAGGCGAAATTCTCTCCCGCCGCGACTATTCACTGCCGCCTCGCCGCTGCCTGTTGTGCGAGCAAAGCGCAGCTGTTTGCGCGCGTGGAAAAACCCATCAACTGACCGATTTACTCAACCGCATGGAGGCGCTGCTGAACGATGTCGATGCCTGCAACGTCAACTAAAACCACAAAGCTTGCGACGTCATTAATCGATGAGTACGCCCTGCTGGGCTGGCGCGCCATGCTGACTGAAGTCAATCTGTCACCGAAACCAGGCCTCGTGGATCGGATTAACTGCGGTGCGCACAAAGATATGGCGCTGGAAGATTTTCACCGCAGCGCGCTGGCGATTCAGGGCTGGTTACCCCGTTTCATTGAATTTGGTGCCTGTAGTGCTGAAATGGCACCAGAAGCGGTACTCCACGGATTACGCCCAATAGGTATGGCTTGCGAAGGTGATATGTTCCGCGCCACTGCGGGCGTAAACACGCATAAAGGCAGCATTTTTTCTCTAGGGCTACTGTGTGCGGCAATTGGCCGTTTGCTTCAACTCAACCAGTCGGTAACGCCAATAACCATTTGTGCGACGGCGGCAAGTTTCTGCCGTGGCCTGACCGATCGCGAACTGCGTACCAATAATTCACAACTGACGGCAGGTCAACGGTTGTACCAGCAGCTAGGTCTTACCGGCGCACGCGGTGAAGCCGAAGCGGGTTATCCACTGGTGATCAACCACGCCCTGCCGCATTACCTCACTCTGCTGGATCAGGGGTTAGATCCTGAACTGGCATTGCTCGATACCTTGCTCCTACTGATGGCGATCAACGGCGATACCAACGTTGCATCGCGCGGTGGCGAGGGGGGCCTGCGCTGGCTACAGCGCGAGGCGCAAACATTATTGCAAAAAGGGGGCATCCGAACCCCCGCCGATCTCGATTATCTCCGGCAGTTCGACAGGGAGTGTATCGAACGAAATCTCAGTCCAGGCGGCAGTGCCGACCTGCTGATCCTTACCTGGTTTTTAGCACAGATTTAATTATTTAAGCACTTGATAAATTTGGAAATATTAATTTTCGGAGAACTCGTATGTCTTTAGCAAAAGATAATATATGGAAACTATTGGCCCCACTGGTGGTGATGGGCGTCATGTTTCTTATCCCTGTCCCCGACGGTATGCCACCGCAGGCATGGCATTACTTCGCTGTGTTTGTGGCAATGATTGTCGGCATGATCCTCGAGCCAATTCCGGCAACAGCGATCAGTTTTATTGCGGTTACTATCTGCGTTATTGGCAGTAATTACCTGCTCTTTGATGCCAAAGAATTAGCTGACCCAGCGTTTAATGCGCAAAAACAGGCGCTGAAATGGGGTCTGGCTGGTTTTTCCAGCACCACGGTATGGCTGGTATTTGGCGCATTTATTTTTGCATTAGGGTATGAAGTTTCCGGGTTAGGTCGGCGCATTGCCCTTTTCCTGGTGAAATTCATGGGCAAACGCACGCTGACGTTGGGTTATGCGATTGTCATTATCGACATTCTGCTGGCACCGTTTACACCGTCCAACACCGCGCGTACTGGCGGGACCGTTTTTCCGGTCATTAAAAACCTGCCGCCGTTATTTAAATCATTCCCCAACGATCCGTCTTCCCGTCGCATTGGCGGCTATTTGATGTGGATGATGGTCATTAGTACCAGTCTGAGTTCGTCCATGTTTGTCACCGGTGCGGCACCAAACGTGCTGGGTCTGGAGTTCGTCAGCAAAATTGCCGGTATCCAGATTAGCTGGTTGCAGTGGTTCCTCTGCTTCCTGCCGGTTGGGGTTATCTTGCTTATCATTGCGCCGTGGCTTTCCTACGTGCTGTACAAACCGGAAATCACACACAGTGAAGAAGTGGCAACCTGGGCGGGTGATGAACTAAAAACCATGGGTGCGCTGACACGCAGAGAGTGGACGCTGATTGGCCTTGTATTGCTCAGCTTAGGTTTGTGGGTATTTGGCAGTGAAGTCATTAATGCTACTGCGGTAGGTCTGCTGGCAGTTTCACTAATGCTGGCCCTGCACGTTGTGCCGTGGAAAGACATTACCCGCTATAACAGCGCATGGAACACGCTGGTCAACCTGGCAACTCTGGTTGTGATGGCTAATGGCCTGACTCGTTCTGGCTTTATTGACTGGTTCGCCGGTACCATGAGTACGCACCTGGAAGGATTCTCACCAAACGCAACGGTGATTGTACTGGTTCTGGTGTTCTACTTTGCGCACTACCTGTTTGCCAGCCTGTCTGCGCACACCGCAACCATGCTGCCGGTTATTCTGGCCGTCGGTAAAGGTATTCCGGGCGTACCAATGGAACAACTGTGTATCCTGCTGGTGCTGTCTATCGGTATCATGGGCTGTCTGACGCCGTATGCAACCGGTCCTGGGGTGATTATTTACGGCTGTGGCTATGTGAAATCAAAAGATTACTGGCGTCTTGGCGCAATCTTCGGGGTGATTTACATCTCTATGCTGCTGTTGGTTGGCTGGCCGATTCTCGCCATGTGGAACTAATACGTTCGTCAAACGCTGAATAAATCATCACGCCCGCCAGGTAAGCCCACCTGGCGGGCTTTTTTATGATTTAATAGATAGTATTCAGTATATGTATGAGTTCCACACCCATTATGAAAGCATTCTGGCGTAACGCCGCGTTGCTCGCGGTTTCTCTGCTTCCCTTCTCTTCTGCCAACGCCGTGGCGTTGCAGGCAAAACAGTATGGCGATTTTGATCGCTATGTCCTGGCCCTCTCCTGGCAAACCGGATTTTGCCAGAGTCAACACGATCGAAATCGTAACGAACGAGATGAATGTCGCCTGCAAACCGAAACGACCAACAAAGCTGATTTTCTGACCGTACATGGTCTGTGGCCAGGATTGCCTAAATCGGTTGCTGCCCGTGGTGTTGATGAACGCCGCTGGATGCGCTTCGGTTGCGCTACCCGCCCAATCCCGAATCTACCAGAAGCGCGCGCCAGCCGAATGTGTTCATCGCCGGAAACTGGGTTATCGCTGGAAACGGCAGCTAAACTAAGTGAAGTCATGCCAGGAGCTGGCGGACGTTCCTGCCTGGAACGCTACGAATATGCCAAACACGGTGCCTGCTTTGGTTTTGATCCAGACGCATACTTCGGCACGATGGTACGCCTGAATCAAGAAATTAAAGAGAGCGAAGCCGGAAAATTCCTTGCGGATAACTACGGTAAAACAGTGAGCCGCCGTGACTTTGACGCCGCCTTTGCCAAAAGCTGGGGAAAAGAGAACGTGAAAGCAGTTAAGCTAACATGCCAGGGTAACCCTGCGTATTTGACTGAAATTCAGATCTCGATCAAAGCTGACGCCATCAACGCTCCGCTTTCTGCCAACTCATTCTTGCCACAACCACACCCAGGCAACTGTGGCAAAACCTTTGTGATTGATAAAGCAGGTTATTAATCCTCTGATTTACAAAAGACGCTAATTCGTCTTCCATAAACCGTGACGATTAAGATTTATACATAATGCGCTGCATTGAGGAATTCCCTGAATGTGACGCAAATCACTTCAAAGAGTGAGCAACAGTCAGTATCATCATGTGAGTTAAACCCTCGCCGCCTGACGGTGAGGGTTTTCTTTTGGGTATGTTTATCTGCGACACTCGCAGTACCGACGACATGGAGTAAAAATGTCCAGACCAACTATCATCATTAACGACCTGGATGCCGAACGCATCGATATTCTGCTGGAGCAACCCGCCTATGCTGGTTTGCCAATCGCCGACGCGTTAAACGCAGAGTTGGATCGCGCCCAAATGTGTTCGCCAGAAGAGATGCCACACGACGTGGTGACAATGAACAGCCGGGTTAAATTCCGCAATCTTAGCGATGGCGAAGTGCGTGTGCGCACGCTGGTGTATCCGGCAAAAATGACCGACAGCAATACTCAGCTTTCCGTTATGGCTCCGGTAGGTGCCGCACTGCTGGGGCTGCGCGTTGGCGATTCCATTCACTGGGAACTTCCGGGCGGCGTTGCAACCCACCTTGAAGTGCTGGAACTCGAATACCAGCCAGAAGCTGCTGGCGACTACCTGCTTTAATCCCATCTGCACAAGCGATAACTCGCTTTGCCCAGAGGATGCACTCGCATCCTCTTTACGCAAAATCAGCAATTTTTCCTGGTTCTCACTGTTCACTTTTGCTGCAAAATTATTCCGTTTCGTTTGTGGGAATATCCATGGCAGAAGCATTTTACATCCTGATAGGATTTCTGATTATGGCGGCGATTATCGTCATGGCTGTCCTTTACCTCGAAAACCACTCCTGACGATCATATTGTTCCCCCCGGCATCGCATTCACCAGACCTGAAACCGCCTTCTGCGCCGCCTCTGCGCTTTGTGCACCGGGTACCAGAATCACCTTACGGCACTCCTCTTCACGTTTTTCGAAAATCTCATATCCCCGGGCGGCCTCTTCAAACGGCATATAGTGGGTAACAATTTCTTCTGGTTTCAGTAATCCTTTCTCAATTAACGGTAATAATTCTCCCAGCCATGCGTGAACGTGGGTCTGTCCCATTTTAAACGTCACCCCTTTATCAAAGGCGTCGCCAAACAGGAAACCGTGAATAAATCCAGCGTAGACGCCCGGTACGCTAACAATGCCGCCACGCCTGACCGCCGCAATACACTGGCGCAACGCTTTACCGCTGCTGCCCTCCAGTTTCAGGTTAGTCAGCACCGTTTCCGTGGTGCTGCCTTTCGCTTCAAAACCGACGGCGTCTATTACTGCATCCACGCCCCGGTGACCTGCCGTTTGTTCAATAATTGACTGTGCCGGATCGCTATCTTCATCGAAATTAATCGGGATCGCGCCGTAGCGGTCAGCGGCGAAACGCAAGCGGTAGGGATGATGATCAACAACAAAAATCTGTTCCGCACCGAGCAACCGTGCACAGGCGATTGTCAACAATCCCACTGGACCGGCACCATAGACTGCAACGCTTGAACCTTGTTGGATCTGCGCATTTTTTGCTGCCTGCCATGCCGTTGGCAGAATATCAGAAAGGAAAAGGGCTTTATCATCTGAAAGCAAAGGCGGTACTTTAAACGGCCCCACATTCCCTTTAGGGACGCGGACATATTCCGCCTGTCCACCAGGAACGCCACCATACAGGTGACTATAACCAAACAATGCCGCGGGAGCTGGTATCTGTTTTTTATTGAGCGCAGCGCCTTTACCCGCATTGGTATTTTCGCAGGCGGCATATTGCTGCATTCGACAGAAAAAACAGTCGCCACAAGCAATGACAAACGGAATTACCACCCGGTCGCCTTTTTGCAAATTTTTTACGTCCTTTCCGGTTTCAACGACTTCCCCCATAAATTCATGACCAAAAATATCGCCATGTTTAACCTGGGGTATTTTGCCTCGATAAAGATGGAGGTCAGAGCCACAGATCGCCGTTGCCGTAATACGCAGAATAATATCATCTGCCTGTTCAATGCCCGGATCGGGAACATTTTCTACCTGAACGTGATGTGGGCCGTGATAAGTCAATGCTTTCATGCAACCTCCAGAGACAGTTCAAAAAAGAGTCAGTCTTTAAGGGTAGCTATCACAGCGGGAAAACGGGCGGTACCGCAGGTTTTGGGAGAATTCCTGGTGTTCAGTGAGAATATATTAATCACAGAAACCGTTCGTAAGGAAAAAGAACCAGACAAATATCAGGGATAAATATTATAATCATGGCGAATGATTTGTTCATGATTAACAGGGAGAAAGGGTTATGTATAAGACAATCATTATGCCAGTTGATGTATTTGAAATGGAATTGAGCGACAAAGCTGTTCGCCACGCTGAATTCCTCGCCCAGGATGACGGAGTTATTCATCTACTTCACGTACTACCGGGGTCAGCCAGCCTGAGCCTGCACCGTTTTGCCGCTGATGTGCGTCGTTTTGAAGAGCATCTGCAACATGAAGCAGAAGAACGTCTGCAAACGATGGTCAGCCACTTCACCATCGATCCTTCCCGCATTAAGCAACATGTCCGTTTTGGTAGTGTGCGGGATGAAGTTAACGAGTTAGCGAAAGAACTTGATGCAGATGTAGTAGTGATTGGTTCGCGCAACCCATCGATTTCGACCCATCTGTTAGGTTCTAACGCCTCAAGCGTTATCCGCCACACCAATCTGCCGGTGCTGGTTGTGCGTTAATTGCCAGAATAAATATCCCGCCCTGCCCGGAGCCATCCCGGCGGGGCTTTTTATTGCCATAAAAAAGCCGCCAGGTTTGACCCCGGCGGCTAAGCAATTGCAGGTGAATCTTACTTCTTCTTATGCTGTTTTGGTGCGAATCAGGTAGTCAAAAGCACTCAGAGAGGCTTTGGCACCTTCGCCAGTGGCGATGATGATCTGCTTGTACGGAACCGTTGTACAGTCACCCGCTGCGAACACGCCTTTCACGTTGGTTTCGCATTTCGCATCAATGATAATCTCACCCATGCGGTTACGTTCGACTGCGCCTTCCAGCCAGTTGGTGTTCGGCAGCAGACCAATCTGGACGAAAATACCGGCCAGTTCGATGTTGTGAATATCGCCGCTGACACGATCGCGATATTCCAGACCTACGACTTTGCTACCGTCGCCTTTCACTTCCGTGGTTTGCGCATTCAGAATAATGTCGACGTTTTTCAGGCTGCGCAGTTTGTCCTGCAGAACCTGGTCGGCTTTCATTTCTGGCGCAAATTCCAGCAGCGTTACGTGCTCAACGATACCCGCCAGGTCAATTGCCGCTTCCACGCCGGAGTTACCGCCGCCGATAACCGCTACGCGTTTGCCTTTAAACAGCGGGCCGTCGCAGTGCGGGCAATAGGTCACGCCTTTGGTGCGATACTGATCTTCGCCAGGAACGTTCATGTTGCGCCATTTTGCACCAGTCGCCACGATAATGCTGCGTGCTTTCAGTACCGCGCCAGAAGCTGTTTCAATCTGATGCAGGCCGCCTTCAACCGCTGCCGGGATCAGTTTGCTCGCGCTCTGGCTGTCGATCACATCAACGTCGTATTCATCAACATGAACTTTCAGCGCTCCTGCCAGCTTCTGCCCTTCAGTCTTCGGTACAGAAATGTAGTTTTCGATATCAACGGTATCGAGGATCTGACCACCAAAACGTTCGCCCATCAGACCAGTACGGATGCCTTTACGTGCGGAGTAAATTGCTGCCGCTGCACCCGCTGGGCCGGAACCGACGATTAATACGTCATAAGCATCACGCTTGTTCAGCTCTTCTGCCGCACGTTTTTCCGCGCCAGTATCAATTTTGGCGACGATTTCAGTCAACGTCATGCGACCCTGACCAAACTCTTTCCCGTTTACGAATACTGCCGGAACGCCCATCACGTTGCGATCGGTGATTTCGTTCTGGAAGGTACCTCCGTCAATTGCAGTGTGCTTGATGCGCGGGTTCAGTACGCTCATCAGGTTCAGCGCCTGCACCACATCCGGGCAGTTGTGGCAAGAGAGCGAGTAATAGGTTTCGAATTCAAAATCACCGTCAATATGGCGAATCTGCTCCAGCAGAGACTGCGCTTCTTTCGACGGATGACCACCGGTCCACAACAACGCCAGTACCAGCGAGGTAAACTCGTGGCCCAGCGGGGAACCTGCAAAACGTGGCCCCTGGTTAGAACCTGGGTTGGTGATCAGGAAAGACGGCTTACGCACCGGCAAGCTGTTATCTTCTTTAAAGGTGACTTTGTCTGACAGTTCTGCGATTTCAGCCAACAGTTCCTTGATTTCTGCCGATTTAGCGCTGTCATCCAGCGTGGCAATTAACTCAACAGGCTTGGTCAATTTCTCAAGGTAAGCCTTGAGTTGAGTTTTCATATTTGTGTCGAGCATGTTTATCTCCTGGGCTTTAAACATCATCATGCAAGCGGCCTCTGCGGCTACCTGGATGCAGCTTGCATCATGGTGCGGGGAAGAAAATCGGGTGCCGCAGCACCCGAAGAATTAGGTGAATTTCCGAAGTATTTCGCGTCAGAGCAAGGCGGCTAGCCTGTGAATCCCCGGGAGCTTACACAAGTAAGTGACCGGGGTGAGCGGGCGACGCCAACGCCGCTATGGCGTGAAAGACGAAGGAAATTTAGATTTTACCAACCAGGTCCAGAGACGGAGCCAGAGTTGCTTCACCTTCTTTCCATTTAGCCGGGCAAACTTCACCTGGGTGAGAAGCTACGTACTGTGCTGCTTTGATTTTACGCAGCAGGTCAGACGCGTCACGGCCAATGCCTTCAGCGGTAACTTCGATTGCCTGGATGATACCCTGCGGGTCAACAACGAAGGTCGCACGGTCAGCCAGACCTTCATCTTCACGCATGTTGTCGAAGTTACGGGTCAGGGCGCCAGTCGGGTCGCCGATCATCGCATATTTGATTTTAGCGATGGTTTCAGAGCTGCTGTGCCATGCTTTGTGGGTGAAGTGAGTATCGGTAGATACTGCGTATACGTCTACGCCCAGTTTCTGCAGTTCTTCGTAGTGGTCAGCAACGTCACCCAGTTCGGTCGGGCATACGAAAGTAAAGTCAGCCGGGTAGAAGAAGAAGACGCTCCAGCGGCCTTCGGTATCTTTTTCGGTGATTTCGATGAATTCGCCGTTTTTGAATGCCTGGTTTTTAAAAGGTTTAATTTTGGTGTTAATCAAGGACATCTATACTTCCTCCGTGTTTTCGATGAGATGTAAGGTAACCAATTTTTGCCGATTCGGCTAATGCGTTTCCATTATCAAATCGATAAGTTTTACCTTACAACCTTCGTAAGACAACTTTGTGAACTTTGCACCGCCAGCGGCGATAAAAAGTAAAATGGCCCCCTTTCCAGGTGACCGTGTAATCTGAACTACCCTTTGGTATCTTCAGCGCCTGCCTGCAGGCTGAGGTGTTGCCCTTACAAATGCAACAACGACATGGATTACAACACCCTCATAAACAAAGGGCAATCACCTGATCTAAGCTCTTACCTATGACAGTGATAGGTTATGCCTTTTACCCGACTTTTGCACTGACTGAAAAGGACAAATTAATGTTAAAAAAGATACTTTTACTGGCTCTGCTTCCTGCAATCGCCTTCGCAGAGGAACTTCCTGATCCAGTAAAAGCGATTGAAAAACAGGGCATTACAATCATCAAAACGTTCGATGCTCCCGGAGGAATGAAAGGTTATCTCGGCAAGTATCAGGATATGGGCGTCACCATCTACCTGACTCCAGATGGTAAGCACGCTATCTCCGGTTACATGTACAACGAGAAAGGTGAAAACCTGAGTAACACACTTATCGAAAAAGAAATTTACGCACCAGCCGGGCGCGAAATGTGGCAACGGATGGAACAATCCCACTGGCTCCTCGACGGTAAAAAAGACGCGCCGGTCATTGTCTACGTCTTCGCCGATCCGTTCTGCCCATATTGTAAACAGTTCTGGCAGCAGGCTCGCCCGTGGGTTGATTCTGGCAAAGTGCAATTAAGAACATTGTTGGTTGGCGTTATCAAGCCAGAAAGCCCGGCGACAGCAGCGGCAATTCTTGCCTCCAAAGATCCCGCAAAAACCTGGCAAGAATATGAAGCCTCTGGTGGCAAGCTTAAGCTAAACGTGCCTGCAAACGTAAGTACAGAGCAAATGAAAGTGTTAAGCGACAACGAGAAACTGATGGACGATCTGGGGGCAAATGTCACACCAGCTATCTACTACATGAGTAAGGAAAATACGCTGCAACAGGCCGTGGGGTTGCCCGATCAGAAAACGCTTAATATCATTATGGGGAATAAATAAAAGATAATTCATGGATGGTTGAAATATATCCCTGTTTTTCAACCATCCTAAAAAAGCATGAATTGCTCGCTCTGCCCTAAGTGGCTGTGCTATTTTAGAAAAACTTAATTCTGAGTTAAGCAAAAAAACATAATACAAATAAATACAACAGCAACATTATTGAACAAATGAATGATTTATAGAAGAGATAATATAACGGAGTATGTTATGGCGAATCTTTATGACCTAAAAAAATTTGATCTGAATTTACTGGTCATATTTGAGTGCATTTATCAACACCTCAGCATTAGCAAAGCAGCAGAATCATTATATATAACGCCCTCTGCTGTTAGTCAGTCGTTACAACGTTTACGCGCGCAATTTAATGACCCGTTATTCATCCGCTCAGGGAAAGGTATCGCGCCGACTACGACAGGGTTAAACCTGCATCACCATCTTGAGAAGAATCTCCGAGGCCTTGAACAAACGATCAATATTGTTAATAAGTCTGAGCTAAAGAAAAATTTTATTATCTACGGTCCTCAGCTTATTTCTTGTACTAATAACAACATGCTAATCCGCTGTCTTAGACAAGATACTTCAATCGATATAGAATGCCATGACATACTGCTTTCAGCTGAAAATGCCGAAGAACTGTTGGTTCAACGCAAAACTGACCTGGCAATTACACTACAACCAGTAATTAGCCGCTCTGTCATCTGCATGCCGTTACATACTATTCGCAATTCTCTTATATGTAGCAATAAACATCCTCGTATTACCGATACCAGTAACTATGAACAAATTATCGCCGAAGAATTCACCTTGTTGATATCTAAATCAGCAGGGATTGACGAAATTCAAATGGACATAGATGAACGTTTTATGAACCGTAAAGTTTCATTTCGCAGTTCTTCTTTGTTGACGATAATTAATAGTATTTCTGTTACTGACTTATTGGGCATTGTGCCCACCGAACTGTACGATTTACATCGTGATTTTTTGAAGTTACAAGAGATAAAACTGGAACGACCACTTCCTGCGGTTAAACTTTATATTTCCTATAACAAGGCTTCGTTGAACAACCTTGTCTTCTCACGATTCATAGATCGTTTAAATGATAGCTTCTGATTTATTACCACGGATAAATGTTATATTACGCATCAATTGATTCATTGTGTGAATATAAAATAATGTGCTCTATCTTGCTTCGTTTACCCTATAATTAACGGATTCATCTCACGAGTCACCCCGTAACGTTCAGAGAGCGTTTTCAGATGTCTATTTATAAAATCCCGCTTCCACTGAATATTCTGGAAGCTGCAAAAGAACGTATTACCTGGACACTTAACACCCTACCCCGCGTCTGCGTTTCTTTTTCGGGTGGTAAAGATTCCGGATTAATGCTGCATCTGACCGCCGAACTTGCCCGACAAATGGGCAAAAAAATTTGTGTTTTATTTATCGACTGGGAAGCTCAGTTCTCTTGCACCATTAACTATGTTCAGTCTCTGCGCGAGTTGTACACCGATGTCATCGAAGAGTTTTACTGGATTGC
>ENA-OWNQ01000349-OWNQ01000349.1-gut-metagenome-genome-assembly--contig:-NODE-349-length-23275-cov-39.376498_pt1 | contig 23275 bp, 24 predicted proteins | sample MGYA00248252_ERZ651782 | MGnify/ENA primary metagenome ERZ651782 (study PRJEB26908, sample SAMEA4031705) | gut metagenome | biome: gut; feature: normal infant; material: stool | place: China | collected... | reverse complement strand
TGCACGGTGTGGACCGGGGCGAAAGGCTCGAAAGAGTCTGACCTATCGGTATTTTTGTTCCGCTACGAGTACAGCGCTAATTTCTTTTACAAGCTGTGGAAACGCATCCGCAAGTACAACGGTCTTGTGACCGGGCTGACGCAGAATGTGGATGAACTGTTGCGCTCCGACACCGCCCGCCTGATGCTGGCCAACTCGGAATTTCTTGTAATGCTGAACCAGAGCGCCACCGACCGCGCGGAACTGGCGAAGCTGCTGAACATCTCGGATAACCAGCTGGGCTATGTCACCAATGTCCCCGCTGGATGCGGGTTGATTCGGTGTGCGGGAAATATCGTTCCTTTCACAAACAGTTTCCCGAAGAATACTAAGCTCTACGGCTTGATGACGACTAAGCCGGACGAAGCGAGAAGGGAGTAACAGCTATGAACCATAAAAATAAAGGACCGCCGAAGCGGTCCTCTATCATGTGACAAAACGGAGGTTCTAGTGCTACAAACCACGTTCACAAGTTCACACAAGAACACATTATCATAACATTACTTTTTTGCTCTTTACATCTTCGACAAATCTATCGTAAAGCTTCCGTGTCAATCTGAGTTTTCCATAATATTCAAGTACAAACTCACGATAACTTTTCCCATCGACAAGTATATCACTTTTTTTGCTCAGTAACCAATTACCATTACCATTTCCTTGCTCTCTAATATTCCACTCTTTACCATATCTCTTGTAGATTTCATCTTCTTTGCCTTGCACCGGCATCGATTGGCTTTCCACATACTTAATATCCATTATAAAACCTCCCTTAAAACTTCAAAAACGACCATTTCCCCATTATTGCCAACTGGTATGACCGTGTCAGTGCATCCAAATGCTATTCTCCAAATTCCACAGTTGTCTTGCACAATCATTAATAAGAGCCTCAACACTTTCACTATTCGGAATAATTACCAGATAGTTGTCTCCTGCTTCGCGAAGATCAGTAATTGCAGCGAATAAAGTATCTCTGATACTTTTGGCAGGATATATGGTAATCGTATTCAGCGGCACCAGTGGACAGGTTCATAGGAGTTGTCACATATTTTGAAGATATTAACTTTATTATAGCTACATTTTTTGAAAATGCAACTGAAATATGATATGACTAAAAAGCGGGAGACATATCATCGCTATATATGCAAACCATTGTAGACTAATTTGTTATTGAGCATAGACCGAGGAGTTACTCTGGTATGAACTAAGGCTCAGTAATGGGGTGGGGCGAAGCTTCCAATATTTGCTTTTATCATAGCGATAACCTATGTGCAAAATTTAAAAAGCTTTTTGAACGATTTTGAAATTTTATTTGAATAATCTATGACAGGAGTGATGCCATGAAAGATATTAAAGAAAAGCCCGCCGGGCGGATGCCGAAAAGCAATACGACCAGAAAAATCTCCAAAGCGGTATTGAAAAAGGCGTGGACAGAAGCCAAGGAGAAAAGTCGAACCAAGCTGCGAGAAAGCATCTCCACGCAGGGGGATGGCGACTACACCGCCGCCCAAGACACCGGCGCTACAGTGTCCGACACATCCTATTCGGTCATCAAGCAAAACACCGATTTCACCGTAGAGCAAGGCCGTAAATTTGCCCGCAAGCAGATAGAAAAGTACCGGGAACGCCGTGCCGTAGAACAAGTCAAAACCACCCGCGCCCACACCGCCAGTGAGCGCGGTGTCAGCCCGAAACAGGCCGGGCACGGCACACTGCCCGATGTCAAGCAGTGCCCACACCGTGGGGCAGATTTACCCCGCCATAGGGCGAAAGAAAAAGTTGCTACCTCCAAGACTGCGCCGCACGACATTCGCGGGGTAACCAAAGGTCAACACCAGTTGCGTACCACCGCCAATGAAATCGCGCAGAATATAACAGCCCAATCTCAAGTGCAGACCCGTACCCGGCAAGTGCAGCTTGCCATACAGAAAGCCGCCAGCAGCACCAGAAAGACCATTACAGCAGCATGTTCTGCTATCCGCCATTTTCTCGCCAACCTGCGCAGCCTTGTTACGGCCATTGCCGCAGGTGTTAGTGTGGCGCTGAGCATCATTATCGTTATCAGCCTTGTGGCGTTTGTGTCCGGCTCGGCCTATGGCATCTTTTTTGCAGCAAATGCGCCCAATGAAAATGCCATCTCGGTGCAAGAGGCCGTTGAAACTCTTACTGAGGAATATCGCGACAGGCTGGAAGAAATCTCTAATACCATACAACATGACCGCCAGGACATTGTAGCCAACGATGATGTGTACTTCATCCGTTGGCAGGATGTCCTGACGGTCTTTTCTTCGTATGTGTCAGGAAACGAGTTCGGCTCCCCGGTTGCTTCGCTGGAAGAGGAACAGGTCGACAAACTGCGAGAAATCATGTGGAAGATGAACGAGGTGGACTATTCCACCCACCAGGAGACTACCACCATTGAAACCACCGGCGAGGACAGCAACCCCACCACTGCGGAGATAACCGAAACGGTCCTCGTAATAGAATTTACCCATAAAACGCCCGACGAGATGGCAGCAGGCTACCATTTTACCACCCGTCAGAACACCTACCTGCAACTGTTGCAAGACCCGCAGTATGAGGAACTGTGGGCAGAGCTGCTCGGCGGCTTTGCACAGGGCGGCGGTGAACTTATGAACCCGGACAGCACCCGCACCCCGACAGGCGCCCTGCAATGGCCACTGCCCGTTGCGGGCACGATTACCTCACAATTTGGCCACCGCGTGGACCCCATTACCGGCGAGGTCAGTTCCCACACCGGCACCGACATAGCCTGCGCCGAGGACACACCAATCCTTGCCGCCGCAGATGGCGTGGTCACTGTTGCCAACGGCCTTGACAGTTGGGGCGGCAGCTACGGCTACTACATCCAAATCGACCACAGCGGTGGGCTGGAAACGCTATACGCACACTGTTCCAGCATCTGCGTCACCACCGGCCAGCAGGTGCAGGTCGGACAGGTCATTGGTTATGTCGGCCACACCGGGCGGGCTACCGGTAGCCATCTGCACTTGGAGGTACATGTAAACGGAAGCAGGGCAGACGCAATGAGTTATTTCGGGATGTAAATTGTAAAGAAAAACATACGCTGAGTTACCCAATAGCGAAAAGATTGGCGCGAGGCACACAAGTCCGGTGGTAATTGTGACAAAAGCAAAGCCATCTTTTTGGCTTTTTATCCAAAATTAATTTTCTATATTGACAATTTATAGAGTGAGTGCTATTCTTTAGCTAATGCAAGCGGTTGCATTAAATATTGCAATGCGGTTCCAATGTGTACTGATATGCACTGCAAAAGATGTCTGTTTTTAACAAAATAGACTTGAAAATCATCTGCTTTCGGAAATTGTATAAGTAAACCGATTGCACGGGAGGAAGGACATGGCAGCAACCATCCGGGATGTAGCGCATCGCGCGGGGGTATCGCCCTCAACTGTATCGCGCGTATTAAATAATAAAGGTGTAATCTCAGACGAAACTGCACAACGCATACAAAAAGCAATGGAGGAACTGCATTATGTTCCCAACGATTTTGCAAGAAGTTTTGCGACAGGCAGCGCACATACGATTGCGATTGTTATCGATGTAGAAAACACCGAAGCGTATTCGAACAATTTCTTCAACGATACCGTTTTTGGAATCGAGACCACCGCCCATAAAAACGATTATAACCTGCTCATTACAAATGGCGCAGAGGCATTTGGGGGGATTGATTCCGTAGAAAGGTTGGTTTTGGGGAAAAAAATCGATGGAGTAATTATTCCTGAATCAATCGCAAACGAGCCATTCCTCAAACGCCTTAATGAGCAGAAATTCCCCTGTGTGATTTTAGGACGCCACGAGCATACCGAAAATGAAATCAGTTGGGTAGATATAAATAATATGCAAGCCGGTTCGCTAGCGGTACGGCATTTGTTCCAAAAAGGCTATCGTAAAATCGCGCTCATCACAAATGGTGACAAGGAACTCTTTAATAAGGATCGTGTTATTGGGTACTGCCGTGAATTGCAAGATTGTAATCTCCCGTTTGATCAAGGAATGATCATTCATCAGATTTCTTCAATTGATGAATGCAAAAGAAAGGTCGTTGAATTACTCAAATCGGAGAATCCACCTGATGCGGTTATTTGTAGCAATGATTTGCTTGCGTTGGGTGCAATGCGAGCAGCAAAAGCACTGGAAATTGACGTTCCCAATGAATTTGGCATCGTTTGCTTTGATAATACGACAATCACAGAAGTGATGGAGCCTTCGATTTCGAGCTTGGATGTAAACACTTACGAATTGGGTGTCCAGGCCGCTGACATACTGATTAACCAAATTGAGAATCCTACGTCAAGCTTGCGCCAGATTTTACTGTCAACAAGAATGATTGAACGTAGGTCAACACAAAGAGAACAAGGAGGTTGTCCCTATGAATCTGCCAGCGGTTAATCACCGACCAACGCAAGAGTTTATTTACCCCGCATCGAGGAACGAACTTATCTTGCAGCTATTTACAGCTGCAAAAGACATCGATGAAGTCACATTACTTTACTGGGAAAGATATGAACAAGATCCCAGTAAAATCCATCGAAAGAAACTTTCCGTATCATTAAGAGATGATCAACGCGATTGCTATCGAACATCTATTAGGACGAAAAGCATTGCCGCATATATCCGCTATTGCTTTAAACTGAAAAAAGGTACAGAAACTATCTGGTATGGCAGAAACGGATTTGATGAAAGTTTTCGAGGCATGAGCGAAAGCTTCTTTGAATTTCTTTGGCCGAATCCGACGGATGGCTTTCGGGCTCCTAAATGGGCCACATCGCAAATTTATTATCAGATTTTCCCTGAACGATTTTGTAATGGTGATGATGCACTGTCTCCCAAGCAGGCCGTTGTTTGGGGGAGCACCCCCACTCGTGAAAACTATATGGGTGGCGATATTCCCGGAATCATCAAACAACTTCCGTACCTTTCGGATTTAGGAATTACTTGCCTTTACCTGACGCCGATTTTTGAAGGAAGTTCGAATCACAAATATGATACGGTCGATTACTATAAAATCGATCCTCAGTTCGGAACGGAAAAAGAATTGCATGCACTTATTACTGAAGCGCATGCATTGAACATCCGAATTTTACTGGATGGCGTATTTAATCATTGTGGTTTTTACTTTCCCTATTTTCAGGATGTTGTTGAGAAAGGCCAAGCGTCACAATACGCCCAATGGTTTTTTGCACAATCTTATCCTATCAAAGCGGATCCTTGCAATTATGACTGCGTAGGACACTATAAATGGATGCCCAAGTTAAACTTGGCAAACGAGGCGGTCCAGAACTATTTCACAGAAGTTGGACTATATTGGATACGAGAATTTGGAATTGATGGATGGCGATTAGATGTGGCAGATGAAATGCCAACAAAATTCCTTGAACATTTTGCTGCTACAGTAAAAGAAAAATATCCCGATGCTCTTCTCCTCGGTGAAACATGGGGGGATGCAGATAGGCTTGTAAGCGGGAACCGCCTGGATTGTGCGATGAATTATCTGTTCAAGGATGCCGTAACAGATTGGATCGCAAAAGATAAAATATCTGTATCCACATTTGATCAGCGCATCAATCGGATGCTCTCCCTTTATCCGCAAGAGACGAATTTGCGGATGTACAATCCTCTGGATAGTCACGATACGGCCCGGTTCCTATTCTCTTGTGGCAATGACATTGCACGGCTGCGCTTAGGAGTTGCGCTTCAAATGACATTGCCTGGTTGCCCGGCAATATTCTACGGTGACGAAATTGGCATAACCGGGGATAATGACCCGCTATGTCGCCAGGCAATGCAATGGGATGAGTCAAAACAGGATCTCCACACAAAAGAATGGTATAAAAAGCTAATCAAGAGCAGAAGAAACAGCAAAGTTCTTCAAGAGGGAAATTTCCACACATTATATGTTGACGATGAAAATGGTGTTTACGCATTTTCACGTAGCGTCGATAATGATGTGGCAATTATCATTCTTAACACCGGCACCAAGGAAATCCAAATACCACCTCAAAAAGAACCAACTGACAAAACACTGACGGTTTTATTTAACGAAAGTGCAGCATTCTCTGCACTGCAAAACGAACTTTGTTCCGAAACGAAATGCGCTGATGAAGAAATGTGGACAACATCAGGGTGTTCCGTAAAAATATTAACAACAGAAAGCGAAGGTGTAACACAATGAAAAAGCAATCCACAAAAAAAGTGCTGGCACTTGCTACTTCCGCTGCAATGATGTTGACGGCATTCACGGCATGCGGATCTTCACAAGCACCAAGCACTACCCCAACTCAGCAAACTTCCGAGGCACAAAGTGAAGAAGCAAAAGATGATTCCAGCAACGGTGATACGGTTACGATCAACTTTTGGCATCACTACAGTGCGCAGTCCGCAGAGAATGAGACCTTGATGAATGTTCTCATTCCTAAATTTGAAGAAGAGAATCCCGGCTATAAGGTCAATGCAGTTTCTCATGACTGGAGTGACCTTCATGACAAGATTCTGATCAGTGCAAGCTCTCAGACGCTGCCGGATGTGGCCCGCCTGGACATTGCATGGGTACCGGAATTCCAGAAGATGAATATTCTGGTGCCCCTGGATCAGGAAATGAGCGATTTTGAGGAGGTTAGCAGCGAACTGCTTCCCAGTGCAATGAGCACTGCACAAATCAAAGGAAGCTATTATGCGCTGGCCTTGAACACGAACACGAAAATCATGTTCTATAACGAGGAAGCGTTTAACGATGCAGGCTTGTCCGCCCCGAAGACAATGGACGATATGCTTGCAGCTGCCCAGAAGCTTTCTGGAACGAACGCGAACGGTCAGCAAGTCTGGGGCCTGGATGAGCCGGCTCTGGCGGGCTGGAATGTTCTGCCCTACATTTGGAGCAACGGCGGCGAAATCACCGATGAAAACTACACGAAAGCAACGGGCTATCTGAACAGCGAAGCAACTGTGAACGCTGCGAAAATGCTGGCCGATATGTACAAGAACAGCGAATTCACTGGCTTTAACAGTGGTGATATTCCGATGACGGATGGTTTCGGCACTGGTCGTTACATGATGCTGCTGGAAGGTCCGTGGAAGACTTCCGAGCTGGCGGGCGCATATCCTGACTTCAAGTACGCCACTTGTGAGGTTCCCGCAGGATCGGCTGGTTCCATTTCCGTTCTGGGCGGCGAAGACATCGCTATGTTTAACACCGCCAATAAAGAAGGCGCATGGAAATTCATGAAGTTTATGACCAGCGATTTTGCCGAAGAAGAAATGGCAAAGTGCGGGCAGATTCCGGTAAACAAAGAAGCGCTGGATAGCGATGTTGTTGCCAATGCTGATTATGCACCGTTCCTGGATGCCATTACCACTGCAAAGGCTCGCCCGCCAGTAGCCTCTTGGAGCGAAATTGATAACGAGCTCACTACTGCAATGACTTCCATTATTAGTGAGGGTGCCGATGTCCAGGAAACTCTGGATGCTTTGGCAACGAAGGTAGATGCACTATTGGCGGAGTAAATGTATTATAACATTTTTCCCGCAGTTAGACAACTGTTTTCGGCGGTTGCTCTATATAAAGTGAGGATATAGCGATGGGAATCAAATCAAAGCGTGACAAATTCCAAATCGGAGCGCTTCTGCTGCCGGGAGTAATGGTCTTCGCATTGTTTACGATTTATCCTATTACGAAGCTGTTTTACATGAGTTTCTTCGAATGGAACTTTGGAACAATGCTTGAACACCCGTTCTGTGGGATCAAGAATTACATTGATGTTTTGTCGGATGAAACCTTTAGAACTGCGTTTGTCAATACAATCATTTATACGATAACCACAGTTCCTGGACAGATGATTCTTGGACTTCTGGTCGCGGCATTTATTAATTCCATTCCCCGGTTTCGTATCACGTTTCGCATTGTGTATTACATCCCTGTAATTACATCGTGGGTTATTGTTTCACTGGTATTCCGCTACATTTTCAATACAGAAGGTATGTTGAACTACTTTATTACGAATGTGATTCACATATCAACTACCAACATTCCTTGGCTGGATACAAGAGCAGGCGGCATGTTCGTCCTGATTCTGCTTGGTATCTGGAAAGGTGTAGGCTGGAACATGGTTGTGTTTTTGGCCGCATTGCAAAGTGTTCCGCAAGAGCTGTATGAATCGGCTGAGATGGACGGATGCGGAAGTATTGCCAAGTTCTTTTATATTACGATTCCGTGCATCAAATCAACGATCCTGTTTGCGCTTGTAATGCTGACAATTGGCGGCTTCAATGCGTTCACATCCATTAAGATGATTACGGGCGGAAAACCAATGCACAAGACTGAAACGGTCTTGACTTGGATGTACTATAAGGCATTTAATGCCGGTGAGTTCGGATACGCAGCAGCGCTTTCGTTCATTGTCGCGGTAACATTGATTCTGCTGGCAATCCTTCAGTTCAAGGCTATGCAGCAAAGTGACTCTGTAGAGTGAGGTGAGCATATATGCATACCATAAATAAGCAAAAAACGATTCAAAATGTGATTCTTTATGGTCTTCTGCTCATTGGCGGTGTGTTTTCTGTCCTGCCTATGATCTATATGATCAGCACTTCGCTGAAGCCCAATGGAGCACTTTATGAGTATCCGCCGCACTTTTTCCCGAAGCTTAGCCAGATAACGCTGGAGAACTACGTCTACATATTCAACCAGGAAAAGTTCTATTTGAACTTCCTGAACAGCCTTGTGGTAGCCATTCTGACTATCGTATTTGCAGCAATTATTGCGAGCGCACTGGCCTTTTGTATTGCACGATTCCGCTTCCCAGGAAGAAAGGTTCTGTTTGCCTTGGTTATCGGGACAATGATTATTCCAGGTACTACTCTGATAATTACGCAATATCAACTCGCAACCTACTTTAAGCTGACAAATAAGCTGCTGGGATTGGTTCCGTTTTATGTGGCGTGGGTTATTCCCTTCTCCACGTTTATGATCAAAAACTACATTGAAAGCATCCCTAGGGACTTCGATGAAGCTGTATACGTTGACGGTGGTAGCATTTTTACGGTGTTCTTTAGAATCGTAATGCCTCTGGCAAGTCCTGCAATTGCGTCTGTAAGCATTTTCAACTTTCTTACTGCCTGGGATGAATATCAGTGGGCCTTGACGGTTATCAACGATAATGCTAAAAGAACTCTGCCGATTGCTATTTCTGGATTCTTTGGACAGCATCAATTCACACAGTGGGGCTATGTTTTCGCAATGTCTATGGCAAGCTTACTTCCGGTTCTGATTATATTTATCTGCTGCCAGAAATATTTCGTTTCCGGGTTACAAACAGGAGGCATCAAAGGCTAATGACAGTTATCCTAATTTCTAAGTAAACATAGGGTTAATAAAGGCAGGCGTATCGTTTAGCGTTACGCCTGCCTTTTTATTTTGGAGGTTATTTATATGAGCCGAAAAGCTGGTATTCTTTTGCCGATTTTTAGTTTGCCATCAGAATATGGCATCGGAACACTTGGTCGTGCAGCCTATAGATGGGTAGATTTTTTGAATGATGCGCATCAACAATTGTGGCAAGTATTACCTGTGGGGCCCACAAGCTACGGAGACAGTCCGTATCAGAGTCTTTCTGCGTTTGCCGGGAACCCTTATTTTATCGATTTGGAATTGCTATGCGACCAGAAGCTTCTTGCAAAGGACGAATGCACGGCAATTCAATGGGAATATACATCGGGAAAAATAGAATATAAAATTCTTTATGATAATAGATTCGCTCTCTTGCGAAAGGCTTACCAGCGCTATCCAATGAAGCAATCTTTGCATGAGTTCATTAAGAAGAACGCATGGGCGTATGACTATGCACTCTTTATGGCAATCAAAGTCAGCCAAAAGGGAAACTCCTGGCAGGAATGGCCAGACCCCCTGCGCAATCGCAATTTCGAGGCTCTTGCAAAGGCGGACAGAGACTACCACGATGACATTTTATTCTATGTCTTTTTGCAGAAAATGTTTTTTGAGCAGTGGGAGAAGCTAAAGCAGTATGCAAATGCAAAAGATGTGCAGATTGTCGGAGATATTCCAATTTATGTGGCTTTGGATTCTGCGGATGTATGGGCACATCAGGAATATTTCAATCTTGATACGGATGGACATCCAACCGAGGTGGCAGGATGCCCTCCTGATGCCTTTGCGGCCACAGGACAATTGTGGGGAAACCCGACCTACCGATGGAACATCTTAGCTGATCAGGGCTATTCTTGGTGGCTGGAACGTCTTTCGATGTCTTTTGATCTGTTCGATTATGTTCGAATCGATCATTTTAGAGGCTTCGAAAGCTACTATGCCATTCCCGCCAAAGATAAAACCGCAGAAAATGGTTGCTGGCGTCAAGGCCCCGGAAAAGACTTTATAAATGCCATAAAAGACAGATTTGGTGATCCACACATTATTGCAGAGGATCTGGGCTTTTTAACAAAGGAAGTAAAAGAACTTTTGCAGATGAGTGGTTTCCCCGGCATGAAGGTCCTTCAATTTGCCTTTGATGCCAGAGAAAGCAACAACTATTTGCCATACACTTATGTAAAAAACTGTGTGGTGTACACAGGAACACATGATAACGATACCCTACACGGATGGACAATGTCCGCCGCTCCGGAGGATGTGCGATATGCCAAAGAGTATATAGACTATTCGACAGATAGAGGGTCGCTCGAACGGCAGCTCATTCGCGTAGCGATGGCCAGTGTGGGCGATACAGTTATTATTCCAATTCAAGATTGGCTTGAGTTGGGAAGCGAAGCGAAAATAAACCAGCCCTCTACGCTTGGGTGCAACTGGCTATGGCGAATGAATTCTGGTGCTTGCACTTCTGCACTTGCAAATGAAATTGCACAAATGACGGAATTATATGGAAGATGACAGGTATAATATTGCATCAAGGTACGCGTAATTGCAATACTTATTAATAAGCCAATATAGGAAAAACAATCCAGTGCTTGGTCGGTGACAACGAAGCACTGGATTGCTTTCATGATTAATATGATATAATCAGTGAAAAAAATCCATTATAATTTTTAAGCCAGCCATAGGCAATGTAAAATCGATCATAGATTTTATTCATCCCAGTTTGTAGTCCTTTAAAATTGGGACAATAATATTTAAATACAAGATCCCACTCATATTAATTTCAGTTTCGTTTAACCACCCATGCATTAACCTATTTGCAGCGATAAAATGAACGGATGGAATAAATCTTAAAAAGACTTCATTGTCAACCGTCTCTTCAAAATCGGTAGCATACATCTCGCAAATAGAGCGAAGGCCCCAGTAATTATAAAGAACCCCCAGCGCCGATTTTAGAGTCTCGATACTAGCAGGAAAATCTGTTCTAGTAAAAAGCTCTATAGCCAAACGATACCGCTCTTGTACATATTGTAAGACTGTACACTTCTTTTCAAATGGAAACACTTCCTTATTCATAGAAAAAGACTGGATTGTATGAATGGTTTTGGCTCCCAACATCTGCGCAAACTCAACTTGCGCCGCATGGTACTCTGTATAAGCAGAAAGTCCTATATAACGTATTTTATCACCATGCACATGCAACTCCGAATCCAGCATATGGGTGAATTCGTGAAATGCCACATATTTGGTCAGTTTTAGATTTGTACTGATAAATATAGTGTGCTGCCCCGTTGAAACCTGGTATGACGTAATTGCTGCACTTTCATATCCCTGTGACTCTGCTCTAACTTGAGAAGCTGTTCGAGTTTGTAAAAAAAATGCAGGGAATTGGGAAATTTCCATAAATTCTTTATACTCACTTACATAACCACTAAGTTGGCGCTCCAGAACATCCATAACTATATCTCCGGATATTAAACGTGATACTCAAATCTATTTATTTCACCAAGGAATTTCCTTCTGAATAATGCCCTTTATATCTTGCGATGATAATATTTGCTGCATTCTCTTGTCATATATCATGTCACTCTCTTTCTGATTCTTTACCAGTTGGATCCCATACTCACTGAGATTCCCATTCTGCTCAAGCTTTTCTTCTAATGCATAGCTTTTTTCTCTTACCTGTTTTAGTATTCGTATAACAGTTTCCAGCCGGTAACTATCAATTAGTTTAGAGGAATCCACACCGCTATTAAAAATCACTTTTGCACTAGGCTGCATAACGTGCAGCCTATCAATTGTCTTGTTTACATAAAAGTTTGCCTCTTGGAAAATGAATGGAATATTTTCATCCGGCTCTCCGCTTGACAGTTCAGTGATTTTGCCAGATAAGGCATCGCAGAATGAGCTTGCTGTCATCACCCAATAACAAACCCTATTATCAAAATCATCCACAAATTTGCTTTTGGAACGGCTCAAAGTTTTGTATTCTATTGTTCGTTTCCTTCGTAGATTTAACATCAAAATAACTATTATTACTAACGGAGAAAACGCTGCAATAATTAAAAGCGCTGCGCTAATCGGAAATGCACTTATAAAATTAGTGTGATCTAGCACCATTGCCAAAAGCGCAAAAAAGGCTTCCCATAGCACTGATGTTTCAAGTGTTCTCTTTTGACTTAGAATACTTACTATCTTTTCAACATCTTTTTTTAGGCTCATTTCTTGCCATTCGTTGAATTTAATATTATATCCCATAAAACTGTCCTCCTTTCAAATTTATATGTAAGTTCTCTTTAGAATGCCACTACAATTTCATCAATTTTTTTATCTAGGGATGCTGCCGGATTAGGCGTATGTACTCCTTTAGTTCTTACGGTTTCATCATTTAACCATTTTAAACTGTCTCGCTGAATAGCATAAAGGCTATCAATGTATTTGCTCCCTTGCACATGATTATTTGCGCCGAACAATCTATCCAAGTCGGCATCAGATGCATTAACTTTCAAGTACTCCACAATTTCCCTCAAAATTTTAGCGGTGGATTCGTCACTGTATTTTACCACATTAAAGCTATAAAACTCAGCAAATTCGGAATTTCGTTTATAATATACAAGGTAAGTCATTTTAACTTCAACGCCACTGCATCCACACCGATTCCGAAGATACCGCTTTCCACGTGCAAGGCGACTTCCAAAGCCACTTTGCCTTTCTCCGATAAACTCAATACATGCCCTAACGGGGCACATTCTTAGTTCTTGACATTTACATACACGATCTATAAGCTCCGGTGCGGGAATTACTTCATGGCCATCATGGTCATCCGTTCGCACAACAACGGGTGCATAAAAATGTTTTGCCATAGATACTACCTCCTATTTTATCACATTGGTCATCAATATATTGTATATGTGATGTACTTTTTACTTCGAAATTTATCAACTCACAAATCTAGTCTAAGGAAACATCCGCTTTTTCGTAAACTGTTATTATGAATTTGCATCTTGTTCAGCTTGAGTTTCCGCCGATAGTTCAGCAGAATACTTATTTATAGCCGCTCGATAGAGACCAATTTTCTCGTCTTGAAAGCTTACGCGGCGAGCTTTCAAATCATCAAACTTTTGATAAATGTTTTTGTAAATAATTTGGTGCGCCGCATTATGTAGTGTTTCTTGTGTATATGGATCCATTTCAAAAGACTCATCAGAAACAACAAGTCTTAAAAGAGATATCAAATCCTCTTTACTAATTTTATCAATAGCTTTTTTATTGGCCAAACTTCCATCCAACGAATAATAAGCTTGTCCATGGTCAATGATTAAGTATTTCATAAGAACCTCTTCGATCAATATATGCAATTTCACCGGCTTCTAAGCAATCTAATAAAACATCTTTTCTTGATATGTGGTTTCCCTCCAAATCGATGAGATCAGAACTTGAAGGATATCCAGAATACAAATGATATTTTACGCCTCCATCTGGTAGCACCTCTTTTTGCGTGTAAATAATATAGTCTGGATGAATAGAGACGCCAATCGTATTATTGTGTGTGGCGACAACGACCGGTATTGACTTTGATATGTCTTTCAGTAGACTGTCAACACCATCCTTAAGGAAAATATTATCAAATGAAGATTCCGGCTCATCGAGAATTAGTATGCTCTTTTTCCCCCCATCGGAAAGTTCCTGGAGCAAATTATACTCCGAGCGCTCGCCGCCAGAGGCAGGGCAGCCATATTGATTAAGAACTTTATAGGTAATGTTAGCAAAATACTTGTAGTATTCCGTGTTTGGTAATTCAGGTTTTTCTTTTAATGCGTTTAGAAACTCATAGGGTTTATCGTATAACTTAAATGCATCTGCAAACGCCATTTTTCTACGACTGGCATGCACTAGTTCGCTGGCTTTATTATAGGGGCAACATGTCGCAACAATACGATATGAATACAAATTCTGTGTTTCGATTGTTCGTTCCTTTCGAACATCCTTTGCAAGAGAATTGAACACCTCCACCTTATATGCATTCATGAGAAGAGAGTAAAAATCAATATCTGGAACAGGTGTTGCTGCTGAGCGAACTTGGAGTTCTTTCTTAACACTTACAATCAGGCTGTTGATATATTCGCGATACAAAAGTTCCTCTTTTTCATGAATATATTGGGCTCTTAGATCAATAGCCAAAGACAGTAAGTTCTTCCGCCCCACATGTTTTTCAAGAAGTTCCTTATACTCTAACGTAGTAATCAACACATCAACAGCATCAATTAAGGACTCTAAGGTAGTCAAGCTTCTAATACTAAAGAGGGTTTCTTGGTAAAGTGCAGCCTTAGAAAATACATCTTGCCGCTGTGCTTCTTCTGCTGATTTTTTTAAAGCCGACAAATAGGCGTCAATATCGTGTTCATCACGATTCAAATCTATGGGAATTACATCGTTGACAACATCCTTAAACGGTGCCAAATAAGACTCCGAAACGGAATCGCCTTTAGCTTTTAATAATTCCTCAAACTTCTTTTCATCTTGATCTTCATCTGTAGACAGTAATGAAAATTGTTTGATATACTTTCCGCCCGGAAATTGTTCACTTATTTGCGAGAGTGTGAAAGTTTTTCCGGATGACCGTTTACCGAGAACAACAGTAAGTCCTGTAGAAATTTGCAAGCCGTTATCCAAAATAGGAAAGATAGTATTTCCATCCTCGGGTTTTAAGGAAACTTTCGCGCTATCAGTAAGAGCATATTTTATAGATGTTAAAGTCACTTCGTCTATATCAAAATATGTTTGCCGTCCAATGGGAGCGTCTGCTCCTATTTCAGCGCGCCAGTCACTAAAAAGAACAGGAATTTTTTCATTGTCTATGCTTTGAAGAGTTAAAAACTTTTTAGCGCTGGACACCTCCCCACATTTTATATACTTGCTGATTTGGGGAACTCTCTCAAGCGAAAGGATTGGCGATTTATCATAGTGAGGAATCATAAGGTATCGGGATAAATCTGAAAAAATCGAAACAAATTGTGCTTCTGAAATAAATGCACCTGCGCAACTGCCGTTACATCGAAATACCTGTGCACATTTTTTCGAGAAATCTTCAATATCAGTTGGGTCTGTAATGACAAGAAGATGGCCCCCTTCTATGTCTACTTCAATCCCTGGAAAGACAGGAATTTCCAAAGCAGATACGATCTCTCCGAACTGGCTTTCGTCAAACACATTATGATTCGTTATGGCTATAGCATCTAAAGCCAAGTCGTTAACATACTTTTTCAGACTTTCCATTGAGAAGTCGAACGGACGATCACTAACGGTGGGAATTGTATGTATGTGTAAATCAAGTTTTTTCATTTTTTTACACTCTTTCTACTTTTCATGCAAATCAAGCGAAAGCGCATTAAGCCTCGCTCTTCATGTTACAAGTATACAATTTTTATTACACAAATTCAACAAAAATTATATTTTTTATCATGATATGGAATGCTGTACACAACCTTTTCTACTGTAAAGTAGACAAATAAGCATCACTAATGTAAGCAACACTATAATAATTTGTAGATCGAATCAGTTTTATCATTAAAACATTTCCGCCATTCACGCTAACGCTAATAGGCCGCACATGTTCATCGCGAATAATATCATCGACACGTCCTACAAGAACATCATCCACATATACCTCAACGCTCATATTCGAATCGCGGTTTGTGTCATCGGCAGTAACAATAGATGCTGTAAATGTATCATATTTTCCATCAAGCTTAAACTTCGCCCAGGCCGCATCTGATGATGCCTCAAAACGATAGGAGACGCTATGCGTTGTACCGTAAAGATCTTTAACAGAAGCAACCTGTCGACATTGAACGCTATCGAGACATTCTAAGTTGTCAAGCCTTTTGGTAACAGCCTTTTTTAACCCCCCCTGCTCAATCACTGCCGAAATTTCGTCAGAAGAGTATGTACTTAGCAAGGCTGCTTTAAGTATTTGAACCTGATTTTTTAGGTCGCTATTTTCGTCCTCTAAATCGCGAATCTGCGCTTGGTCACTTTGTGCTTGCATCTTCAATTCGTCACTATCATTAACAGCCTTTTTGTAGGCTGTAATCAATTCATCGGTTGAAGATGATAAATCTGTTGACAATGAAAGATTGGAGTTTCCCGTTTCATCTAGAGTTTGAATAATGTTTACATTAATTTCTTGCGATGCTGTTTGTGCATTCTTTAACTCTATCTGAGAACCGCCAGCGATAATACCAGCGACAGCCGTAATTATTGCACAAATAATGGTCACACGGCTTTTTTCTTTCATGTTTTTACTCCTCCTAACGACTTTTCAAGTTCGATACGGTACTCTTGCAGGCCCTCGTTTTTTAGTCATGAAATAAAATCTCCACTTCTATACCGTGCATTTACATAAAGCAAATTTTTAACTCTTTATTTTATGAATGTTCAAAAAATTGCCTGACGAGGTAAAAGGAGTTAAAAATGAACTATTATCGTATTATTCATCCTGCAACCGGAAAAGTGGTAAATCTGTATTCGCTTAACAGCAGTTCAGCTGTAAAAAACGGAGAAAAGCTTCTTCTTTATTCTTGGCTTGACAATGATGACCAGAAATGGGGAATGGAATCTAAAAACGGTAAGATTTTGTTACGCCTTAAGCGGGACACCAATAAGGTAATGAACAAAAATAGCAATACCAATGAAGCAATTGTCTGGAATTATTCCGATGATACCGAAACAAATGCGGATTCCTTGATTTATCAGGAAGTTAGTTCTGATGGCTATAATAGAATTCGCCTTGATGGGAGGGGGCTGTACCTGACTAAAAATGAAAACAACAACTATCTGTGTTGGATGTCGAAAATCAGCAGTAATCGGCAGAATTTCAAGCTCGAACTTGTCGAAAGCGGCCAGACGAGAATTTCTATGCCCGTAAATGTGAATCAAAAATATACTGCAAATGACCCTTGGATCCGTGATTACGGCTGTGCTGTATGCTGTGGTGTAGATATTGCATCTTGGTTTAACAAGAAAAATTATTCTCTTTTTGACTTTAAAGTTAATGTACATTATTATGAGAATAAAAACGGATATCAGTGGACGGGGCCAGATGGTTTTAATTTTGAATCCGCTGTAAGCACGGCAAGTGAAAGTGAAGCGCAGACAATTGAGCATCTAAAAACGCGCAGACAGCCTTTGACCGCCTCTATGACCTGATCGATGAAGCAGCTGACCACGGCTTTTTGGTTCGCGGCACTTCTTTTGACCATTGCAGCGGCAATACCCTGAAGGACCGCAACGGCCTGCGCGCCATGCTGGACGCGGTGGAGAACAACCTCGTTGAAGCGGTTATCGTCCGCGATTTGGAACAAATCAGCCGCAATAGCTACCTGCTGGTTGGAGTTATTGAGATCTTCCGCAGACGGGATGTCTACCTTATTACTACAGAGTGTGATCTGAACACCGAACTCATCAACTGCGGGCTGGAACGCTTCGCCGGGGACCGCTTCACACGGGCTTCCTTTGGCAAGCCGCGCTTCGATGTTCGCCTCCCGCTAATGGATCAGTTTTAAGAGGTGCGACTATGGAAGAATACAAAGTCTGGGCGTATGCCCGTAGTACTGTGCAAAACCTGCCAGCACTGGAAAACCAACTGGAAGAAGTTATGCGAGAAGCCGACCGGCGGGGCTATATCATTGTTGGCTCCTGCATGGAGCAAAAGTTTGGCAATGAACTGTGGAGACCGGCCCTGTTTGCCATGCTCAAAACTGTACGGCAGAAGCGCGTTGATGCCGTTATGGTGGAGAGCCTTGACCGAATCAGCCACAACTTAATGATTCTTTACCGAGTTTTGCGTTTTTTTCAAAAGCATGGTGTAATACTTATCACCACCAAAACTAACCTGCAATATGAACTTCATCTAACAGGATTAGATATGCGATTATAGAGGGCTGCTTAAAGGCTGTCCGCGCCTTTAATGCATTATTTTAGTAGAAATGAGGGCAAAAATGTCGTTAGAAAATCAAGTGCAAATTAAAGATAAGTTCTGTCTCACAATTGACGAGGCAGCAGAATATTTCAATATAGGAACAAAAAAGCTGCGGCAAATTGTTTCGGAAAACCAAGATGCGGGGTTTGTAATCCAAAATGGCGTTAAAATTCTGATAAAGCGAGAACCCTTTGAAGCTTTTCTAACTGAACTCTCAGCAATTTAAGAACGACTTATTCTAGACATATTGCTTCTGTAAGGACAAAACAGATTCGTAACCGTTTTGTATACAAAAGTGCCGTTTTTGGTATAGATAAAGAGCCTTAACTGTGGTATACTGACGATATACCGTTGTTAAGGCTCTTTTTTATGTGAAAGAAAGGAGCACAAAAATGAGTACAAAAAGACGCGATAATAAGAATCGCATCTTAAGAAACGGAGAGAGCCAACGCAAAGACGGGCGGTATTCATTCAAGTATATTGATGGTTCTGGAACGGCACGATTCGTATATAGTTGGAAGTTGGAGAAGAACGATAAAGTTCCTGCCGGGAAACGAGATGGACTTTCGCTCAGAGAAAAGGAGAAATCCATTCAGCGAGACATTAATGATATGATTAATCCACGCGGTGGAGAAATGACCGTAGAAGCCCTTGTAAAAAAGTATCTTCTCCAAAAAACAGGCGTGCGTCATAACACAGAAGCTAACTATAATTTTGTTCTTAACATTATAAAGAATGAAGAATTTGGCAAGCGGCACATTGACCAGGTCAAACTTTCCGATGCAAAGTGCTGGCTTATCAAATTGCAAAAAGATGGACGCGGGTATAGTAGCATACATTCTATCCGTGGTGTGGTACGCCCTGCATTCCAGATGGCTGTCGATGATGACTTGATAAGAAAAAATCCGTTTGATTTTCAACTGGCTACTGTCGTTGTAAACGACAGTGTTACAAGAAAAGCTATAACGAGAAAGCAAGAAAGAGCATTTTTGGAATTTGTCAAGAACGATAAATATTACTGCAAATACTACGAGGGCATTTATATTCTTTTCAAAACTGGATTACGAATTTCTGAATTTGTCGGTCTTACAGTTAATGATATCGACTTACAAAACCGAAAATTAACTATAAGCCATCAGCTTCAGCGCACACGCAAGATGGACTATATTATCGAAAATCCAAAGACTGAATGTGGTGTACGGACAATTCCCTTAAGCGATGATGTGTATGAATGCTTCGTAAAAATCATTCGCCAACGGCCCAAGTTGGAACGGGAGCCTAACATTGGCGGGTATTGCGGATTTTTATATCTTGACAAAAACGGAAAGCCAATGGTGGCAATGCATTGGGAACATTTCTTTAAGCATATTTGGCAAAAGTATAATTCCATTTATAGGGAGCAATTACCGTTGATTACGCCACATGTCTGCAGGCACACTTACTGCTCCAATATGGCTAAAAGTGGTATGAATCCTAAAACTCTACAGTATCTAATGGGGCACTCTGATATTGGTGTTACACTAAATTTTATATCTGATTTTTGATTATCCGCATAAACACTATACTTTCAAGCATTTTGAAATATAGGAAAGCACTCATTTTACCACGAATTTACCACGATTGAATGAGCCTTGATATGACGTAAGAATTTGAAAAGGACACCGTATAGTTTGGTGTCCTTTTACATGAAAATCATTAGTCGCTATTGATTGTTATTATACATTTTGTTAATTGTTCTTATTTCTTTTACGTTTTTTACCGAAAATCATGAGTATTGTCCGAGAGTGATTGGTCTTGCGTATGGTTAACCCTAAAGTTATGGAAATAAGACTTAGAAGCAAACTTAAGAGTGTGTTGATAGTGCATTATCTTAAAATTATAAATGATAATCTAAATATGTACATAAATGATCATTTAAGAATGTACACTTCTGATTACACTTTGATATAATCCTTGAGGTTTACAAGGAGGTATATAAGTGTTAATCAACATAGAAGTAAACAACAATGTAGAAATATGTTCCTTAAATGATCTTTTTATATTGGGACGATTACAGGAGGTAGGCAGTATTAAAGTGAATAAATCAGAAATTGCAAGAGAACTTGGTGTCGATCGTAGAACTGTCAGTAAATATATTGATGGTTATTCGAAATGTGATACCCGAAAAAGAGGTAGTAAAATAGATGAATATAATGATGTTATTGATTACTTGCTCAATCAACAAGATGTTCAGGTGTTCTTCTATAAACGTGTGTTATGGCAGTACTTAGTCGACAACCATGGCTTAAATTGCGCTCAATCTTCTTTTAGAAGATGGATATCACAAAGAGACGAATTTCAATCGTATTTTGATGGCAAGACTAACAGAACCGTAAATGGAGTAAAGAGGGATTGTAAAAGCAAAGCGCATATAATCACATATCAAACGGGAATAGGTGAAGAAGCGCAGCTCGATTGGAAAGAAGAATTAACTATTACATTAAAAACTGGTGAGCTAGTAACATTGAATGTTTTTGCCTTAGTTTATTCGTTTTCTAGATTTAAGATATATTTCTTATCCATGAGCAAAACTCAGACAGTCTTGTTTCATCATCTGGATACAGCTTTTGAAATAGCTGGTGGTGTTCCTAAAACGTTAAGAACCGACAATATGAAAACTGTCATGGATGATCCAAGGACTGAGTATTCTAAGGGTAAGATCAACAACAAATTCGCGCAATTCGCAAAAGATTATGGTTTTGAAGTGAAGCCATGTATCGCAGGTGAGCCTGAAGTTAAAGCTAAGGTTGAAGCTCCGATGAAATTACTTGATGAATTATACGCATACAATGGTTTATTGGATTTAGTTGGATTACGAAATCAGGTCACTAAGATATGTGACAGAGAAAACAATAAACTTCATTCCGAAACTGGTAAGATACCGATCTTACACTTACAAAAAGAAAAAGACTTCTTATCACCTTTACCACAAGACAGTATAAGAAGCCTTTATAAAATCAAAGAATTGTCACTTAAAGCCGACTCGCAAGGATTTGTGAGTTATAGTGGCAAGAAGTATTCTACTCCAATCAAATATTGTGGCAAAGTACTTAATGCCCAGGCTTTCGATGACTATCTTTACGTGTATGATAACACAGAACTTATCGTAATACATCAAATAAGCAAAGATAACGTAAAGAAAATAGAACTAGCAGAACATGCGCTTGAGAAGGCTGAATACTCTTTAATGAGAAGTGGTCAAAGCATCAAGAAATTTGCAGAAAACAATTTAAAAGAACTTGGAGAGATGTATAAATGATTAGTACGTATCAAAGATTAAAAGATAATCTAGAATATCTAAAATTAAAGAAAGCAAGTGAAAGCTTGGATGAAGTAATAGATTTTATAACAGCTAATGAATTAAGTTTTACGGAAGGATTATTAAGGCTTACAGATGTTGAAATGGATCATCGCAAAACGAATCTAATCAAAGCAATGGTCAAAGTTGGAGCATTCCCTTTTATTAAAGAAATTAAAGATTTTGACTTTGATTTCCAACCATCAGTAAACAAAGCACAAATATTAGAATTCGAATCATTGGGATTTATAGATAAAAAGGAAAACATTGTATTTCTAGGACCATCTGGTGTAGGTAAAACACATTTGGCGACAGCTATAGGTATTGCCTCTGCCAAGAAAAGAAATACGACATATTTTATTAAATGTCATGATTTGATTATGCAGCTAAAAAAAGCAAAATTAGAAAATAGATTAGAAGATCGATTGAAGCATTTCAATAAATATAAATTATTGATTATAGACGAACTTGGTTATCTTCCTATTGATAAAGAAGACTCTAAGCTATTTTTTCAATTGATTGACAGAAGATATGAAAACAAAAGTACCATCATCACAACAAACATAAACTTTGGTGAATGGGATGATATATTTGGTGATCCAGTTATCGCAAATGCGATTGTAGATAGAATCTTACATCACGCTAAGGTTGTAACAATCAACGGTAAATCTTACAGGTTGAAAGACCATTTAATTAAAAAGGAGAACAATGATTAATGAACAGTAAACTAATTGAATATTTGAATAAATCAAGAAACAGTAATAAAGATAATATTAAAGCAATTCTATTCAGCGAAGATACATTCACTTATTATTATCTATTCGACATCAATATGGAAAACAAAAAATGTGTTATGATGTGCGAACCAATAAATGCATCAAGACCATATTGCGAATTATATTCTGTTTATCTAGAGGAAATACAATATTATATTGGTCCATATCAAATAGTTGATGGACAAAGTCTAGGAAAGCCATATAAACAGGTTTTAAAAAGGTTACAAAAAATAGAAGAAAGATTACTTACAATGTCTTATTAGAATAAAAGACCACATCTTTACCGTCTACTACAACAGGTATTGATGTGGTCAAAATTGTACATTCTTAAATGATCAAAACTGTACATTTTTAAGTTGACATTTATTTCAAATTTTGTATAATAGGAATTGAAGTTAAATTAGATGCTAAAAATTTGTAATTAAGAAGGAGGGATTCGTCATGTTGGTATTCCAAATGCGTAATGTAGATAAAACATCTACTGTTTTGAAACAGACTAAAAACAGTGATTACGCAGATAAATAAATACGTTAGATTAATTCCTACCAGTGACTAATCTTATGACTTTTTAAACAGATAACTAAAATTACAAACAAATCGTTTAACTTCTGTATTTATTTATAGATGTAATCACTTCAGGAGTGATTACATGAACAAAAATATAAAATATTCTCAAAACTTTTTAACGAGTGAAAAAGTACTCAACCAAATAATAAAACAAT
>ENA-OWNQ01000328-OWNQ01000328.1-gut-metagenome-genome-assembly--contig:-NODE-328-length-24556-cov-4.998856_pt1 | contig 24556 bp, 32 predicted proteins | sample MGYA00248252_ERZ651782 | MGnify/ENA primary metagenome ERZ651782 (study PRJEB26908, sample SAMEA4031705) | gut metagenome | biome: gut; feature: normal infant; material: stool | place: China | collected 2015... | reverse complement strand
CAACCTCAACCTCAACTAAATACTCACAGATATATTTAAACGAAACGTGCGGGTCCCGGCGTTGGTGCGGCATTTACAGAACTTACTGCGCTCTCGCCACCACTCGTTAATCCTCCCATACCTAAACGCAATCCGCCGCTGTTTGCCAGAAGCGCATAAGTACTTTGGATACCTTGCTTTGGAGTTCCTATTAACCTTCCGGTAACTGGGCCGCTCCCTGAAAAATGTTGAATAACGCTATAACCAGGATCTGCAGCGACCTCATCATAAATATGCTCTTCTGGCTGATGAGCCGATAGACTATTCCGAGCCCCCCCAACTTCAGCATATGGATTAACCACTTCGCTAGAGGAATCTGACCAGTGTGTCAATGCAACACTCCCCAGCGAATCACGTCTATTCAGAGAAGCGTCTTCCGCTCTTGTGGCATCAGTGCCACCTTGTGCTGGGGTATTCCCTCCGGTCTGCTGCTGCACTACCGTATGTGTTGTTGTAGTAGTTGTCTGTTCTGCAGGCTGATTTCGTCTATGGAGCGCAGTCGTTACACCAGCACCAATTCCCCCACCAACAATCAATGCACTGCTGAGGCCGTAACCAATACCCGATGAAAGCTGTAATTCCTCCTGACGTCTGGCATGCTGTTCATCATATCGCTGCTGCGCCTGTGCATTGCTTTCAACAGCCTGCTGTCTGGCCACCTCACCAGCCTCTTTAGCTTGTTCTGCTATTTGTGCAACAACATCATCTCTTAATTCCCCAGACGGAATAGCGTTTCCGTTCGCATCGATGTTAACTTTCTGGTTCTCAGGGTTCTTGAATGCTTCTTGCGTTAACTGATCTTTTGTTGCACTTTCTGCAGCATTTGCAGCCTGATCAGGATCGGTGGTTGTAGGATCATCCGGTTCCGGTGTCAAAGCCAACGCCTGTGCAATACCAGTTGCCGCCAGTCCCGCTAAACCAGCAGCAATTGCGCCGACAGAAACCCAGAATTTAGGATCTGAACGAACGCTGGAATTTGTTGTTGAAGTATGGGTTTCGCTAACAACGCCATCATCTATTCCCGAAGCGCTTCCAACACCAACAGAACGCGTATCAACGTCCTTGGGTTGACGTCCTCCATGATTGTCTGGGGCTAATTTGGCCAGTATTTTCGTACGGGCTTCCGCGATATCTGATGCGGTAGTGACCATCGGATGCCCACTACCGCCACGTCCCCCGGTAAAAACAAATCTGTTTTTCCCCTCAATATCAATAGATTGCAAGCTTTGCAATTCTTGAGGACTTAATGTAACGCTAACCTCCAAACCATTTTTTTCTCCAATAGCGGCATGAGTACCATCTGCCTGCACTTCAACACGAAATGCAGAGGGTCCAATTTGCTGATTAAGAGTATCAAGTGGCCCCTTATCATGGAGAACTTCAAATCCTCCAAGAAAACATGTCTCAGATGTAGCTGCAGCAAGCCTCGATGGGTTTGCAGGAAGTCCTAGAATATCTCTGGAATCGACAGAATCAGCCACAGAATTTCTCAGGGGAGAAAACAATGAACGAGATCCTAATGCTCCTGTAGAGCTAATTAGATGACCAGTTCCTCCCCGTGCCGCGCCGTCTGTTTGTGAAGGTAGTGGCGGCGCAGGGGGAATTAAATGATTGCCATTTACATTATTACCAAGGTTACCAATAGGCATACATATATCCTTTTATTTAGAAATTTGACACGTTCCTTTATATTACTATGACGTAACGGTATGCAGCCGATAAAACAACTGAGCATAAACCAAATAAATCACAGTATAATTTTTGATGCAAGCAAAATAACGCACCAGAAATGCATGTCTGTATTTCCAACTAAAAAATCACATAATCAAAATCATTATATAATTATCGCAAAAATTAATTATGATTTTTATATACAGAAATTTAATTGTGTATTGAAAAATAATGTTTTATTTTAAGCGTCTATAGAGACCTTTTTGCATCAAGAAAAAACAAAGCAGTGAGTCCCCCCTACAGTCGAGTATCCTGCACATTTTCTGCAATCGCCTTCTCTGTTAGCGCCTTGATATCACTGACTTTCACGGTGCCAAAATTCTGTTCAAAGATTTCTCGCGAGGCCTGTTCTATCATCCTGGTTTGAGTGTTAAAACGTGTAATGGGATCCACTCCTTTACCACACTGCTCATCAACTTTCTGATTAAAGTATTTATTGGATTGCAAAAAGTAACTAATTGATGATTGTGCACAGTTCATATCGAGAGGCTGCTGTATCGCGCTTTCAACCTCTTTAAAAATACGACATTTAGTCTCCTTACTAATTGCCGAATTATTACTCATGCAATAGTCATCCAGAGCTCTGTTTACTGTTCTGGATATATAAGTCGTCTGCTCCTGCTGGAACCATTGTTGGGTATCGCCACTACGAGTTTGTTTGGCTACAGCCTGCAGGAGTTGGTTAGTCAGTTTGCCATAATTAATCATAAGGTTCGACTGCATAGGTGTGAACCTCATACCACTGACTCCCATGCCCGCTTGCGTCGCAGCCTTGGTTACAGCGGGTCTAAGAGTTTGTGTAACCGCCTGAGCTAACGCTCTACCTGCCATTGCTGTTGGACTAAACATGCTATAAACCTTTATAAATTACATAAAAAACATTTACACCTATAAAAATAAAAACAAATAAATAAAACCATAACATTATTTTATGATTTTAATTTTCCTCCAGAACTTTTCCTCCAGCACTATTTATAGGTGGTTGCACTACATTTATCATATGCTATCATGAATATGCAACATTATTACTTACATGTTATATTTTTTCCGTGTTATTTGTGTAAGAACTCACAAATAAATTACCTATGAACACATCAGCGTTATAAGAATGACAGGACTACAATATGAATGAACAATTTTGCAAAGATCTTGCACATACGTTTGGGATAACATTGGAAGAGCAAACTGACGCCCTCGCTTTTCACGATAACGATGGTCATGAGTGGATACTTGAGTGCGCACCTCAATCAGAAATTTTGTTTTTTTATTGTTACCTATCAACCAACGAACCAGATCAAATCAATAAAATATTAGAAATAAACAACCACCGAGAAATGCTTGGTATGTTTTTCTTATCATTAAAAGACGATAAAATTTTCTTAAACATCGCATTCCCAAAAAATAAAATAGATATAACGGAATTCACTAACTTGATGGAAAACGGATATCTACTAAAAAAAGAAATAATAAAACTACTTTCACTTTGATTTATTTGCTTTTTACTTTGGAAGTGATAATATGGACTGGACGGTGGCATCCATTCAGTTCATATTTCACAAAAACTACAGTGCTCTATCCTTGAAATACTAATCATTTCGCCTGCATATTCTTTTCAAAAAATAATGAAATATCGCCCCCAGAACAGAACACATTCTGGGGAGAAAAAGAAAACAGCATAAAATAATACTTAAACTGTCACACCTGATAAAGAGTTTAATGTAGTATTCTCTGGAGGGTTCACACCTTCTGTAGACTGTACGCGACGTAACAAAGAAGAGAGCCCTCTTTCAGTTAAAAAGCCTTCCAGTGCAGTGCGAGGAAACCAGGTTGAAGAAAGTGGCGTAATGTGTCTCTCATTTAATTTACTTTCCAGGGCCTTCGTAACGCCTCCATACAAAAAGCTAAATATCGTTGAGAAACATCCACTTTCCTGAGTTATCTTATTTACTTTGTATACATAATTATCATTATCTTTAATGAAGCGGACAGCATAATCTTTTCCACGAAAATTGATAATTGAATAGTCATCAATGCCTGCAAAAACCCGGTGGTGACGCTGCTGCATGCGTGCTTTAAGTTGCAGTTCATCTAGTATATCGTCATTCGATATATGCAGAGTTCGGGTCAACTTATTCCATGACGCATGATTGCTTGTCAAAAAAGTAGTGAATGTTATACCTGATAATGATGACGACATCATACACCTCCCTATATAACGCATTCCTGATTAATCACATACTACGCTAATAGTAAAATAAAAATCTTCGTTGATTTTTATAATACTCCCGTATGCGATTGTGGTATTATTCCGTACTAACTGGCACCCACCAAAAAGATGATATCCCGTTGAATCGATAATGTCATCTTTTTGGACATTACGCAACATATGTATATCAATATGCACTGTGCCAATCACACAATAAATGCGATTCATCACAGTCTCGCTGCTGATAGTACATAACGGATCTGCAGCCAGAACATCCGTGACAGATAAATTATTATCGCTCAGCTTTACGGTTGCCAAAGGGTTATTAATAACAATCCAGCACCTTCTCTCTTGACTATCATCAACATGATAGAGTCTCAGACTATCACCAACTCTCAACTCTGTAACTGGATAATCAGTCCACCCAGGTACGATATAGCCATCAAAAAAAAGAGCATTAGAATGTGGAACAAATTGCCAATTATCATTAATCAGATGTTGTAAACTTTGTACCGTTGTTTCGAGTATAATTACATTAAGTCTGTTTTCTCCATTATTATTTTCTATTACCGGATAAACATCTTTATTTAGCATCGTAAATTGAACATCATCAACTGACACATCACCTTCCGGTAAGGCAGTCTGCATTACCCATAAGATCATGAGTTTTATCATATCTTCCGGTATCAGCCGGCTTTCACTATACGGGAATAACTCTTGGCACCACTGAATGAACTGTTCTTCTGATATCCAGAAACGCCCCTCATAGCCCGAGTATGTCAACGTGAAACGAATACCATGACCGCTGACCTCACGAAAATATGCATGGCAAGCATGACCTTCGGACGTAATATAGAGGCGACCGGTTCCGATAACTGGCAACAACGGCAAATAAAAATCGTTAATTTTCATATTCAATTGTGAACTCAATGGCTTCATCAGGAAAGATTTCTTTTAACTTATCGAAAACATAGTCTTTTTTATGATATAAAAAAACATGATTTCTATTATTTGGGCTTATTTTAATAGACAGATAAACGATTCCGTTACTACATTTAATTGTTAAAACAATTCCTCGTAATCTTCCACAAAGAATACTAAACGAGTGCTCCCCTTCTTCAAAGTAGCGTCGTCTTCGGCCCGAGGAGTAAAACAATCTCTTCCATAAAGAAGCCATTCGTATGAACAACGTATCAGGCGATCTTTTTTTTATATGATAAAAAATATCATTAAAACTTTCTTCTCCTTGCGGCCAATCATCTGATGGCCGAAAAGAAACAGGCTCTATCAAATTTCTTTTTAGAGAAACTCTAGTCAAAGTAATGTTCCTTTATGGCAAAAGATAATTTTTCTACTGATTTATTAACATGTTGCAGATTCTCTTTTGTTCGTTTTTGTGAATCTAGCAATGAGCGCTTTTCCTTCGAAAGTGAAGATTTTTTCTCATACAATCGCTGCTTTTGCTCATCAAATGCATTGTTTTTAATCTGATATTTATACAACGACACTTTATCCAAATTCACCAGCGATGCACAATATGCCTGCTTAGAGGCAATCGACTCTTTAATGGATTGCTCGCAGTCATCGAGTTTACCATCCACCTCTTTTATCTGAGAGTTAATCTTAGCCATTGATTCTCTCAATCGGTTCGCTCTGCTTTTACGAATAGATAAAATTCTGTCCAACATACTCAGGCAACCACTTTGAATAGGCTTTCAATCGTTTTTTCGTAACTACTGATATCTTTGGTGCTTTGTTGTATAAAGTTCTGAATTAATTTCCTATTTTTTATTGCCTTATCTGCTTCAGGATCTTGCCCCATCGTGTACTCACCAATACGAATAAGCAGCTCAACATTTTTATAAGTTGCAATAAGCTTTTTGCATTCTGCCGCCGCACGCAAATGCTCCGATGTAACAACGTTATGCATAACACGACTGGCACTTAAACCAATATCAATTGCAGGGAAATGGTTTTCCTCTGCAAGTTCTCGGGTAAGTACGATGTGCCCATCAAGAATAGAGCGGACTTCATCGCCAATAGGATCATTAACATTATCGCTTTCTAACAACACCGTATAAATCGCGGTTATTGAACCTTTTGGCGCAGGCCCCGCTCGCTCTAATAATTTGGGTAACGAAGAAAAAACACTCGGAGGGAATCCCCCCCTTACATCAGGTTCTCCCGATGCAAGCCCAACATCACGTGCGGCTCGGGCATAACGAGTTACAGAATCCATCATTAATAATACATTTTTACCTTGATCGCGGAAGTACTCTGCAATAGTCGTCGCCGTAAATGCGGCTTTCATCCTTTCCAGCGCGGGGCGGTCTGACGTTGTGACGACCAGTACACATTTAGAAAGCGTGGATTGAGGTAAGAGCGCGAGGAATTCATTTACTTCGCGACCACGTTCGCCGATAAGAGCAAGGACAATAATATCTGCGGATGCGCCATTACAAATCATCCCCAAAAGCGTACTTTTACCAACGCCTGAACCAGCAAAAATACCGATACGCTGCCCAATACCGCAAGTTAGTAGCCCATCAATTGCCCTGACGCCAAGTATAAATGGCTGATCAATAACCTGCCTTAATAAAGGATCTGGTGGTTCAGCATACAAGCTGCGTTCAAACGGAAGATAGGGGGCAGCAATATTACTCTCCATTGGTCTGCCTATGCCATCAACAAGCCGCCCAAGTAGTGCGTCTCCAACACGAATCTTGAACTCATCTCCCTGATAACTTAACCACTGACCACAGTACATGCCGGAAACATGCTCAAAAGGCAACAAGAAAACCTCATCTTCATCAATAGCGATCACCTCGGCTAAACGTTGACTGGGTTCTATCTTATAAAAGGCGCCAATACGCGCTTTTGGTAAACGCGCCTTAATAATCGTCCCGCCGATATTGATAATCTTGCCTTCATATCTGGTAGACGAATTTAATGATAATGCCGGCACAGTGCTATTGAGCACTTTCTGAATACGTGGGTATTTTTCCAATACAGAATCATGCTCTGAAATCATTTACCGTTCCTAATACTTTAAGTTCGATATTATTCCCAACCTCCTGAAAAGAGAGCACGGGGACTGACGGGAACGAACCTTCAATCATTTTCTTCACATAGCGCCTGATATCTAAAGCGGTCAGAATGACGCCGTTCCCCGTTGGATTCATGATATTTTTTAAGAAGCCAATTATCTGCTCAGTTCGCTCCGGTGAGATATTCAGATACGAACCTGATGACGTTTGTCTGATCGACTCTCGTAGCTCATTTTCAATATCAGAGCCAATAAGCCAAACGTTCAGAAGTGTACCGCTAACGCTATAGCGACCTAAAATATGCCGACGCAGGGCGATACGAACGTATTCGCACAAGATAACCACATCCTTTTCTTTTGTTGACCAAAAAATAAGCGTCTCAAAGATAGTTCTCAGGTCTCTAATTGAGACATTTTCCTCTACGAGACGTTGTAGGATGTCAACAATTTTGCTCAAACCAAGCTGGCGCTGCAGCTCTTTCACAAGCTCGTTATATTTTCTCTCCATGATGTCCATCAAATAACGCGTTTCTTGTACGCCGATGAACTCTTTGGCATTAGACAATACAAGTTTCTTTAGCAAAAACGTTATCTTATCATTTGTTGTTGCATAAACATCCATACCTGTAAGGTGAGCGAGCTGTTGATTAGCCTTATTCGTTTTATATACGATAGAGTTAGTCGAAAGCTTTTCCTGGACAAATTCGAATGATATCTCTGCATGCCCAGCCTCAAAATAGACAGTATCATCTATAAGAGTATCTTTGTATATTGACTCTTGATAGAGCAAAAATTCTATTGCGCTATCATTATTTTTAACCGGATTAACAATAATCTTAGGCAATGGAATTCCACTTTCCTCAAAGAAATTCCAACGCATGACCTCAATTTGCTGTGTAATGTCTGAACTATAAATATTACTACTTAAGTTTAAAATCAATGGCTCAGCGCCCGGTGAGATGTTTTGGCTATTAGACAAATCAGCTCCCATAGCATCCTTATTATTGCCAGTTCCAAATGTTCTTTTCTTCTGTAATTTCCAGGCTATCCCCAACAGGCAAACCGCCAGAAATAAGAAGACCAATGTAGGAAAGCCCGGAATAATCGCCATTACGAGCATTAGTGCGGCACTGATTAAAAAAGGGCGACTATTAACAGAAACCTGTTGAACAATATCACCTGCAAGGTTTTCTTCTTTTTCGCTTTCACCGGGCACACGAGTAACAACCACGCCCGCGGTGACAGAAATAATAAGCGCAGGGATCTGGGCAACCAAAGCATCACCGACAGACAATACAGAAAACAGGCTAAGTGCCTCACTAAATGGCATGTCAAATTGCCACATACCAATGAGCACGCCACCAAAAAGGTTAACTAAAACAATAATGATACCAGCAATAGCGTCCCCTTTTACAAACTTCATCGCCCCGTCCATTGAACCATAAAACTGGCTTTCCTTTTGCACTCGGGAGCGAAGAACTTTTGCCTCAAGCGGGTCAATAACGCCTGCGCGCATATCACCATCAATACTCATTTGCTTTCCTGGCATACCATCAAGGGAAACACGCGCACTCACTTCAGCAACACGCTCGGCCCCTTTTGTAATAACCATAAATTGAACAATGGTGATAATAGTAAAAATAACCAGGCCAACAACAATATTACCGCCAACAACAAAGTTACCGAAGGAGTAAATAATGTCACCCGCATCGTGATGCAGCAGAATAAGTCTGGTTGTACTAACACTGAGCGACAGGCGCATCAACGTCGTAATCAACAGGATTGTGGGGAAAGAAGTTAGTTCAAGAGGATTTTTTATATAGATTGAGAGCATTAATAAAAGTAAAGCTGTCGAAATATTAATCGCGATAATGATATCCACCACAACTGTTGGTAGTGGAATAATCATCATCATTACAGCCATAAAGAAGAAGAGAGCCAGAATAAGATCGTGATATGACTCTGCTTTTTTAAATATATTTAAGAGTTTATTCATGATGTCATCCTGCGAACGCGCTCAATAATCTGCACATGCTGTTGAAAAGTATTCATTAGAAAAAAAACATCGATATTGGTTAACAAACAACTTAAGCACAATTTATTATCGTAGACAAAAATATGTTCAATCACTCCCTGCGTACGCTCAGGAGCAAGGGCACTAAAGAAAGAGAAAAATGCGTTTTCGTTATACTCTAAAGCAAACGTAACAAAAACATTATTATCAATTATTTCAATAAAAAAAGAAAACCCATTAAAATCAATTTCAACACGATTATCAAATAAATAAAAATTATTTCCCAACAATCTTAAAAACTCTTCAACGTTTCTTTTAACTAAAAGATTCATCTGCAGGCTCTGAAGTAAGTATACGTGTGAATATTATTGCTTGAAAAAGCGTATTGGATAATATATACAGTATATGTACTTTATGTACATTGCAACTATTTAAATAATATAATAGTTGCCTATGGGATAATTTAGTTATTTATAACCAGGTAAATGTCTAAATTAGACAAAAGGAGAAAGATCAATGGAAGCAGCAAATTTAAGCCCTTCTGGTGCAGTATTACCACTGGCAGCCACAATCAATGGAAATAATCCAGTGGATGAGAAGACAGGGGTGATGCAGTCAGAAGGTGGAACAAGTCGCAGCGTTAGAATCCTGGGTGGAGTTTTAATAGGTGCAGGTGTTCTAGCCGCTATCGGTACTGGTATCGCAGCAATGTGTGTTGACGCCCCTTCACAAAAATTAGGCTTAGGAATCGCAGCCGGTGTATTAGGTGGCGTAACTACTATTGCCGGCGGATTAGCGATGAAATATGCCTAATCATCGCATCGCATAAAAATAGAGAGGTAATGGATGCATTATGCTATTGCCTCTCTCATGAAAAGAGACTAACAGTAAATATGAATAATATTAATCAATCGGAAAACATTAATATTCAGTTAAATAAAGCATCCCAAACAAATGTCGTTGATGAGCATATCCCGTTAGCATCAAGCCCCTCTGCAGCCGGAGCGGCTCAGTTTCTTGATCAATTACTCCCTAAAACGGCGGGAGTGTCTTCCCCAGAACAAGTGTTGATTGAAGAAATTAAAAAGCGACATCTTGCAACAATGAACACCGATCTCAGTTTCGATGCACTATCTGCAGGTGGGCTCTCGCCCGAAGATGTACTCACTATACAAAAGAATGTGCTCAACGCAAACGTCAATGTTGATGTCGTATCTAAGTTAGCAAGCCTCCTTTCAACATCGGTTACAAAATTAGTTTCGATGCAATAAAAATGAAAAAACACATTAAAAACCTTTTTTTATTGGCTGCTATTTGTTTGACAGTGGCATGTAAAGAGCAATTGTATACAGGATTAACAGAAAAAGAAGCTAATCAGATGCAAGCACTGTTGCTATCCAATGATGTCAATGTTTCCAAAGAAATGGACAAAAGTGGAAATATGACACTCAGTGTGGAAAAAGAGGATTTTGTTCGCGCAATAACGATTTTAAATAATAACGGCTTCCCGAAAAAGAAATTTGCAAATATCGAGGTTATTTTCCCACCCAGCCAGTTAGTGGCATCGCCATCACAAGAAAATGCAAAAATCAACTATCTCAAAGAACAAGACATCGAAAGGTTGCTAAGTAAAATACCCGGTGTTATCGATTGCAGCGTTTCATTAAATGTTAACAATAACGAAAGTCAACCATCCTCAGCAGCCGTTTTAGTCATCAGCTCGCCAGAGGTTAACTTAGCACCATCGGTCATTCAGATAAAAAACCTGGTTAAGAATAGTGTCGACGATCTCAAATTAGAAAATATTAGTGTTGTTATCAAGTCATCCTCAGGACAGGACGGGTAATATGTATGAACAATAATAATGGCATAGCAAAGAATGATTGTGACTGGCTAACGGCCCTTGATTTTGTAAAGGATGTCAACGGTTCACCAACGCATCTCACTTTTTATATCTACCAAAAAAATGCTTTCTTGCACGATTTTGGAAACTATTGGGTTCTATATATCGAGCTTAGTGGTGATTTTCGTCAGGTTCCAACAGATACATTTATCAGACTCTGCAATATCCTGGCCGTTAGTAAAGAATATAAACAAATGGGTATTTTCCTGTCTAATAAGAAGTGGTATCTTTGCCAAATTTTTCATAAAGATAATAATCATCGCGCAAACATGTCAAAAGCAATAATGCAACATACTCTCGCCTCGTTGCTCGACAAGCAATTTGATAAACTAGAGCAATCATCTTCATCAGATACAATGATGCCGCCAACACACTTGTTTTCTGATATAGGACGAATTGTGTAATGAAAAAAATAAGTTTTTTTATTTTTACAGCACTATTTTGCTGCAGTGCACAAGCTGCCCCGTCCTCTCTGGAAAAAAGATTAGGCAAGAACGAATATTTTATTATTACTAAAAGTTCTCCAGTACGTGCAATCCTTAATGACTTTGCTGCTAACTACAGCATTCCTGTTTTCATCAGTAGTTCCGTGAATGATGATTTCTCTGGCGAAATAAAAAATGAAAAACCTGTAAAAGTACTGGAAAAACTGTCCAAACTCTATCATCTCACATGGTATTATGATGAGAACATCTTGTATATTTATAAAACAAATGAAATATCAAGAAGTATAATTACACCAACATATCTGGATATTGACTCACTGCTAAAATATCTGAGTGATACAATCTCAGTAAACAAAAACTCTTGCAATGTGAGAAAAATTACGACATTTAACTCGATTGAAGTTCGGGGTGTTCCTGAATGTATAAAATATATTACATCTTTATCAGAAAGTCTTGATAAAGAGGCACAGTCTAAAGCCAAAAATAAAGATGTTGTTAAGGTCTTTAAACTGAACTATGCGTCAGCGACAGATATAACATACAAATACCGTGACCAAAATGTTGTCGTCCCAGGTGTTGTCTCCATTCTGAAGACGATGGCAAGTAATGGTTCGCTTCCCAGTACCGGTAAAGGTGCCGTCGAGCGAAGCGGTAACCTGTTTGATAACAGTGTAACGATTTCCGCTGATCCACGTCTTAATGCAGTTGTTGTAAAAGACCGCGAAATAACGATGGATATCTATCAGCAATTAATTTCTGAGCTTGATATTGAACAAAGGCAAATTGAAATTTCTGTCTCAATTATTGATGTTGATGCAAACGATCTTCAGCAGCTCGGCGTAAACTGGTCCGGTACGTTAAATGCAGGACAAGGTACGATTGCCTTTAATAGCTCTACCGCACAGGCTAATATCAGCTCTTCTGTGATAAGTAATGCCAGTAATTTTATGATTAGGGTGAATGCGTTACAACAGAACTCGAAAGCTAAAATACTCTCTCAGCCGTCAATTATAACCTTAAATAATATGCAGGCGATTCTTGATAAAAACGTAACGTTTTATACAAAAGTCTCCGGAGAAAAGGTGGCGTCTCTGGAAAGTATTACAAGCGGAACATTGCTGAGAGTGACACCACGTATACTTGATGACAGCTCGAATAGTCTTACCGGAAAACGTCGGGAACGAGTTCGTTTGTTACTTGATATTCAGGATGGCAATCAATCGACTAACCAAAGCAATGCTCAGGATGCCAGCAGCACCTTACCTGAAGTACAAAATTCAGAAATGACAACAGAAGCGACATTAAGTGCAGGAGAAAGTTTATTACTTGGCGGATTCATCCAAGATAAAGAAAGTTCAAGTAAAGATGGTATACCACTGTTAAGCGACATTCCTGTTATTGGTAGTTTATTCTCCAGTACGGTAAAACAAAAACATAGTGTTGTTCGACTCTTTTTAATTAAAGCAACCCCGATAAAATCTGCATCTAGCGAATAATAAATGAGGCTTTATGAGCAGGAAATTTAGCTCTCTAGAGGATATTTATGATTTCTACCAGGATGGTGGCACATTAGCGTCATTAACAAATCTGACACAACAAGATCTCAATGACCTTCATTCTTATGCCTATACAGCATATCAATCTGGTGATGTTATAACCGCAAGAAATCTATTCCATTTGCTCACATATCTGGAACACTGGAATTATGACTACACCTTATCTCTGGGCTTATGCCATCAGCGTTTATCAAATCATGAAGATGCACAACTGTGTTTCGCACGCTGTGCAACTTTAGTTATGCAAGATCCCAGGGCATCTTATTATTCTGGAATTAGCTACTTACTCGTCGGAAATAAGAAAATGGCCAAGAAAGCCTTTAAGGCTTGTTTAATGTGGTGTAATGAAAAAGAAAAATACACTACATATAAAGAAAATATTAAAAAATTGTTAGGTAATACAGAGTAAAAACTACCATCAGCTATACCAATCCCCAGGCTGACTGGGGATTTTCTATCGGAAATAATAAAGCTGCTATAGTGAAGTGCTCCCAAAGTTGAGCACCGACCACTGGTAGATTTATCTACAGGTGTGGGGTTATTCCATTAACCAGGATTTTATGCCCTGAACTATCTTCTGCTGTATTTAATATCATTTCCGTTTATGAAACAATCAGTATATCTTAACTTAGCATTAGAAATCTGATCTTTCCAATCATCTATAGCTCAGAGTATATTTGTCAGGAAATGACCTTCAAACTTTAGCCGAGAAAAAGGCTGACCCTGGAAAACAAAACCCTTAAATATAGCTTTATTTTTATTCTTCTATAAAATATACTCAAAAAATTACGTCTAACTCTCCTTTTTCCGCCTCAAGATCATTTCGTTCCAGATATTAGACTGTCCCACAATACCATTACCAACTCGGTAGGTTTTTCTTTTTGGTCCGGTTGATCCAGGACTTTCTATCGGAACCGCCTCAAGGTTAACATCATAAATGAAAATCTCAAGGCGCTTATAATGCAAATTACCATAACTAACATATCTGACACGAAATGAAATTTTTTCTTTTCTTCTCGATATATAAGTTATAATAAATGATGCTCTCCTCAGGTTTATACCGAATGCTTCGGCAATATCATTGCGAGAAATCCATTTCTCCTGCAATTTACACCAAAGAGAAACCAAGATATACAGAGGTTCACCATCGTAATTCTTTACTGAGTCAGGAATTACATAGTCGCCATTTTTATTTTTAGATTCCATTTTCCATATTCTTTTTATTTGATAAATAAATCGACATAAAAACATACATAAAAATTATTTTAAATAAACTTGTGGCATTCCTGTGTTTTTAATAATTAATGGTTCTATAAATTTGGCATAAACATCAACAAACAATTTTTCATTTCCTCTTACATGGCAATGTAATGTGAGATTATTATCATTACTCAGTACTTTTTTAGGGATAACTAATTGATAATCTTGTTCAATGTTTAGCACCGAGGGAATTTCGTAATTATATCGATGGACATGAAGTATGATGTCCTCATCTTCAGAGAGAACCCCCTGATACACAGAAGCAATATCGCCGCCAGTGATCATATTTCCATTTTTAATCAGTATACCTTCCCCACAGGAGTCTTCATTGCTAATAAATATAATGCTATAGATGCCATCCTTCATAATCATAACTCACTCAGTTTCATACTAACCTCACTCCTTTCAATTTGTTCTATCCATAAGCAATATCAAGAATAATGGAGACCTTTCTTTTTCTCCAGATTGCAATGTAATATATCATTAAATATACTCATGTTTCAACCTGCTGTTTCCCTGGTTAACATATGTAATTTCTGATTAATAATATTGAGTAACAACGTAAAAATGAAAAAAATAATACTGAGTATCACTCTCATTTCAAATTACTGTAATGCTTCCGATTGTTTTGAAATTACAGGAAAAGCATATAACATAGATCCATTAATATTAAAAGCAATTGCATGGAATGAATCAAAATGCAAAAGCGGAATAAAAAGCAAAACAAACAAAAACGGAACGTATGATATAGGTATAATGCAAATTAATTCATCTCATTTAGATTTATTAAGCAAATTTAATATATCTGAAGATGATTTATTGAATAATGCCTGTATAAACATATCTGTTGCTGGTTATATCTTAGCCTCTAACATAAAATACAGAGGGAATACATGGGATGCAGTTGGTGCGTATAATGCAGGTTACTTTAATACACCAAATGCAGTAGAACTCAGAAGGCAATACGCAATGAAAATATATAAAACATATAATAAATTAAAGAATAATGAGCAAATTATCGATTAATAATCAAGGTCTATCGCAATACGAATCAATTGTGCCACAGGTTCAAAAAAGTCTTCTGTTATATATTGTCCTTTATGTATATTCTTATAGAGACTTCTTGCTAAAGGAATATCTTCAATCACTGGAATATCATAGAGTTCAGCCAGTTTAATGATCTGTAGAGCTTTGGCATCTTTTCCTGTTTCAATAACTAAAGGTAATGGAGTCTCCCCAAGTTTATAGTATAGGCAAATCGCAATGTGAGTCGGGTTTTTAACAATAACGGTTGATTTTTTGATGTTATTAGCCAAACTTCCACTTTGTATCTCGGAATGAAGGCGACGGCGCTCCCCTTTAATTTCAGGGTTACCATCAGTATCCTTGGCTTCTCGTTTCACCTCATCTTTACTCATTTTCATTTTCTTCAGTCCCTCATGCTTCTGGAACCAGAAATCAAATACTGAAAAGAGTAGATATCCGAATAGCACGCCTTTCCATAAAAGAAAAACAAAAAAGGCAACAACGACAAGAGCTTGATATGCGTTCAGTCCTGTGAAATTAGCAAACTCATTTGCATATGAATGCCCCATAAAATAAAAAATGAGAACAATTATCACTAACTTAAATACTGATTTAAGTAGCTCAAAAATGCTCTTTACAGAAAAAATATTTTTCAGGTTATTTTTTACACTAATCTTCTGAGCCGATGGTTTTATTTTTTCAACCGCAAAGATGAATCCTATTTGTGATACACCAGTCGTAACAGTTCCAACAAAGACAATCAAAGAAATTGGCAAAATATATAATAAAAATATATTTAATACCGCACCTAATATTTCTCGAATGGCATACAAAAACGGTCTATTTAGCGAGTCTATTGTCGTATTAACTAACCCAACTATATCAACAAAAAAACTCATGCCATACAAAGAAAAAAATGAAAATAAGATTAATGACTGCACTGCAGCCATTACCTCTTCACTTTTTGTTACATCGCCCTTCTTTTTTAGATCCCTTAGTTTTTTGGGTGTGGGCTTTTCTGTTTTTTCACTCATTAATCATGCTCGGTAACGATCTATCAATTATGTCAGAATGAATATTTGCCGTAATAAAATCAGGAAAAACATGAATAACTAATAGCAATATAAAGATTGCTATCAAACTTTTTACTGGCAGTGATAATGTGAATACGTTTAGCTGAGGTGCTGTTTTGTTAAGAAACCCAAACCCCATATCACATAAGAATATACCGATAATCATGGGAACTGAAAATGATAACATCAGTTTAATAAATGAATCCCATAGAGAAAACAAAAAATCTATTAAAGCACGATTGAATGCAATATCGGCTTGTAATGGTAATATCTCGTAGGATAAATATAGCTTATCTAGGATGCTTTGTATCCCACCATGAATAACAAAGATCACAGAGATAAATTGGTACAAAATAACGCCAGTGATAGAAGATGAATCACTTATGGACGGGTTAAAAATTGAAGATATTGTTGAACCTCTTAGAGTATCAATAATCTGCCCAGCCGCATCTATTGCCCAAAAAAGAATAGTAAATGATAACCCAATGAAAAAACCAATACTTATTTCTTTTAGCGCTATTCCTGTCAACTGAAAGATTCCAGATGGCAATTTTTCCGAAAATGTATAGTTCTCTACTATGATCGGAAGCGTAAACGCAATCATAATTGAGTTGCGAATAAAGTTACTGAGTAAAACACCTGTTGAAAATATTGGTAGGATAATAAACATCCCCAGCGGCCTGAGTATACAATAAAATGATGATACTATGACCGTCATTATCTCATTCATTAGCCGTTCACCTTCGGAATCATTTCAAATATTATCGACGAGAAGTTGATGATTGTTGTTCCCATCCAGTGATAAGTCAGGGCAAGCGTAGCAAACACTGCTATTATTTTTAGCAAAAAAGGCAATGTTTGATCCTGTAACTGCGTTATAGCCTGGACCAGACTAATAATAATACCGATAACAGAGGCCGCTATGACTGTAGGCAATGAGAGGATAAATATTATCCAGAACGTTTGCACACATAATTGAACAAAATATCCAGTATCCATCAATTCACCACCAACAGAAATTCGAATAATTTTTGCCAGCCTCCAACAAGAATGAATAACAAGATCTTAAAAGGAATCGAAATTGTTACTGGCGATACCATCATCATACCCAAGGCCAATAAGATATTGGAAATGATCAAATCTATCGCAATAAAGGGTAAATAGAGCAAAAAACCTATCTTGAATGCAGCTTCAAGCTGCCCCATCGTGAAAGCCGGTAACAGTATAAATAGAGAGTCTTTTTTTAAGATAGTTTCATTACCCAATTTTTTTTGAGCTGCACGTTCAAAAAACTCTACATTGTCTTTCTCTGTATTTTTTTCTAAAAAACCGCGATATGGTGATAATATTTTCTCATCAACTTTTTGAAAAAAATCAGAGTCGGTATAATTGATTGGTTCCTGAGAAATATTATCATTTATCTGTAATATTATCGGAGACATAATAAACATTGTCAGTATCAAAGACACTGATGTTAGCGCCATGTTTGGTGGTACCTGTTGAATGCCTAATGCGTTCTTCAATATCCCCAGTACAATAGAAATTTTCAGGAATGAAGTACCAATAACAACAAATATTGGCAGTAATGATAACAGAAAAAATACAATAATTAAAAATATTGGCTGTGAGCCAATGGTCATTAATTGAGACATATCATCATTCCTGAATAATGCTAAGATAATTATCTTTAAATGAATTCAATAAAATACTTATTTGCTCTAATGGGTCTAAAGTTATTCTAATATATTCATTTTCTATTATAATTTTATTATGCGGTGTGTTTGCATCATTAATAAGCTGTATATTGTTGGCCTCGCCAGGATCAAGTTTAATGTCTGGGTTTTTAGTGATCTTAATAGCTCCGACAATATTGTTATTAGATAGAGTTTCCCTTACAACTTCATTAAGTAAATCATCCCAATTAATTCTTGATGATGTATCTAAAGAATGTAATGCATTAGTCAGTGACAAATGAACCTTATTCATTATGTCCTGCATTAAGACCAACTCGATAGCCTGGATATCTTTAACCCATTTTATCGATTGGTTAACCTCTTTATCTAATTTTATTTTATTATTTTTTCGAATCCTTTCTCTCATTAGAATCATTTTTCTGGCAATTTTTTTTCTGGATTCTGTCTTTAATTCTTTCGATTTCCTCCTCGCCCTCAGTAAATGTTCATATGTTTTTTTTCGAGCCAGTTTGATAATATCATCAGATTGAATAATTTCCTGTAACTTATCCTCTGGTATGATATCTTCTGTAAGCACTAAATCAATTTTTATATTTTTAAATTCATAAAGTTTCATAAGGCAATAAAATTTTATTAAGTCTGTTAAGAAATAAATCATTAATATGAGTTGGTTTTATTTCTCCACTTTTCGGCAAAAGATATTTGACTATGGTCCATAAAGGATTATCAGCAAATAGCCACTCCAAATTTCCTGCACCGTATTTTATTAACTCAGCACAAAACCGTTCTTCACCATATTCTGGTTTACATTGCCCTCCCTGCCAATAGAATGATAACTGCTTCACATTTTGATATCCTATCTCTCTAATCAGAGTTTCTCGATATAATCGTGAGAAAATATAATCAGGGCATTGAATGTCAAATAATGCACTACTTAGAGCAAGCAATCTTATTTTCCCAATTGACTGATATAAAAAACCTTCCTTATTTATGTCAGATAATTCCACACCAGAAATTTTATCTTGTATTTCCTGACGCAATATCTTATTGAGTTGATTACGAGTAGAACTAGTTTCTCTTAAACGCCGAAAACTGACCTGATTGACACCGGTTAAATCACCTAGCCATTCATCATGAACCATCATGATTGGATAATTAATTAATTTATAATAGTTATAGTCTATTTTATTAAAAATTGTCATACTATTTTTCTATTATTTCTATTCCGTTGATTCATTGTTGATTGGCTTTTAGATCTTGCTGGACTCAGTGTCTCTATTAGTTTTTCAATCTTACTTAGGGCAGAATCATATAATTTTCGCTCTTCACCATATGTGTACCCCTCAATTAATTTGTTTAATTTTTCTGCCGCCTGAGGATCTGTTTTTGCTTTTTCACTTAACTCATTAACGCTTTCTTTTACGACATCAAATTCGGCGATTATTTTTTTTATCGCCTCAATTTCTGATCTTATTTTTTTATCTAATAGTTCTTTATTTCTTGTTTGGCTCACAATACTCATCCTCTATTTATTATTAATCCTGATTCGCATTACCTCTATAGTCCTAATTGCCGCATCACACGCAATGAGCAGTTCCTTTGCTTCATTGTAGGTAACTTTATCCAAAGGGTGTTTCATTTTTTCATGGATTTCGTTCTTTTTGTCGTTTATTTTTTCAATAAAAACATTTGCGGCTTCTTTATTTTTTATTATTTCGTCTTCCAGCTCAGTTATCGTTATCATTTAATTATTTTATGTTAAATATTTTTCAGCGGTATTATTTCTTCTTCAGTGTCCTTCACAAGAAAATCTTCTTTCTTCATTCCATTCAACAGTGCTTCTTTAAGCCAGCGTGGCTGTCGGCCTACGCCCGACCAGGTCTGCCCTTCTTCATTTCGGTAGTAAACACCTTTCGATGAGTTCCGGCGAGCGAGTCCATCATCAGGCACATTAGTATATCCCAGCTCTTGTAAGGTTATATTGTAATAAGTAATCTGCTTCTGAATCGACTCAATTACACTTTGAACTTCCTGCTCTCGCAGTCGCTTTGCTTCCTGCTGTAGAACTGCAATCTGCTCTATAAGCTGAATGTATGGACTTGTTGTATGTGAATTATTTTCCATATTCATAATAAATAATCTCCGCATGCTTTAATATTTTAAGCTATTAGCGACCTTATCAGGAAGGACCAACAATTAATCAAATGATATAAATTATGTGAGATAACGTTTATCTATCAAATTAGGACACATCTATTTCATCAAACAACCACCTTAAAATGTTATTATTCTCTGTTTTCTAATGTGTAAAATACATTATCATTAAATGTCAACAAAAAAATCATATATTTTTAAAATCAATTTAAAATCAATGGTATAGAAGAAAACCATCTCGTTAACAAACGACTTTAATAATTGCATTTCCATTTAGTTAAGCGTTTCTCTTTATAAGATAGATCTCATTGCATAAACAAATAAAACAGAATAAAAACCAAGCTGAACCGTTTCACTATACTCTACTTAATTCGAGTTACAGGAAGGCGGCAAGCGAGTGAATCCCCAGGAGCTTACATAAGTAAGTGATTGGGGTAAGCGAACGCAGTCGCAGCACATGCAACTTGAAGTATGACGAGTATATATATCTATTAGCTGTCTCCCGGACATAAGCTACAGCCAGCACTAACCTGGAACGGGTGCATTATAAAAAGGAACAAGGGATAAATAGCTGAACAAGTAACCGCGTTAGTCTCTTCCCGCATAACCGAACCATTCGTATTAAGAAGTATTGCCCATATCCATTCGGCGAAAGAGGATCTGCCATACATCAAGTCCGTTTTACTTGGCATCAGATCATCGCCGTCATTAACTCTGTTAAAGTCGGACAAACGATTAGCAAGATCTGTGATTCAAAAGTGCATAGCGCTAAGGTGGGACTGGTTACAGATTCATTAACCCTGTTCTTTGTCGCACCTATCGATCGGTGTAATGCCACAACAGGTTTATGTTAATCAGAACAATGCGCCCCTCTATAAAGAGAATTCTTTGATAAGGCAACTTGAAAAGGGAAAGCTAACTGATATCAATGTACCACTTTAGTAATCATCACATTATATACAGGCCAAAATAAGTTTCCTGAAAGCCAGTATCTCTAAATCAATCATTAATGGTATATTTTATCGTCACAATAAAAAATTATCTAAATTCTATTACTTATGTAAATAAGTACAACCTTTTCATAGACACAAAAACTATGGCTGACGCATCACTTGCAATCAATTATCCATCATTAGATTAATATTTTCACTTATTTTTCAGAAGGTAAAAATAACTTTCTATGCGTTTAAAACACCCGCTATAAATATCTTGTATATTATTGACACTATATGATGCTATATGATACTTGTTGCCAAATTGTTCATTACAAACCAGATAGGAGAATCTCTCATGATAAATGGACTTAATAATGACTCCGCATCTTTAGTTTTAGATGCTGCAATAAAAGTTAATTCTGGGTTTAAAAAAAGCTGGGATGAGATGTCATGCGCTGAAAAGTTACTTAAAGTACTTAGTTTTGGTTTATGGAATCCAACGTACAGTCGTAGTGAAAGACAATCATTTCAAGAGTTGTTAACCGTTTTAGAGCCTGTATATCCACTTCCCAATGAATTAGGCAGAGTATCTGCTCGTTTTTCAGATGGCTCATCCTTAAGAATTTCCGTCACTAACAGCGAAAGTATTGAAGCCGAGATTCGCACACCAGATAATGAAAAGATTACTGTGCTCCTGGAGTCAAACGAACAAAATAGGTTATTACAATCTTTACCCATCGATCGCCACATGCCATACATTCAGGTTCATCGTGCCTTATCTGAGATGGACCTGACTGATACTACCTCAATGCGCAATCTACTTGGTTTTACGTCAAAACTATCAACAACCTTGATTCCTCATAATGCTCAAACAGATCCGCTTTCCGGGCCTACACCATTCAGCTCTATCTTTATGGATACATGTCGAGGACTCGGCAATGCAAAGCTTTCACTCAATGGTGTTGATATACCTGCAAATGCACAAATGTTGCTTCGCGATGCACTAGGACTTAAAGACACACACTCATCACCTTCCCGGAAGGTTATAGATCATGGTATTTCTCGCCATGATGCAGAGCAAATAGCAAGAGAAAGCAGCGGCAGCGATAATCAGAAAGCTGAAGTTGTGGAATTTTTATGCCATCCAGAAGCAGCAACGGCCATATGCTCGGCTTTCTATCAATCTTTCAATGTGCCAGCCTTAACGTTGACACATGAAAGGATCTCTAAAGCCAGTGAATACAATGCGGAAAGATCGTTAGATACACCTAACGCTTGCATTAACATCAGTATCTCTCAATCATCAGATGGAAACATTTATGTTACCAGCCATACCGGGGTTCTGATAATGGCGCCAGAAGACCGCCCCAACGAGATGGGCATGTTGACGAACAGGACTTCTTATGAAGTGCCGCAAGGTGTGAAATGTACAATCGATGAAATGGTAAGAGCGCTACAACCAAGGTATGCCGCATCTGAAACGTACTTACAAAACACTTAAAATAAAACTTTATTAATCAAAACCAATAATAGAAATCACACCCACAATTATTAACAACTTATCCTGAAGTTAATTACAATCAAACAAAAATATTTGTTCTGCAAACAATTTACAGTACATAGAGAAAATGAAAAGAAAACTATTAATTGCATTTTTCATTGCGATATTTATTATACTAACCATATTAATATTATTTCCATTTAATTGTACTTACAAAAAATCACCTCAAGAACACTCACTTTCATTTATAAAACAATTACCAAATACGGTGAACTTATCATCTCTTACTTATAATAAAGAGGATGATTTCCTGTATGCCACCCAGAATAGCCCTGCACAGCTACTTAAAATAACCAAAAGTGGCGACATCATGGACAGAGCCCCGCTGCCTTTTATCTCTGATGCTGAAACAATTGAACACATACAAGGGAACATTTTTGCTGCAGTAGACGAAAAGACTTCTGAACTATTCTTTTTTACAGTTACAAAAGATATGCATATCTCCTTTCGAAATAAAATTCAGTTAGAAAAATTCAATAAAAAGAATAGAGGGTTTGAAGGGCTGGCATGGAAAGCAGATGATCGGATGCTGTTTGTCGCAAAAGAAAGACGCCCAAGTAAAATATTTATATATCAACTTTCTCCAGACCTGCTGAGTGTAAAGCAAGCAACTATTCCAGAGGCACTAAATGATATACGTGTTAACGATATATCCGGCCTGGCCTTTAATAATGAAAGTCTGATGATTCTGTCCGATGAATCGCGTAAATTACTCAAGTTTAACCTGACAGAGATGTCTTTCATTGAGATGCTTGACCTGACAAAAGGAAATCATTCTCTGACCAGTGATTTGCCCCAACCTGAAGGAATTGTAACTCTGCCTGATGAAAGCATTTATGTTGCCAGTGAACCTGATATCCTCGCGAAATTTGTCCCTAATAAGTAAGTCTGTCACTGGCCTTATTATTTATCGACCAAATCTGGCAATCTCATAAAGTTATAAAAATACGAGTATAATTTCACGCTAAATAAACACATTAATAGCTGAAAAGGACATCAGCTATTATCAACCAGAATCTTACTCAGTCTATTAGGATTATCAGACTTATATTAGATCCTACAATATATTTAATTTGTATGCAAAATAGAGTGTTCACACCACATCTGGTATAGAAAAGCACAGGCTAGCAAAAACCTGAATAACCCCGTACTTACGGAGTTATTCAGGTTAAAAATATCCATAACATCACTTCTGATTTTTATTGCTTACGACGGATATAATTTCTCTGGTCAGCTACTAATATCATCATGCTCACGCGTTTAATCAAACTCGTGTTTCTCAAACGGACATCGCGGGACAATCTTCTGCTTCTCCCGGCGCATTTTTACCACCTTCGCTACCTGCATTTTGAGCGGAAGATCCGCTTTTTTCTGGCCCCCGCACATATGCAAGTCCAGTTTTAAATTTATCCTTTATTTCATTCTGAAACAAACTGCTCATAATTTTCTCCAGTGGAACCTGCATCTCAGGGAGACATCACTACAGAATACTTCCCCTTATGCACTGATTTAATTTTGGTCATTTAGAATAACGGCCTGTAAAGGCTCAATGCAACAGATGGGTAACGCTATTATGAGGATCCTCGTCAGTAAATTACTGGCAAGGCACTCCGATAAATAAGAATAGGTTCCGCAACAACGTTATATGCAAATACCTCACGCTTCGGCTAGATTATCGCCGGCTCTGTTGACGAAATTATGGTTGAAATCTGGAGCTACCACACGTTGTTCTGGCTGGCGATAGGGATGTTGGGTATTGCAATGATTTGCTTGCTGTTTATTAAAGATATTTAGCTCACCAGTCTGGGCTAAGAAAAATCGGCGTGGCGCAAACTGAGCCATCCTCGCCATTTTTGCTATCATGCCTGCATACATAAACGACAAAACAGTATGCAGAGGGAAAAATGGGTTC
>ENA-OWNQ01000324-OWNQ01000324.1-gut-metagenome-genome-assembly--contig:-NODE-324-length-25173-cov-41.761237_pt1 | contig 25173 bp, 28 predicted proteins | sample MGYA00248252_ERZ651782 | MGnify/ENA primary metagenome ERZ651782 (study PRJEB26908, sample SAMEA4031705) | gut metagenome | biome: gut; feature: normal infant; material: stool | place: China | collected... | reverse complement strand
TTGATTATCGTGGGTTTCCAAACCCACGTTCAAGGTTCCACAAGTTTCAGTTTTGTTCAATTTTCAAGGTCCTGCTGCGCTGTCCTTACGGGGTGTCCCGCCGGACAACTTGTATATAATACCACCGCCGCAAGCGTTTGTCAACACCTTTTTTCAGATTTTTTTACAAATTTCCCGCCTGTGGATTTACAATAATAATGTCACTACTGACACCCCTGTATTACACGTTTTGAAAGGTAGGTTATTTATGGAATTCGGTATTGTAGGTATCAAGTCTTTGATCGGTGTCAAGAGCAGAAAGTCCGGGCAGGATATGAACGCATACATCCTGCACATGGTCCGCGAGAACCAACGCGACGACCGGCTGCAGGGCTGCGAGGTCAAGCAGCAGTATGTGGATGCCGGTCTGCTGGCGGCGGATGTTAAGAACCTGGGCGGGTATGGCCAGCTGGTCGGTATGCGCGTTGACATCAACTATGATGACGGCGGCTTCGTGGACAGCATTGAGATCAAGGCCCCTGTCCCCGCGAACAAATGAAAGCAATCAACGAAGATCTGCAGACCGCCGCATCATGCTGCAGTGACCCAAGATTTAACAGTCACTATCTGACAGACTTCTGTCGGCGGCACGGAATCGACCCGCGCGAGGTCTGCAAAACTTGTCTTAGCTGTGGAAAGGGATGTGCAAGGTTTGGCTACACAAGTGAAAACGCTCCGTTTGCCCGAGGACGTGGTTGAAACCATCAACGGTTTCCCCGGAAGTACATTTACTGAAAAGTTTGTCGCTACCGCTCGCCTGCTGGGGCGCGACCGGGAGAAGCTCCAGCAGCAGCTCCAGAACATGGAGCAGGAAAAACAGCGAAAGCTCCTGTACCTTGCGGATCTGGGGAAAATCACCCGCAAGAAGGAGAACATTCAGTGCACGCTGGATGAAATATTTTGGAAGATGTCCGAGGTGCAGCGGATGTGCAAAACCGTGCAAGGTGCTACCTCTACGCTGGTCTCGGATTCTTCAGATAGTAAGTAAAGGATTATGGTTGGAAAGGAGGTCTGTTTCTATGCTGCAGTTCTTGGAAGCTTCGGCTGGCGCTGATGCTGCTTCCCTCGTTACTACTGTTACCGGTATGGCGGGCACTATGCTCTCTACTATGGCCAGCAACCCGATTCTGGGCATCTTTGTCGGTGTACCTATCGCCGGTGTTGTCGTTGGTTTGGTTGGTCGCCTGATGCGCCGTCACTAAGATTTTCTCTTCCTCCTAGCTTAAAGGCGTTCGCCCTTACCCTACACCTCAGGGCGGGGCGGACGCCTTTCCTTATGTCAGAGTAGCTTAAAATGTGCTGCGGTAGAGCGCCACGCCATGCAAGGCGGTGTGGTGGTGCGGGTTCGACTCCCACCTCTGGCACCATGTAATACACAATCAGCCCGCAGCTGCGCCGGATCCGAACCGGTTGCAACCACGGGCTGTATGACACGAGAAATGCCGCCATCACTGGCGGCTGAAAATTATTCGTGAAAGAAAATCTTATGTGCCACTTTGTCTATTATGCACTTGATTGGCCAGAGAAAAAGCAGTAATAAACCAATCTCCACAATTAGAGATTGAATGTTGCCGCAAACTGCCTGGTATATTTCGATTAGTTCTTTCATCGTTTCACCGCCTTTTCTTTTAGCTTACTATATAGCATTTACTTTTTCAAGGGGTATGATATGAAAGAAAGACTTTTATCTTTAATTTTCGCGATAGTTGCGCTCTTTAGTGTGTTGTGCCCCGTGGTGCATGCCGACGATAGCACATCCTTTTCGACTTGTACCCATGATTGGGTTAAGCCGATTGTGCATGGCTATTCGATTTCTATTCCGAATTCTGACGTTTCATTTGGTGTGGAATTTGAGCAATGTTCGAAATGCCATTGGTATAAGCATGACGCCAGCCTTTTTATTGTAAATGCTACTTACTATTCTCCGTTTGCTCCTGATGTAAATGGCATTGTCCCGAAAGAGCTTATTACATACTGGTGTAACAAGTATTATGAGGTATTCGGCAAAAACGCCACTGCCAAAAAGTACGAAACCGGCGGCGGCTCTGCCGGTACTGGCGGCGTAGGCCGTCACCCCAGCGGCTACGAAAACAACACTGGCACTCCTTCCGTCAATTCCTCCGGCGCTTACACCATTTCCGCTCCGTTGCGCCTGTATCCTACTCGTATTAATACAGCGTCCGGTAGCGATTATGTATCCTCGCTTTCGTTGTTTGATAATTATTCTGTTTCTAAAGGTAATATTGCTGTTGTTGGTTCAACAACGGGTATTAGAGTAACGAACGGCGGCTCAACAGATGCTTATATAATTTTTGGCGGTGGCTATAGAGTTAATGTCCCTGCCGCTGGATATATAGGCGTTTCCAAAGTTCCGAAGGCCTATATTGGTATGGGTACTTACCTTTATGAGTCGGCTGACGCTAAAGAACTATGGTCTATCGAACATCCTTTTTCCACCTCTTATAGTGCTGTATTTGGTCGTTCCGTTTCTGAACAAGGCGTTTGCTTTGTCAAATTTGATATTGATTCTTCTTCGGGTAAAACATCTACTGAGGATTTTATAAGTTCTAAAATTGAAGCCTCTTATCAAATTCCTTATTACGATTCCAGTTACAAAAAATACAGAGTTCGATTAGCGTTAATCCTATGGATTCCCCACAACTCCGAAACTTTCTTTGCTTACAACTCCATCCCGGTATCTTATGTCCCCAGTACCACAACCATCAACCAGACAAACAACATCACCATCAACAACAACACATGGAATGGTAACATCTACCAGGACAACAGCACCAATCTGACCTACATCTACCCCCAGTACACCACCGTCAACGAGAACAACGAAACCGTTACCAACATCAGCAACAATCCTATCATCTACAACAACGAAACCAAACAATACTACACCTACGATAGTGTAACCAATAACTACTACTATATCACCTACGAAACTGCCACACCTACACCCTCACCTAGCCCTGACCCCGGCACGAATCCCACGCCTACGCCGAAACCGGACGGCTCCGGAGACGTCTCCACGCCGGAAAGCGGCAAGCCTGGCAGCAGCTCCGGCGGTCAAAGCTGGTGGGACAAGCTGCTCAGCAAAGTCGGGGACGCCATCATTGATGGCCTGTTAGGTGCTGTCAGTGCGGTTCTGAAACTCATCTTCAAGCTGTTCAGTACAATCTTGGGCTGGATTATCTGGGCAGTATCCCGCATCTTCGACCTGCTGCCCTTCCTGCCGCCCGGTCTGGGCGCCCTGCTGGTCGGCGGCGTGGTTGTCTGCTTCATTATCGGCCTTATCAAATTTATTCGGGGGTGATTGTATGCGTAATACAGTTTTCCTGCAGCTGCCAGGCTTCCGGCATGCTGTCCCGTATTACATCGTTTGCCTGCTTTTGGTTCTCTTCATCGGCACGGCCTGCCCGGTTTACGCCGAGGAAACTGCCGATTCTTCTTCCGGCAGCACAAGCGACAGCTCCCATACCGACGAAGATTTATCCTTGGGCACTGACATCACGGACGCCTACGACAAATACGCCGGTGGTGTAGATTCCGGGCTGGACGATATAAAAGACCAGTATGACGGCGTTGTCGACGATTCGGTGCTCGCCTTCGTCGGTGCCTGTACCGAGTGGATTCCTGCCGAGGTCTGGACGGTTTTCGGGCTTTCTATTGGCTCGCTGGTCGTGCTGGGCATCGTATCCTGGCTAAAGGGGTGAGTATATGGAAGAGTTTACCGCTATCGTTACCGCTGTGCTGGGGCTGTTCCGGCACAAGTTCACACTGTACGGCTTCAGCATCAGCTACTGGGATGTCCTTGTCTGGTGCCTGATTGCCGGTATTATCATTTCGTTTATAAAGGGGCTGCTGACCGGTGACTGATAAATTTCCGATTCTGCTGTGTGCCTGCCTGATGTCCGTCACAGCACTGGCGCATGGAATCCATGCGGAGGACTACGAAGATGTACCTGATGAAGCGCCCCCCGCGGCGGTTGATGAGAATGTTGCGGAGGAAACTCCGGCGCCTGCTGCGGAAGATGTTGCGCGTGTACCTGTGGAGATCGACCCTGACGCACTGGCCGCTGCTCTGACTCAGGCCCTTGCCACACCCACGCCGGACCCGGATGCCGAGCCAACACCCGAACCCACGCCGCAGATCATTGTGATCCAGGCCACGCCGGAGACCGCTCCGACGCCCGAGCCGACCGAAGCCCCCACGATCTGGGACAAGCCGTTCAACGACTACACGCCCACCGAGGGCCTGCTGCTGCTCACATTCGTGGCGCTGTGCTTTCTGGCGCTGCTGATCTGGTTGAGGTGATACCATGGTAGAACAATTTCAAAACCTGCTGGCCTTTTTCGGTGTTACCGGCGTACCGCAGAACTTCGCCGAGCTGGTGCCTTGGCTTGTCACGGTGCTGGCCTGCCTGGCCATCTTCTGGGGCGCGCTTAAGCTGATGTTCGGCATCGTCCGCACGATGTCGCGGTGGAGGTAGTGCCATGTGGGGCTTGATTCTGACCGTTGGTGCGGTCATCGTGGTGGCGCTGTTCCCCGCCGTGCGCTGCGCCGTAACCCATCCGCTGCACGTCCTCTGGTATGGCGTACTGGACAGCTTTACCTATCTGCGCCATAAAGATTATAATTGCTGCCACACCGGTGACCTCGACATCTACTGCGGGTATTTCGGGTCCGGTAAAACACTGTCGCTGGTCCACAAGGTCACCGGCCTGTATGAACGTTACGACGGTAAGACCGTCTGGTGCCCGCGCCGGGGCAAGTTCGTCATCCAACGGGTGCTCATCCTCTCCAATGTGGCGCTGGCTGTGCCCTATCAAGAGCTGCGCAGCCTGGCGCAGGTCGTGGCCGCCAGCAAGGTCAACCAGGCCTACGATGACGAGCACGATACCCTGACCGTGACCATTGCCTGCGTGGACGAACTGGGCGTCCAGTTGAACAGCCGGTCTTTCCGGGACAACATCGACCCGACGTTTTTGTCCACGCTGCTGTGCTGCCGCCACTACTACATAAGCCTGTACGGCAGTGCCCAACGATTCGGCCACGTGGACAAGCTGATGCGCGATGTCACGCTGAACGTCATCCAATGCCGCAAGATCTGGCGCCTGCAATGCAACAGCTGGTACGATGCCTGGGAACTGGAGAACGTCACCAACCCCGAACTGGTCCGCCCGCTCCGGCGCGGCTGCTGGTTCGTGCGCAATAAGGACTACCGTGCCTACAATACACTGGCGGTGGTCGACACCCTGACGAAGCGGTTCGAGGAGAAGGACATGCTCTCCGAGGCCGAGATCCTGGCCGCCCGCGCCCCTGCCGCCCCCACGCCGGATGCCGTGACGAATAAGAGCCGCAAGGCTCGGAAGATCACGCGGAACAAGTGACCCCGGCATGCGCTGCGGCGTGTAGGCTTAGCCTACGCCGCAGCGCTGCCGTAATTAGAGAGTCCCCGGTAACGAGACCGAAGGCCCCGCCCGAGGTATTGGCAGCGCCTGCGCGGCGTTTTTCTTGCCATAACTGCCGCTTTTCCCGCGCAAGGGCAAGATGCGGGTCTTCCCACCGCCTGCAGTTTGTTTCTTTATCAGCTTTTCAAATGCGCCTGCGGCGCATTTGTCCATTTTGCGGGGCCTCGCGTCCCGCCTGAACCCCCGTGATGTAGCACGGGGGTACAACTCACCGCGAACCTTGCCACAATCTGCCGCTTTTTCTTTCAGCAACGTCAATTTTGAGAGGTGCAAAATGTCGAAGCAAAGAACACAAAAATCCGGCCCCCATGATGCAACAAGAATCCTTGTTGACTACTTCTGTTTTACCGTTTCTGTCAGTGAGTTCTTCGACCATGACATCACCGATGAAAAGGCCGTCTACACTGCCGACCGCATCGAGCGCAAGTTTATGCTGCGCGGGCTGGAATTCCAGGAACGCAAGGGTATGTATGGCTACGCCTATGCCCGGTGGTATGATGGTATCGTCTACGCCTGGGGCGGCAACAATACCATCTACATCCAGATGTCCGGCACTGGCTGCCGCACCTGGGAGACCACGCACCCCGGCCTGGCCTGGGAACGGTGGATAAAACAACTGCAATCCACCTATGCCACACTGCATATAAGCCGTATCGACATTGCCTGCGATACCTTCGGCATGCTCAAGCTCCGCACGGTCCAGGCGTTTACGCGCAAGCGCAACTACATAAGCCGCTGGAAGACCTACCTGATCCAGGAGGGCAGCTCCGAAATGGCCGTCATCTGGGGCAGCAGTAAGTCGGACTTCCGCCTGCGCATTTACGATAAGACCCTGGAACGTGAGGTCAAGGGCAGCATCGACGCCGACAAAGTACCTAAGAATTGGGTCCGCTGCGAGTTCCAGCTCCGCAATGATGCTGCAGCATCCTTCGTCCGCTCCTGGCAGGCAAGCGGAAGTATCGGCGATACTTTCATGGGCATCATGCGCAACCAACTGCTCTACGTAACCCAGTACGACGGCATTCACCGGGACCGAGCCACTACAGCCCCCTGGTGGGAGCGTCTGCTGGGGGACGCGGGACAGATCCACATGGCCTATGATGCCGGTAAAGATTACAACTTCGATTCTCTCTCCCGCTACATCTTCCATCAGGCCGGCAGCAGCATCAAGGCATACCTCACCATCATGGACGGTGACCTTGAACCGCTGCTGCAGGGTGTGCGGATGTCCTCGCTAAACGACCGGCAGACAGAGCTGGTCCGTTCGGCACAGGAAGAACGCCGGGAACGGCAGGAACGACAAATCGAATACGCGCAGATGTGAAAAGGGTTGGTTTTTGGAATGGGTGGAAAGCATCTCACACGGGACGACCGGGTCAGGATCGAGGCAATGCTCAAGGCCAAGGTCAGTACAGTGCAAATTGCGGCGGTGATTGGGTGCAGCAAGCGCACCATCTACCGCGAAAAGCAGCGCGGCCTGTGTGAGCAGCTGAACCACCGAACTTCTAAAACCTATATGATCTACTCCGCCCAGAAATCGCAGAACCGGGCCGATCAGATGCGCGACCTGCACAAGGGCCGCCCGGTCAAGCTCTGCCCGCAGTTGGCCGCCCATCTTGAGGACTACATAGGCAAGCGCCATTACAGTCCCGCCGCTGCGGTGCGGGAGATCCTGCTGCAAGGTATGGCATTGCCGCAAATTTCCACCAGCACGGCCTACCGATACATCTACCGGGGCTATCTCCGCCTGTGCAGCCTGGACTTGCCGGTCGGCCGCTACCGGGTGAAGAAAAAGCAGGACGAGCAGTACATCGCCAAAAGCCACAAGAACGACCGCAGCATAGAGGAACGCTCGGCCGAGGTGGAGACCCGCGAGGATGTCGGCTTCTGGGAGATGGACACGGTAGTCGGCAAAAGCGCCGGGCCGAGCCGCTGCCTGCTGGTGCTGACCGAGCGCAAGACCCGCTACGAGATCGTCCGCGTACTGGAAAGCAAAACTGCCCGCGAGGTACTGCGGGTGCTGCATACACTCCGGCATGATCTGGGCGAGGACTTCGGCAAGATCTTCCGCGCCATAACCTGCGACAACGGCTGCGAGTTCTCCGCCGCCAAGGAGATGGAGCAGCTGACCCCGATCTACTACTGCCATCCGTACAGCTGCTGGGAACGCGGCACCAACGAGAACCAGAACAAGCTGATCCGCCGGTTCTGCAAAAAAGGAAAAAGCATGGCCGGAATCACTCCCGACCATGCCGAGTATATAACTCTATGGATGAACAACTACCCCCGCCGCTTGTTGGGCTGGCAGCGCCCCGCCGACCTCATGGCCGCCGAGTGCGCCGCGCTGGGCGCAAAAATGCCCGCCTGATTTTGTGACATTTCGCTTGACAATTTGCTCAAATTTCCCGCCCTGCGGGGAGTCGCCACTCTAGGGCAGCCTTAGTTCTGCAATTGTTTTCGTTCTTCCCCGGTCAGTTCCCGGTACTCGCCGGGGGCAAGGGTCTCATCCAATGCAACGCCGCCGATGGAGAGGCGGTGGAGAGTGTTGACGCCGGCGTCGTAGACGCCGAACATGCGCTTGATCTGGTGGTAGACGCCCTGGTGCAGGGTGACGCGCACGGTGCAGGGGTCATCCCCGGCCGGTTCGGCCTCGGCGGGGGCCAGGTGTTCGCCGTCGGCCAGGGTGACGCCCGCCGCAAAGCCGCGGCGCATCTCCTCGGTCAGCGGAGTGTCCAGCGTAACCAAATACTGCTTGTCCACATGGTGGGCCGGGGCCAGGATGTCATGGGCCAGGGCACCGTCATCGGTCAGCAGTACAAAGCCGGTGCTGGTCTTATCCAGGCGGCCCGCCGGGAACAGCTCCCGCCGGGGGTAGTCCGCGGCCACCAGGTCCACCACAGTGGTATCCCGCTTGTCGCGGCTGGCGCTGACGACGCCCTCCGGCTTATTGAGCATGATATACACATACTTTTTATATTCGCCTGCCAACGGCGCGCCATCCAGCGCGATCTGCGCGGCAGTCTCGTCCAGCTGGGTATCCGCCTTGCGGCAGATCTTGCCCGCGACCATCACGCGCCCCTTGGTGATGGCCTTGCGGCTTTCGCTACGGGTCATGCCGGTGCGCTCGGCTAGGTACTTATCCAGCCGCATCATGCCTGGTGCTCCTGGGTGATGGCCGCCGTTTTGCCGCGGGTCACCTTGATAAGATCGGCAGGGGCGCACTCCACCTGGGTGCCGATGCGGCCGCCGGAGACCATGATGGTGGGCTGGACCAGACAGCTTTCATCGTAGACGGTGACGAACTGCTTTTTCATGCCCACAGGGCTGCAGCCGCCGCGGATATAACCGGTGACTTTATTGATGTCGGCCACGTGGATCATGGCCACGCTTTTGACGCCCGCGGCCTTGGCGGCCTTTTTCAGGTCCAGCTCGGCCAGCACGGGCACGACAAACACATAATAGTTATGGTCTGCCCCCTGGGTGACCAGCGTTTTAAAAACGCGGGCCGGGTCCTGGCCGGTCAGGCGGGCGACGTTGGCGCCGTCAACGGCCTGACCTTCCTCGTGGGGGTATTCGTGGGCGGTATAGTTGACCTTGGCGCGCTCCAGCATGCGCATGGCGTTGGTTTTTGCTTCTTTTGCCATTTGAAATGACCTCTTTTATTATATAGTATAGGGTGCGGGCCGATGCAAGCATTGCGGGGTCGCGCAGCGATCAATGCCCCTGCGGGGCATTGAACCGCACGAGCGGGCCAGCTTTGCTGGCTGGCGGCCTTCGTTTTGGCCGTCAAGCGGGCCCCTACAAAGGTTTGTGCTTTTCCCTTTATATAAGATATGCCCATTATACGTCCCCTGCAAAATTTTGGCAAGAGGGGTTGACTTTAGCGATTTAAAGTGTTAGACTATCATCATTCGATAAAAAACACGAACGCTGGCGACGATTGCGCCAGGAATACAAAAGTTTAAGGCAATACCGCATAATTCTAAGTGCCGATACGGCGAGCGAGGTGCGGCAGATGCTAAGCCAAAAGCGCAGATAATACTTTGTGTATTATCGAGCATTTTGGCAACGCAGATGCCGTGCCGCACACCGAGCCGCAGCGAGGCGCTTCGGAGCGCAACCGCCGCTTGCGGCGGCTCTTGGCGCGGAGATCCGCCGGAGCGGTGCTTAAGCCGTCAGGCGGGAATTGTGCGGTGTTGCCTCAAGAAATAGAGAAATGGGAGACACATTATGATCATCGTATTAAAACAGCACGCCCCGGCCGAGCAGGTCGACTCCTTCTGCCACGAGTTGGAGGATATGGGCTACCAGATCAACGATTCCGTGGGCAGCGATACCCACATCCTGGGCCTGATCGGCGACACCAAGTCCCTGGCCGAAAGCTGGGTGCTGGCCAACCCGGTGGTGGAGACCTGCCGCCGCGTGACCGAGCCGTACAAGAAAGCCAACCGCAAGTTCCACCCGGACGACACCATCGTGGACGTGGGCGGGCACAAGATCGGCGGCGGATACTTTGCCGTGATGTCCGGTCCCTGCAGCGTGGAAAGCAAGGAGCAGATCACCTATGTAGCCCAGCGCGTACAGGCCGCGGGTGCCAGCATCCTGCGCGGCGGCGCGTTCAAGCCCCGCACCAGCCCGTACAGCTTTCAGGGTTTGCGTGCCGAGGGCCTGGAGCTTTTGCAGGAGGCCCGCGCTGTGACCGGCCAGCCCATCGTGACCGAGCTGATGAACAACGAGCACATCCACCTGTTTGAGGATGCCCACGTGGACATGATCCAGATCGGCGCACGCAATATGCAGAACTTTGAGCTGCTGAAAGCCGTGGGCCGCCTGAAGACCCCTGTGCTGCTGAAGCGCGGCCTGTCCTCCACCCTGGAGGAGCTGGTGATGAGCGCCGAGTACATCATGGCCGAGGGCAACCCTAACGTGGTGCTGTGCGAGCGCGGCATCCGCACCTTTGAGACCAGCATGCGCAACACGCTGGATATTTCCGCCGTGCCGATGCTGAAAAAGATGACCCATCTGCCTGTGGTCATCGACCCCAGCCACGCTGCCGGCATCGCCTTTATGGTGCCCGCGCTGGCCCAGGCTGCCGTGGCCGTGGGCGCGGACGGCCTGATGATCGAGACGCACAACAACCCGGCCAAGGCCAAGAGCGACGGCGCCCAGAGCCTGACGCCCGACCAGTTCGACGCCCTGATGAAGGTCATCAAGCCGGAGCTGGAATTCTTTGGAAAGAAGTTGAACTGATTATAGGTAAAAAGGCTCCCTCTGCGAGGGAGCTGGCTGCGCGAAGCGCAGACTGAGGGAGAGACAAGCAAATTAACTGCTACCAAATCTCAGGCTCTCTCCCCCACCCGCTTCGCGGGAGCCCCCTCCCAGAGGGGGCCATCCAGGAGGTGTCCCAGCGAGTGGGATGCCAGCTTATTTATAAAGTATATAAGGTCAGCAGCAGGGTCGGGAAAGCCCTGCTGCTTTTTTGCTGCCGATAGGGGTGCCGCAGCGCATGGATTTTGCGGCAGTCAAAGAACTACTTCCGGGTATTTCCGCCCGGTATATATACTGCGGAACTCCGGAAGTACCCTGGTGTTTCCAACTACTTCCGGAGTTATGGAAGTACTTATAATTAACATATCTATGTAATTTATATAAGTACTTCCGTAGTTCCGCAGTTTTGATAAAGGGGTGGCTGTTTTTGCCAGAAGCCACCGTCGCAAAAAAGATGCGCCCCGCCGGGCGTGGCGAAGCGCATGCTTATTGGCTATTGGCTTTATTGGCCCGGTTCGTCTTTGGCGGGCTTGGTGCTTTGGGGCGTGCTGATGCCGGTCTCCCGGGCCGTTTGGATCGCCGAGGCAGCAGCCTCTTTGGCGGTCTGGGCCGCAGACTGCGCGGCATTGGCAGCCGTTTCTTTTGCCGTCTGGGCGGCGGCGGCAGCTGTACCCACGGCGGTCTGCGCAGTCTCCTTAGCGGTCTGGGCCATCTCTTTGGCAGCGGTCCTGGCGGCAGCGGCCAGCTCGTTCAGGCGGCGGACGCCGGCGCGGGTGGAGGCCAGCGTCTCGGCGTAGGTAAGGCTCTTCATATCCGGGAAGGCCCGCAGCAAGCGGCGGGTGCCTATCTTATCCACGCTGATGTCACGCAGCTTGGCGCGCATTTCGTTGGCACGCAGCAGCATTTCCAGCTTCAACTCGGCGGCGTTCTCGCGGCCTTCCAGCTTGGCCAGGGCCAGCTGCAGCTTTTGCTCGTCTAAAATGGTATCGGCGGTCATGGCGCTGACGCCCAGCACGGTGGTCAGCTTGTCGCTGGTCACACGCAGGCGGGCGCGCACCTCGTCGATCTCCTTCAGCTTTTTGTTCAGGCCGGTGGCGGCGGCTGCGGAGACGATGAGGTCGACCACAAACAGCGCCAGCACGGCGGCTTCGGCAGGCACCAGCACCTTCATGGGCAGCGGGCTGCTGGCCTTGGCCAGCGCCGGGTGCACCACCTTGACCATGATGACACTGCCCAGGCCCCACAGCAGCGAGAACTGCGGGCAGATGTAGCCGCCGATGTTGAACTTCATGTTGGAGTAGTCCCACCAACGGATGTGGTAAATTTTAAACAGCGTCCAGCCGCCCACCAGCTCGATGGCGGTGGTGAGCACCATGCCCACAAAGAACACCGCCACGGTGCTGACGCTTTTCCCCTCGCCGGAGGGGGCCAGCGCGGCCACCGTCCAGTTCAGCACCACCATGCCGCAGCCGTAAATGGGGCAGATGGGGCCGCAGAGGAACCCGCGGTTGACGAGCCGTCGCTCCTTGATGGCGGCGTAGACGACCTCGACGCCCCAGCCGATACAGCCGTAGAGGAAGAACCAATACAGCATTTGTACGACAAATGAAAAGATTTCTGTCTGGGTCATTCGGCGTCCTCCTGCGGGGCGGGTGCTTCGGCGGCTTCCTCCTCTTCCTCGGCTTCCAGCTCTTTGGCCAGGGTCTTGGGCTCCACCCAGGTCACGGTGCTGTCGGGACCTTTGCGGGCGATCAGCGCCTTGATGGGGATGCCCATCTCGGTAAACATACCCTCGTGTTCGGTGCGCAGGTTCCAATCCGGCTCGTTGGCGTGCAGGTCAAAGGTCTGCCAGGTGATCTCAAAGCCTGCCGCCGGGAAGTAATGCAAACTGTCCCGGAACAGGTCATCGTCGTCGGTCTTGAACCAGATCTCCGCGCCCTCATCCATCAACTGGCGGTATTGCAGCAATTGGCGGGGATGGGTCAGGCGGTGCTTGTTGCTGCCCGCGTTTTTGCTCCACGGATTGCAGAAGTTGATGTAGATGCGGTCCACCCGGTCGGCAGGGGTGAAGGCATTGCCCAGGCGCTCGATGTCGATGCTGGCGATCTTGACGTTATCAGGGGTCATGCCGCGCTCGGCATAGGCGGCCTCGACCTTGCGCTTGGCCAGGATCAGCACCTTGTCGGTGATGTCGATGCCCAGGTAGTTGATGTCCGGGTGCCGGGGGGCCAGCTGCGCCAGGAAACCGCCCTTGCCACAGCCCAGCTCCAGGTGCCAGGGCTGGTCGGGGCGGGCGTAGGTCTCGTGCCAGTGGCCGCCGTGGGTCAGCGGCTCGTGCACATGGAAGTCGCAGGCCAGCAGTTCGGGGCGGGCGTAGGGTTTAAAACGCATTCTCATGGGAGTGTCTCCTGTTATAATAATGTAGAAAGTTTCTCGCGGACGACATCGGGCGTAAGGCCGGGCTGAGCCAGGCTGCCCTGGCAGAAGGCAGGCTTACCGCCGCCCCGGCCTGCAAAGGCTTCGTTCAGTGCCCTGCCCAGGGCGCGGGCGTCGGTGCCATCGGGGGCGGCCAGCGCGTAGGATAGGCCCTGCCCGCCGGGGGCGAGGGCGCAGGCGACCTGATTTATGCCCGCGCAGACCGCCATGGCAATGCGGCGCAGGCCGTCGCCGTCGGCGCCCTCGGCCCACAGCACGGCGGGCCGGTCGGGCGCTGCAGCCTGCACGTAGGCATCCGCCAGGGCGTTTTGCAGCGCGGCAATGCGCTGCTTTAGGACAGCTTCGCCGTTCTGGCGGTTCTCCACCGACGGGGTCAGGCTGCCCGCGGGGGCAGAGAGCACGCGCCCCGCGGCCTCGGCGTCGGCACAGATGGCGGCCACGGCGTCATAGGCGCGCTGCCCGCAGGCCACAGCCAGCCGCATGCCGGTCTTGTAGTGCTGGGCAGAGATGATTTTGATCAGCCCCACCTCGCCGGTGCGGGCCAGATGGGTGCCGCAGCAGGCGCAGCAGTCGCCGCCGGCTTCCACCAGCCGCACGGGGCCGTCCAGCTCCTTTTTGCTGCGGTACTCGGTGGCGGCCAGGGTGGCGGCGTCGGGGATGTAGCAGTTCACGGGGGTGTCGGCCCGCACGGCGGCGTTGGCTTCGGCTTCGGCCCGGGCCAGCTGGGCGGCGGAAAGCGGGATGCTGGTGTCCATCCGCACGTAGGGGGTGCCGATGTGGAAGCCCACATTCTCGGCCCCAAACAGGCGGTGGAGGGTGCCGCTGAGGATATGCTCGCCGGTGTGCTGCTGCATGGCATCCAGGCGGCGGGGCCAATCGATGCGGCCGGTCACAGCGGTGCCCGGCTCCAGCGGAGCGTCCGTGGTATGGGTGATGGTGGCGCCGTCGGTATGCACGTCGGTCACCTTCGCGGTGCCCAGCGTGCCCAGGTCACAGGGCTGGCCGCCGCCCTCAGGGAAGAAGGCAGTCCTGTCCAGCACGACCGCATAGCCGCCCTTGGCCGGGGTGCAGGAGAGCACGGCTGCAGCAAATTCCTGCACATAAGCGTCTGTTTCGTATAACTTTTGCGTCACAGAAAGGAGACTCCTTTCAAAAAAATCAGATTTTTCTTATTATAACACAAAACAGGTGTGGAAAAAACCTTTCATTTCCTATATAATAAGAAATATATGGGCTGAAATTTAGGAGGGCTCGCCCTCTACAAGTAGGTCACTTCCCTGTTGTGCCCATCATTTCCTACCAGGAGAACTTCAAACCTATGCAAAAACAAATCACCCCGGCGGCGCTGGCGTTATCGGCGCTGCTGCTTACCGCCTGCGCGGCGGCCCCGGTGGAAAGCGTTGCCACGGTGGAGACGGCCCCCGAGCCTGCTCCTCAGGCGCTTACCGCCTATGCCGCTGACGGGCTGGCCCCCGCCCTGCAGGCTTATGCCGATGCCCAGGGCGTGGCCCTGAACTGGACGGACGATGCCAGCACCGCCAGCCTGCTGGCGCTGGACCACCAGCCGGACGGCACCACCCTGGATGTGACCAGCGATCCCCTGCTGGCCGCAGCCGCCGCCCGCGCCAATATTACCGGGAGTGCCGCCTCCCTGCCCGCAGGCCGCAGCCTGTACGGTTACTGGGTCAGCGGCAGTCTGCTGAACAGCCTGCTGGGTGATGGCGCTGCCGAAGCCCTGCAGAATGCCAGCTGGGACGAGTGGAGCGACTTTGTGGAGACCCTGCAGGACTGGCTGGCCGAGCCGAAAGCCGCCACCGTCACCTTAAACGGCGCCGACCGCACCCTGCCGGAGGCCCGGCCCGAAGCCCTGACCGCCACCGGCGTATTTGCCCCGCCGCTGGACCGCACCAGCGGCTACACTGTGGCCGTACTGGCGGCGGACGGCCAGTATACGGCCGACGCCCTGACCGGCCCGCTGAACGGCATCTACAGCGCCGTCTCGCTGGAATGGGACGCCATGGCCGACAGTGCCGAGGGCGGGTTGTTCCGCCGGGCCAGGCTGACCGACCTGCTGGCCGCCTACGGGGCCGACGCCTGCCAGGATTTGGTTTTGATCCCCTTCAAAACCAACCTGGAGGACAGCGATCTGACCACCGAGGAGTACAACCTCACCGGCCTGCTGGACTACCCCATCCTGGCCAATGCGGGCTGCTTCGCCCTTCAGGACACCGGCGATGCCGCCGCACTGAAATCCGCCGAGAGCGCCGTGCTCTGGCTGTACTCCAGCGGCGATGGCGAAAAAGCCCTGACCAACACGCTGGGCGTCATCACCCCGTGGAACACCGCGTCCGACACCACCACGCTGGGCGCGATGCAGGTGGAGCAGGTCAACACCGCCATCCTGCCGGGCATCGACCTGCCCACGGCGGCAGCGGCCCAGGCCCTTACGGCCAACGAGGAGGCCCTGCAGGGCGGCACACGCGGCAAGGCCGAGCGCACTGCCTTTACCCAGGCCGCTTTGGCAGCCCTGGGTGCAGAATAAAGAGTACATTAAAAATACCAGCGAAAGAGAAGAAGGATAGCAAATGGGTTTTGCACGTTGCAGCGGTATTCTTATGCCGCTTTCCAGCCTGCCGGGCGGTTATGGCATCGGCAGCATGGGCGCACCCGCCCGTAAGTTTGTGGATTTCCTGGCTGCCGCCGGGCAGACGATCTGGCAGATCCTGCCGGTCGGCCCCACCGGTTATGCCGACAGTCCCTACCAGAGCTGCTCCGCCTTTGCGGGCAACCCCTACTTTATTGATCTGGATCAGCTGGTCAAGGATGGCCTGCTGACCCACCGGGATTTTGCCAAGATCCACTGGGGCGGCGACGCGGCCCACATCGACTACGGCACCCTGTACGAGAAGCGCTTCGACGTGCTGCGCAAGGCCTACGCCAACTTTTTAAAGCAGCGCCCCGTGCCCGGCTACGACACCCCCTACCCCGATGACTGGTACCGCTTCCAGTTTTTGAGCTGCGAGTGGCTGCCCGACTACTGCCTGTACATGGCCATCAAGCGGGACAACGGCATGGTGGATTGGCAGCAGTGGCCCGAGGCCCTGCGCCTGCGTGACCCCGCCGCCCTGGCTGCTTTTAAAGAGGAACACGCCGAGGAGGTCGGCTTCTGGGCGTTTGTCCAGTACGAGTTCGACCGCCAGTGGCGCGCCCTGCACGCCTATGCCAAGAGCAAAGGCGTATCCATCATGGGTGATATTCCCATCTACGTTGCCGCCGACTCCGCCGATGCCTGGGCGGGCCGCGAACTGTTTGAGACCGATGCCGACGGCAAGCCCCGCCGCGTGGCAGGCTGCCCGCCGGACTACTTTGCCGCCGACGGCCAGCTGTGGGGCAACCCCCTGTATGATTGGGACTACCACCGCCGCACCGGCTACGCCTGGTGGATCCGCCGCATCCGCCACGCCCTGTTCATCTACGACATCCTGCGCATCGACCACTTCCGCGGCTTCGACACCTACTGGGCTATCCCGGCTGGGGAAAGCACCGCCCGCAACGGCCGCTGGGAGAACGGCCCCGGCATGGACCTGTTCCGCACCCTGCACAACGCCCTGGGCGAGCTGCCCATCGTGGCCGAGGATCTGGGCGAGATGTTTGACTCGGTCCGCCAGCTGCTGGCCGACAGCGGTTTCCCCGGCATGAAGGTGCTGCAGTTTGCCTTTACCGGTGAGGACAGCGTCGACCTGCCCCACAACTACCCCCGCAACTGCGTGGCCTACCCCGGCACCCACGATAACAATACGCTGGCCGGCTGGTTTGGCGAGGAGCTGACCCCCGAATACCGCCAGCAGGCCCGTGAATACTTTGCCCTGAACAAGGCCGAAGGCGAACTGCGCGGCATGCTGCGCGGCGTGATGGCCAGCACCGCCGCCCTGGCCATCATCCCGATGGCCGACTGGCTGGAGGAGCCGTCTGCCTCCCGCATGAACACCCCCGGCGTGGCCCAGGGCAACTGGCAGTGGCGCGTGGATGAGAAGAAGCTCACCCCCGCCCTGGCCAGGGAGATCAAGGCCATGACCGTGCGCTACTTCCGCGCACCGGCTACCCGGAAATAATCGCATAACAGCCCCGCATGGTCCCCGCGTATCCAGCCAGGGACCGTGCGGGGTGTTTTCTATAACGCAGCATCTGCTTTTTTGTGAACCTAAACAATGTTTTGCGCTGTAGTGCGCAAATTCTTTGTGCAAGGCAGAACTATCCAGCAATCGTATTTTGTGATACAATAGTTTGGTATTTGAAGGTTATTTTCCTAACAGGGATCTTTTGTTTTAAAAATGAGGAACTGACATGAAATTTGAGTATACCCTCGCTGAACTGTCCACCGCGATCACCGCGCTGGAGCAGGTCTACGGCAAGGTCAGTGTACTGGACCCCTACCTGGGCACCGTGCTGGACCCTGCCACCCTGCAGCCCACCGATAAAGCCGAGGAACTGACCGCGCTGGATGAGACCGGCCGCGGCGTGCAGCTGGCCCAGGCCGATGACGGCCCGGAGCTGGTGCTGTACCAGGGCATCCAGGCGGACGCCCGCCCCTGCGTGTTGGCTTTCCACTGCTGCATGCCCCACAATCTGCAATCCTCTGCCGGGGCCGAGAATTCCTTTAACCGCGTGCTGGCCCAGATGCAGGAGGAACTGCGCCGCGATTACCTGACCGGCGTGTACAATGCCCGCTATCTGGACACCGAGTACCGCCGCTACGCCGAGCCCCAGGCCCAGGCCGGCAAGCCCGTGGGCGTGGTGATGGCCCGCGTGAACGAGTATTGGAGCCTGCGCCAGAACGAGTCTGCCAATGCGGCCGACTGCTGCCTGAACATGGCCGCCGGTATCCTGCAGCTGTCTGTCGGCACCGACGACAGGGCCGCCGTGCTGGCCCGTTTGGAAGACGGCCTGTTCGCCGTGGTAACGGTGGGTACCCCCGCCGCCCAGGTGGCCCGCAAACTGCAGGACGCGCTGGACAACTCCCGCCGGGAGTTCAGCATCAGCCTGTCCCGCCGCGGCAGCTTTACCGTGCAGCTGGCCAGCGCCGAATGGGGCGAGACCCCGGCCTGGGACATGATGTTCTCTCTGGCCCAGCAGCGCCTGTGATCTTTGCATAAAAACATCCCCCTTGTGTACATACTATGGTTGACCGACCACCACGTACACAAGGGGGATTTTGTTATGCAAACTGATAATGAAAAAATGCTCCAGGAGATCGTGCAGAACACCGAGATGGGCAAAAACACGCTGGACGAGCTGATAGGCCTGACCCACGACCAGCGGTTGAAAGACGAGATGATGCGCCAGAAGCGGGAGTATCGGCGCATCAACCAGGCGGCCCACACCGCACTGGATGCCATCGGGGCCGAGGCCCAGGGCCAGAGCGCTGCCGCCCGCATGAGCGTGAGCATGGGCATCCGCACCCGCACCATGATGGACAAGTCCACCCGCAACCTGGCCACCATGCTGGCCGAAGGCAGCGGCCAGGGCGTGCTGGACTGCAAACGGGCCGAAAAAGACTATCCCGCCGCCAGCCCCGGTGCGAGGAAGCTTTGCCAGGAACTGGGCGAATTCCAATCGTCGGCCGAGGAGACCTGGCGGGAGTTTGTTTGAAGTTTGTTTGGATCATGTGCTGCCACCCCGGCCCTGCCCACCCTGCGGCAGGGCCTTTTTATTACGGCATCCTGCCATTATAAAAGGGCGTCACCGCATGGTGGTGACGCCCGCAAGGCAGACCCTTAAAATAAAATCAAGAATTCAAACAAACAGCTCAATCACAAACACCAAAACGCAGCAAAGAACCGAAACCGGAAACAGCCCTGCTCCCAGCCAGGCGGCCACAATGCCCGCCGCCAGGGCCACTGCGCCGGAGATCGGCGTCTGGGTGGCGTGGATGATGGCCGGGAAGGTCATGACCGCCAGCGTCACGTAGGGCACGTAATACAAAAACGACTGGATGAACCGGTTGCGGATCGGCTTGCGGATCAGCGTCAAAGGCAGGATGCGGATGGTGTAGCTGACCAGGGCCATCACGGCAATGTAGATATAATTATTCATCGTTGCCGCCCTCCTCTGCCAGCTGGTCCTTCACCGGGAACAGCACCGCCGCAGCTGCCGAAATGACCACCGTCAGCAGGATCGTGCGGGTACCGTCAGACATGGCTGAAATCCCCGGCAGATAATTACAGGCAAGGCTCAGCGCGAAACTCAGCGCCACCAGCCCGGCAATGATGTGGTTCTTCCGCGCCGGTGGGATGATGATCGCCAAAAACATGCCGTACAGCGCCACGCTCAGCGCGCTGACCACCCGCAGCGGCAGTGCATTGCCCGCCATAATGCCCAGCGCCGTACCCACAGCCCATCCGGGCGCTGCCAGCAAAATCGCGCCGTAGGTGTAATAGGGGTTTAAATGGCCGGGCCGGGCGATGGTGATGCCGAACAGCTCGTCCGTTACGTCATACCCAATGACCAGCCGGTGCCAGAACGGCGTACCCGGCGCAAACCGCTGGGCCAGGGCACAGCTCATCAACAGGTAGCGTGCGTTGGCGATCAGCGTGATGACCGCCACCTCCCAGTAAGTGGCCTTGGCCGCAATCAGCGTAAAGGCGGCGTACTCCCCTGCCGACGCGTTGTTCAGCAGGCTGGCCCAAAAGCCCTGCATCGGGGTAAAGCCCGCGTGCCGCGCGGCAATGCCCAGCGAGAACGCCACCGCGAAATATCCCAGTGCAATGGGGAACCCGTCCCGCATGCCGTCACAAAATGCCCTGCGGCTGAACGCCCAGGGCTTGTTCTTTTCCTGTTCCATTTTTCAGCTTCCTTTGCTGTTATTTCACACCGTCATCCATTATAGTACACCCCACCGCAAAAAGAAAGCACCCCGCCACATAAAAGCCGCCAAAATGCTTGACGCACCCCGCCGCCGGTATTATAATAAGAGAGCCGGATCTACCCCGGCATACACACCGAGGTGTTGCGCAGTTGGTAGCGCGCGTGGTTTGGGACCACGAGGCCGCAGGTTCGAGTCCTGTCACCTCGACCAGCAAAATACCGTAGATTCGTTAGAATCTACGGTATTTTCTTTTTCAAGTACACTTTAGTACGCACTTGCCCATTTTCTCTGCAAGTTGTGTACTAAATCATTATACGCATCAGGCCGCGCTTCTTTCAGCGCATCCGTAAGGTCTATATTTGACACTGCCCGTAAAAAGTCACTGCCGCCAACAGCAGCCCTTACAGGAGTCTCTGCGGCTTCGTAGTAGCGCACAGGATCTTGTTCCATATTTTCGTGGTCCGTAAACTCCTTTATAAACCGTTCGCACCTCTTGACGCGCGGGGGCAATTATAGCATACTGGAAGGGAAAAGCAGCTAAGCGGGGAAACAGCGGGTTGCTTTTCCTCTGCCCGCCTTTCCGCTATAATAAAAGCAACGGAGGTGACCCTGATGGAAACAAAAGATGTGATTTTACAGCTGCGCACCCAAAAAGGCTTGTCCCAGGACGAACTGGCCGAGCGCATCCTGGTGACCCGGCAGGCGGTATCCCGCTGGGAAAACGGAGTTTCCCATAGTTAAAGATACCACACCCAATATCACAAACTCACGCTTAAACAATATTCCTTAGTCAACCACATACAATAACAAATACAAAAAAGCTGGAAGCAGGCTTAATTTTGCTCCCGGCTTTTCTTTATTGTTTTGATGAAGTCGTTCAATGATACTTGTTTTTGCTATCTGCTTACATAATGTGCATACTTGTCACTTGTGTTCTGATATATCTGTCCCTCTTATTGCCTAAACTCATATTAAGGGTGTGATATATCCAAGTGCAATAGCCTTGTTATAGGCTTCGATAGCATTTTTAGCCCCCAGCTTATCATAGATGCTTTGGATATGGTTGTAAAGTGTCCGTTCACTGATATACAGTTCTTGCGCTATTTCATGCTTTGTTTTCCCTGTTCCAATCGCCTTAATAATTTCCGCTTCACGATCTGTCAGGGGATCTAATAAAGGGGGCGTAGTGGACTTGTGACCTTTACTAATAGCTGTGAGTTTTTTTACCAACTCGTCAGCAGAAGCAGACTTATCAATATAACTTACGGCGCCTTTTTTAAGTGCCTCCTGTCTATAAACTGGCATATCATAAGAGGATAGCATAACCACCTTTATTTTTGGCTTTTTACTATATATCGTTTCTATCAGATCAATGCCAGAACTTTTTGACTGCTCTCTTAGGTTGACATCAAGTAATACAATGTCCCATTCGTCTACGGAAAGAATATTCCAAAACTCTGTTTCATTACTTACATAGCGACAGATAGAGATTTCATCCCAATCTTCCAGAAGTTTGCTTAAACTCTCTCCAAATATCCTGTGATCATCAAATAGTAATATCTTCATTTTTTCTCCCCAAAACTGCCGTTGCAGTTAAAATACCATCTTTCTCTAAATACTGAATGTTACCACCATTCCCATTTATCAACACCGTCAAGAACAGCATACCACCTTTGGAAGAAAGAATATTTTCAATGTCATTTGGTTTCGCTCCATCATTTTGACAGGTAATTACGAGTCTACTTTCTTCATTTAGCGCGATTTCCAAATGAATAAAAGTAGCGGCAGCGTGTTTATAAACATTGTTGACAAGTTCTTTGATTATCTGCATAGTCTGTTCCAAACTGTTATCTTTTTTCAAAGCAATCCTTGCTTCGCTGTCAATCGTGAAATCTACAAGTATATTCTTCTTTGGGTACAGCTTCTTAATCGCGTCAAGCATATATCCGATATGTTCCCATGAAGCATACCCCGAAAAGATATTAGAGGAATAGAAATTCATCATATTTCTTACCCGCAATTCCAAATCAGACAATATCCTTTTTGTTTCATCAACATCTGGTGAGCGAAGCGACAGGAGATTTTTGGCACCTCCAATGTCTTGAAGCACATCGTTATGAAGCAGTCTTGAGAAATCTTCCCTCTCATTTGCAATATAGTTCGTTAATTCATAATACTTTGTCAACTCCTTGTAACGGGCCTCCATGTCGCCAAGATGAATGACAGCAAAAGCCTCAAATAAAAGCATTATAAGCTGAAAAAATACATTGACTTGTAGGGTGGACAAATCAAAGCAATAAAGTACGACTGTAAACAAGGGAATCATAAGAGCGAGGACATATCTTGCTTTCCTCTGGGCAATCGGAAGAATATTAACCTGTTTCAAATTTATATATCTATAATCAAGGAAAATTCCCATGAACATTCCAACTAACATGGTTATAACAGGGAGAATTTGGAAATCAAAAAACGACAGTATGATAGCTGCAATTCCAAACAGCAAGCGAACCATTTTACCCCGGCTTGCGTCAGTTCTTACCAGCATTATTCCGATAATCAATGCAAAAAACAGAAATGCACCCATGTATAAGGTGGAAAATCCATCATACATCAGCGCCGCAATAAAGGAAACAGAAAGCAGGTTCCAGCCACATTCAGATATTGTTGCCTTTCGCCGTGATGTCATTACATGAAGATAGAGCAGATTGAGATAACAAAGCAAGACGGCAATCGACAATAAGTTGATGGCTCCGTCATTCGCAATTCCTTTATGTGTTCTATCCAATATAACCCATAAAGTCACAATACCCGCATGAAGAAACAGATACGGATAGAAGCGTTTATCCTGCATAGCCCCCCTCCTTTCAGCTAAAATTCATTATGTTAGTAATATGATGATACGATCCGTTCTTTAGTCATCAGACATAAACCACACGCAGTCAAAACTATTATACTCACTGGAGAAAATAGTAGCAACACCCACACATTATTCGTTTTCATAAATATCCCACATTTTAAGACAACCAGCAAAATATGAAGCAGTGTTGCAAAGATAGGAATACTCTTAAACCAGTTCATATTTCTAATCCAGAGAATCAAAACATTTATAAATGCCGAATACAATATGCTAAGGATCAGAAAATAGGTGCTTAATAACAAGATAAGGTTTGGCAGGCGAATTGAAATCATCAAAAGTAGAGGAAACAAAAGGATCAGCGTTCCAATCCATAGTGATAGCAGATTCTCCTTAACAATACTTGAGATTTTAATACCATTAGCAAGTTTCCATTCTATTCTCTTTGTGGTTTTTTCTTGCTGCAACATATCCTTGCTTATTTCTCCGGCAAAAAAGATAAATAAGCACAGGTATCCATCAAGCATAAAATACTTTATATCAACACCAAATACAATGTTCTCTGAAATATCCCCAAAGTTCATCAGAAAGATCATGCCGAAGATAGCTGCTACCGCACTCATAAATATAAAATTCCAGTTCAATACCCTTTTAAGGTTTAAGGTTATCAAACCCATTCGCCATCCCTCCTGATAACTGTTTCGTTGCTCATGTGCCGAGCCTTAAAGAAACTTAATAGTACAAACATCATGCAAAGTGCAACATCAACCACAATAATCAAATAGTCAATTCCTATATGATGTTGATTCACAAACTCTGTAATCTGTTCTGCCGACATCGCAATCAAATAAACCAGTGCAAAATTACCAAAGAACAGAACATTTTTGAACAGTTTTACTCGTTTCACATCCAGTACAATGATATTCAAAGCGACAATCTCACAAAAACTAAGTACAAGAATACTAAGATAAACGCATACGATCCGCCCAAAGCTCATTGTCCAGTCGGTAAAGTAATAGCAACTCATAAAAACAAAGAACGGGATAATACCAGAAAAGCGGAAAATCTGTATCGAATACTGTTTTATAATCTCTTTTACTGCAATTCCAGAAGCTGCAAAAAATTCAATTCTCCGGCTTAACTTATCCTTTGCTGTCAAATCTACAATCATAGCACCGGATTGCAGGGAGGTAAGACCAAAAATAACCGCATAGAGCATTAGGACTAAATAATCTTCTCCCTTAGACTGCAAGGCGTCCATCTGCATTGCAAAGCTCATAAAAATCGCCAGAATGGCAACAATCGCAGTATCAATTAGGAGGCTTTTACTTCTGGTAAGATAGTAGCCTGCGCCTTTTCCCATGTTACTCATGCCGATTGCCCTCCTTAATAAAGATTTCTTCCAATGATTGTCCTTGCATTTCTTGAATACCCTTATCAAACAGCAATCTGCCATTTTTAATCATAGATACATCATCAGCGCACTTTTCAATCTCGCTAAGGTCATGTGAAGTGATAATAACCGTTTTTCCGTCAGCTTTTAGAGCCTCTATCAAACTACGGATTTCTACTCTGGATATGGGGTCTACACCCGATGTTGGTTCATCCATGAGCAGAATATCCCGTCCCATCATAATCACAATCAAAAGGGACAGTTTTCTTTTCATTCCTTTAGAATAAGTGCTAACACGCTTTCCTAAATGCTCGGTCAATCCTAATTGCGTACAATAACTGTCTGAACGATCATTTATTTCAAATCCAAAGTATTTCCCAAAAATTCTCAAATTTTCAAGACCAGTCTGTTCTTCATACAGATAGTCATTTTCAAGCTCCATTGCATATTTCCCTGCAATGTTGATTGTCCCTGCATTTGGCTGGTATACCCCTGTAATCAAGCGTAGCAGTGTTGTCTTTCCAGAACCGTTCGGGCCAATAATCGCATGGATTGTATTTGCTTTTACACTCAGGCTAAAATTCTCAAACAAAACTCTGCCACCAAAACCTTTTTTTAAGTTCTTTACTTCAATCGCATTTTGAATCTCAGACATATTTTTTGCTCCTTTCATTTGGTGCTCCACCATATAGGTATAGTGTATAAAACGAAGAAGCATTTTGCATGAGTAATTACTGCAATTTCGATACTGCCATCAGGCAAATGTCACAGAAACCTCACAACGAGAAAAAAATTTAGTATTCTGTCAGTTCCACAATTACATTACTTTGCAGATAC
>ENA-OWNQ01000312-OWNQ01000312.1-gut-metagenome-genome-assembly--contig:-NODE-312-length-26209-cov-14.967932_pt1 | contig 26209 bp, 17 predicted proteins | sample MGYA00248252_ERZ651782 | MGnify/ENA primary metagenome ERZ651782 (study PRJEB26908, sample SAMEA4031705) | gut metagenome | biome: gut; feature: normal infant; material: stool | place: China | collected... | reverse complement strand
CCCCCCCCCCCCCCCCCCCCCCCCCCCCCCCCCCCCCCCCCCCCCCCCCCCCCCCCCCCCCCCCCCCCCCCCCCTACAATAAAAAAAGCGCCCTCCACAAAAAGAGCGCAAAAAGCACAAGAAAGTGTAGAAAAAGAAAGGAGACCACGATGAAGAAGAACAACACATTCCGCCGGGCAGCAGCTCTGGTGGCGGCGCTGAGCATCACAGTGTCTCTGGCGGCTCCGGCCTTTGCAGGGACCTACTATATCGACGACGGCGATATTACCATCATCAAAAATGAGAATGGCAGCCAGACCATCAAACAACAGGGCAAAGAGGACTGTACGGACCAGGTCGGGGATGAGACCATCATCACCACCCATAAAAAGGCCATCACCACGCTGGAGAGCGACCTGGAAGGCCCCGCAGCAGAGGATTCCGGCTTTGGCCCTGTGGTAGAGGACAACTACCAGCCTGCTCCCCCGGCCCAGCCGGAGGACGCTGAGGAGCCGAAGGACGACGACCAGCCGGAGGACGACGACCAGAAGAACGCTGAGGAGTCGGAGAACGACGAGGAGCAGAAAGACGCCGACCGGCAGGAGAACACTGACCGGAAGGAGAGCGCTGAGGAACCGGAAGACGCCGACCGGAAGGAAAGCGCCGGGCAACAGGCCCAGCTCCAGCAGGCAGCCCCGGCTGCTGCCCCTGCGGCCTCTACCCCAGGAAATGGCTTTTGCAAAAACATCATTACGGTGATCAACAATTTTGCCGATACGGTGCTGAACCTCACCCTGAAAGACGTGAAGATCGATGTGAGCAACACCGGATGGGAGAATCACGCAGGAAAGGCTGCCCTGAACGTTCAGGGAGAGGGCAATGTAGAGATCGAGCTGGACGGCAAGAACGAGCTGAAAAGCGGCTATTACAGGGCGGGCCTTGAAAAAAACAACTCTACCTCCGCAGGCACGCTGACCCTGAAGGACAATAAAGAAGCCGGCAGCGGCAGCCTGAATGCCGAAGGTGGGGAGCTGAGTGCCGGCATCGGCGCTTGCTACGAACAGGGAACAAAGAACATTATAATCACCGGAGGCACGGTGACTGCTACCGGAGGCGACGGTGGTGCGGGCATCGGCGGCGGTAAAGGCGGCGCCGCCGAAAACATCATCATCACCGGCAGCACAGTGACCGCTACCGGTGGCGGCAGCGTCCTTGACTGGGGTGGTGCGGGCATCGGCGGCGGCAGCGATGGTCGCAACAGTGGTAGCAATGGCAAAAACATCACCATCACCGGCAGCACGGTGACTGCTACCGGAGGCGACGGTGGTGCGGGCATCGGCGGCGGCGTCACAGGCATCGGCGAAGCCATCACCATCACCGGCAGCACGGTGACTGCTACCGGAGGCATCGGTGCTGCGGGCATCGGCGGCGGCTGCGGCGGCGACAATGGCAATGGCGTAAACATCACCATCACCGGCAGCAGGGTGACCGCTACCGGTAACAGCGGTGGTGCGGGCATCGGCGGAGGCGAAAGGTGCGATGGCGAAAACATCACCATCACCGGCAGCAGGGTGACCGCTACCGGTGACAGAGGTGGTGCCGGTATTGGCGGAGGCGCTGGAGAGTCGAACCGCGGCAACGGCAACGGCAACAACATTACCATCACCGGCAGCACTGTGACTGCCATCAGCAATGGTTGCGGTCAACGTGGTAATGGAGGTGGTGCAGGCATCGGCGGCGGCTGCAATAGAAACGGTAGCCACATCACCATCAACGGCGGCACGGTGACTGCTGAGGGAGGCGACCATGGTGCGGGCATCGGTGGCGGTGCCAAGGGCAGCGGCAGCAATGTCACGGTGAGCGGAGCCGCTCAGGTGACAGCGATCGCCGGCAAGGGCGATCGCTGGGACGGTGCCGGTGCGACCATCGGCAGCGGCAGCGGCGGCAGCACGAGGAACCCTGATGGTACCTTGACCCCCGGCAGCGGCCAGGAGATCCAGGCGAACATCAGCGGCCTGATCACCGGCTGGATCCACCACATCATCTACGACCCGGCCCTGGTCTCGGAAGACAACCCGGACGGCATCCTGAAGGAGTGGTGGGAGCCGGAGCGCCCCCAGCCCAACCCGGAGGACCCGAATGCCCCGGCGGAGGAGAGCAATGAGGTGAGCCTGGGTACCCCCGGCCTCCATGTGGAGACGCTGGAGGGCGACCCCCTGCCTTTTGACGCCCGGCAGCAGGGCAGCACCCTGCGGGTAACGTCCAACACTCTGGCCGCCCGGCTCCACGGCACCCGGCAGGCGCTGGAGGCTCTGCAGGAGCAGGGAGTGGAGCAGATCCAGTTTGTCACCAGCTTCAAAACGACCACCCTGTCGGTGGCAGAGCTGCTGGCAGAGGGGGGCAGCTGGTTTGCTCTGGAGCACAACGGTCTTGTGAGCCGGCGGCTGAGCGCAGCTCAGGCCGAGAGCCTGAAGTGCTGGATGCACTAAAAAATACAGACCCCTTACAGGGGCCGCCTTGGGGAACTACCCGGGGCGGCCCCTTTTTGCTGTATCGTTGCTAGTATTCTAGGGCTATGCCCGCATATGAAAATCCCCCGGTCCAGCCGGGGGATTTTTATTGTTCCCCATGGAACGTCATTCAAAATAATCTGCGTATTCCTCTGTGAGCTTGGAGCCCAGACGGCGGATGCCGCCGTAAAGGTGGCGTTCCACCAGCGGCTCAAAGGCCGCCAGGTCGCACCGCTCGATGGCGTCGATGAGGTTGTGGTGGTCGGCCACCACCTCTGCCAGCCCACCGGTGGTCAGGGTGTCCAGCATCCGGAAGCGGCTGTAGTCGGCGTGGGCGTTCTGCAAGGTGCGCCAGAGATACATCTTGTCCATGGCGGAGAACCACGTCTCGTGGAGCCGGGTATCAGCCTCATAGAGACGGTTGAAGTCCAGTGTTTCGGCCCTGGCCAGCTCGTCGTAGGCGGCGGCACGCTGGCGGATGAGGGCGCGGTGCTCCGGTGTGCAGTGGGGCGCAAAGTCCCGCAGGACCCGGGCCTCTACCGCGATGCGCTCATAGATCAGCTCGTCCACGATGTCCCGGTTCAGCCGGGTGACGGTGGTGCCTTTGTAAGGCACGATCTTCACCAGCCCGTTCTCCTGTAACCGCTGCAGCACCACCCGGATGAGGGAGCGGGGCGCGCCGAAGCGGGTGCAGAGCGGGTTTTCGCTCAGCGAACAGCCGGGCCGGAGGGTCAGATCGATGATCTCCCGCTCGAGGACGGCGTATATTTCAGAATCTGTTTTATACTGTTGTTCCATTGTCGTTTTCCTGTCTGATGCCCCAAGCGGGCCATGTCCCGGGGACCGGGAGGCGGAAGTCCATTTCCTTTCCGGTGTCGGGATGGATGAAGCGGAGCCGGGCGCTCTGGAGCGCGATGTCTCCCTTGATGCGGTTGCCGTATTTGCCGTCGCCCCAGAGCGGGTGGCGGCGGGACGCAAACTGCACCCGTATCTGGTGGGTGCGCCCGGTGTGGAGGGTGATGTCCGCAAGGCTGGCGCTGCCGTCCGGGGCGGAGGCAGAAATGCGATATTCCAGCACAGCCTCCTTCACGCCCTTGCGCGGACGGCTCACCGGAAAAACACGGCCTTTCCGGCTGTCCTTGAATAAGTAGTCCCGCAGGACGCCTTCGGCGGGCAGCTTTTCGTCCGGCCCTCCCGCGATGAGAGCGCGGTATTGTTTCACGAAAGGCGGCGCGTCCGGTGTGCCGGCGGCAGGCTCGGCCCGGCCATCCTGTTCGGCATAAACCTGCTGGCTCTGCGTCACCTGACGGCTGAGGGCGGCGGCTGCCTGCGGAGTCTTCGCGTAGACCATCAGACCCGACACGCCGGTGTCCAGCCGGTGGATGACGCCCACATAGGCGTCGGGCCTGCCCCAGAGCTTCCGAAGGGCGGCGGGTACGCCGTCCTCGCTGGAAAGCCCGGCGGGCTTGTCCAGAACCACGAGGGCTGTATCTTCGTAGAGTATCACAGCCTGCCCTCGTCCACCAGTGCCTTGAGCTTGAGCACGCCCGCGATGGTCTTGCCGTCCTTGATCTCGCCGCTCATGACCATCTCGTAGGCTTTTGCCAGCGGGATGCGGTCGGGCGTCAGGAACTCGTCGTCGTCCAGATGCATCTGGGTGGTGTGCAGGCCGGTGGCCACCCACATATAGATGATCTCGGTGTCATAGCCCACCGTGGGGTAGAACTCGCCCAGCGGGGTGTAGTGGTCGGCGGTCAGGCCGCACTCTTCGCCCAGCTCCCGCTTGGCGGCTTCGAAGGGGTCTTCGCCCTTTTCCAGCTTGCCGGCGGGCAGCTCCCACAGCTCCTGCTGCATGGCGTAGCGGAACTGGCGCACCATGCAGAGGGTGCCGTCCTCAAAATACGGTACGATGCAGGCCCCGCCGTGGTGGTGGACCACCTCCCGGATAGAAGTCTCACCGTTTTCCAGCAGAGCCACGTCTTTGGTCAGCGTGACCACCCGGCCTTCAAAGAGAACTTCGCTCGAGAGCGTCTTTTCAAAATGTGCAGCATCCATCGTTTTGTGCCTGTCCTTCCCTGCGCTGTGCGGCGCATGATACTATAGATAAAGTTTACGGCAGAATCTGTACAAATGTCAATTATAAATTTAGAATTTTGTAAGAAAAAGCCTCATGGATACTGGATTTTGGAGCATAACACCGTCATGGATGCAGCAAAGAACACATCTGTAAAAAAGCGCTAAAAAATTTCTTGAATTTTTGTTGTGTTTTTACAGTCGGTTTGCGTTGCCTTTACCGGCGGAATTTGCTATTATATTAGATGAGCAATAGTGCCTTCATGGGGTTCTCCGGCCCCGGGCAGGGCTATTGCCCTTGATGAGCGTGTGCTTTTGTGGAGTTCTCCGGCTCCGGCGAAGTGCGGCGCTTATCAGTTGAGCAATACGTTTTTCAAAGGAGTTCTCCGGCTCCGGTAAAAAGACGTTTGCCCCGCGCAGAAGGTACCAAATTCTGAATGGAGGAAGAAAAATGCCTAGAGCAAAGCAAACCATGGATGGCAATACCGCTGCCGCTCATGTAGCATATGCCTACACGGACGTGGCTGCCATCTACCCCATTACCCCCTCTTCTCCGATGGCTGACTCTGTGGACCAGTGGTCCGCTCAGGGCCTGAAGAACATCTTCGGCAACCAGGTCAAGGTCGTCGAGATGGAGTCTGAGGCAGGCGCTGCAGGCGCTGTGCACGGCTCTCTGGGTGCAGGTGCTGTTACCACCACCTTCACCGCTTCTCAGGGCCTGCTGCTGATGATCCCCAACATGTACAAGATCGCTGCTGAGCAGCTGCCCTGCGTGTTCGATGTTTCTGCACGTACCGTTGCTACCCAGTCCCTGAACATCTTCGGTGATCACAGCGACGTTATGGCATGCCGCCAGACCGGCTTCGCAATGCTGGTCGAGAGCAGCGTGCAGGAAGTCATGGACCTGTCCCCTGTTGCCCATCTGGCAGCAATCGAGGGCAAGGTTCCCTTCCTGAACTTCTTCGATGGCTTCCGTACTTCTCACGAGTACCAGAAGATCGAGAAGTGGGACTACGCCGACCTGAAGGAAATGTGCAACATGGAGGCTGTCGAGGAGTTCCGTGCAAAGGCTCTGAACCCCGAGCACCCCAAGATGCGCGGTTCCCACGAGAACGGCGACGTGTTCTTCCAGCATCGTGAGGCCTGCAACTCTGTCTACGACGCACTGCCCGCAGTCGTCGAGAAGTACATGGCCAAGATCAACGAGAAGCTGGGCACCAACTACGACCTGTTCAACTACTACGGCGCACCCGATGCCGATCGCGTCATGATCGCTATGGGCTCTGTCTGCGACGTTGCTGACGAGGTCGTCGATTACCTGAACGCCAAGGGCGAGAAGGTCGGTATCGTCAAGGTCCGCCTGTACCGTCCCTGGGTGTCCTCCGCTCTGCTGAAGGTCCTGCCTGCTACCGCTAAGAAGGTCGCAGTTCTGGACCGCACCAAGGAGCCCGGCTCTCTGGGCGAGCCCCTGTACCTGGATGTCGCAGCTACCCTGCGTGAGGCTGGCAAGAATGATGTCATCCTGACCGGCGGCCGTTACGGTCTGGGCAGCAAGGACACTCCCCCGTCCTCCATCTTCGCTCTGTTCAAGGAGCTGGAGAAGGATCAGCCGAAGGAGCGCTTCACCCTCGGCATCACCGATGATGTCACCGGCCTGTCTCTGCCTGAGGTCAAGCCCGCTCCCATCACCGCAGCAGCTGGCACCAAGGAGTGCAAGTTCTGGGGTCTGGGCGGCGACGGTACCGTCGGTGCCAACAAGAACTCCGTCAAGATCATCGGCGACCACACTGATAAGTATGTTCAGGCATACTTCCAGTATGACTCCAAGAAGACCGGCGGCGTGACCATCAGCCATCTGCGTTTCGGCGACAAGCCCATCCGCAGCCCCTACTACATCAACCAGGCTGACTTCGTGGCCTGCCACAACCCCGCTTACATCCACATGGGCATGAAGATGGTCCAGGATGTCAAGCCCGGCGGCGTGTTCATGATCAACTGCCAGTGGAACGATGAGGAGCTGGGCCATCACCTGAACGCTGAGGCCAAGAAGTACATCGCTGACAACAACATCCAGCTGTACACCATCAACGCCATCGACAAGGCTATCGAGATCGGTATGGGCAAGCGCACCAATACCATCCTGCAGTCCGCTTTCTTCAAGCTGGCTGACGTTATGCCCATCGAGGACGCCGTCAACTTCATGAAGCAGGCAGCTCAGAAGAGCTACGGCAAGAAGGGTCAGGACGTCGTTGAGATGAACTGGAAGGCCATCGATGCCGGTGTTGACGCCATCCACAAGGTGGACGTCCCCGCTTCCTGGTCCAACCCCGAGGCCGATCCCGCTCCGAAGGAGCTGTCTGGCCGTCCCGAGCTGGTCAAGCAGATCCGCGACGTCATGGAGCCCATCGCTCGTATGGACGGCGACAGCCTGCCTGTCTCTGCTTTCGTTGCTAACGCAAACGGCGAGTGGGAGCAGGGTGCTTCCGCTTACGAGAAGCGCGGCACCGCTGTGAACGTCCCCGAGTGGGATGCTTCCAAGTGTGTTGGCTGCAACCAGTGCGCATTCGTGTGCTCTCACGCAACCATCCGTCCTTTCCAGCTGACCGCTGACGAGCTGGCAGCAGCTCCCGCACAGACCAAGAGCCGCGACAACAAGCCCGCTAACGAGTACAAGTTCGTTATGGCTGTGTCTCCTCTGGACTGCATGGGCTGCGGCGAGTGTGTCACCGTCTGCCCCACCAAGGCTATCCAGATGGTTCCTCAGGAGTCTCAGGCCGATCAGCAGGCAGTCTTCGACTACTGCGTCGCCAACATCTCCAAGAAGCCCTCTAAGTTCGCAGACGACACCGTCATCGGCTCTCAGTTCAACCAGCCGCTGCTGGAGTTCTCTGGCTCCTGCGCAGGCTGTGCTGAGACCTCTTACGCACGTCTGATCACCCAGCTGTTCGGCGAGAAGATGTACATCTCCAACGCCACCGGCTGCTCCTCTATCTGGGGCGGTACTGCTTCCATCTCTCCGTACACTGTCAACAAGGACAGCGGCCACGGTCCTGCATGGTGCAACTCCCTGTTCGAGGATAACGCAGAGCACGGCCTGGGCCTGTATCTGGGCCAGAAGACCGTCCGTGAGAACCTGATCAAGCGCATCGCTGAGGTCGCTGGTTCTGACAAGGCTTCTGCTGAGCTGAAGGCTGCCTTTGACGAGTTCATGGCAACCAAGAACAACACCAAGGCGAACGATGCCCCCGCTAAGGCTCTGATCGCTGAGCTGGAGAAGGCTGCTGCCGCTGGCTGCACCGAGTCCGCTGAGATCCTGAAGAGCAAGGAGTTCATCGCTAAGAAGTCCGTCTGGATCTTCGGTGGTGACGGCTGGGCATACGACATCGGCTTCGGCGGTCTGGACCACGTCCTGGCTTCCGGCGAGGATGTCAACGTCATGGTCTTCGATACTGAGATGTACTCCAACACCGGCGGACAGGCATCCAAGGCCTCCAACATCGGCGAGGTCTGCCAGTTCGCTGCTGCTGGTAAGGAGATCAGCAAGAAGAGCCTGTCTGAGATCGCTATGACCTACGGTTACATCTATGTTGCTCAGATCGCTCTGGGCGCTAACATGAACCAGGCTGTCAAGGCTATCGCAGAGGCTGAGGCATATCCCGGCCCCTCCCTCATCATCGGCTACGCTCCCTGCGAGCTGCACGGTGTTAAGGGCGGCATGACCAACTGCCAGAACGAGATGAAGAAGGCAGTTGAGGCTGGTTACTGGAACCTGTTCACCTTCAATCCGGCCAACAAGGCTCAGGGCAAGAACCCCTTCACCCTGACCTCCAAGGCTGTGGATGCCGAGAAGTATCAGGCACTGCTGGCAAACGAGACCCGTTACAGCCGCCTGACTCGTGCATTCCCGGATCGTGCAAAGCAGCTGTTCGCTCGCAACGAGCAGGTCGCAAACGACCGTTACGAGCATCTGACCCGCCTGGTCGAGCTGTACAAGTAAACCAAAGTTCTTTTGACTCTGGCTGGAATTTTGCCGCAGCGGCACCTTAGTCCCGAAAGGGCGGCTGCTCCGTGCTGGCGATTACTGCGCAACGCAGCAGTACGAAACTGTGGCTCCGGCCAGAGAAGAAATGACAGGCTTATTTCTACGCAGAGACTGGAGCTTTGTACTCCAAACTGATTTCAACTCTCTGCCCGCGTCCGAACGCGTCGGAGCGGGCAGAGCCTGAAATACCAAAGCGCCCGCGAGGGTCCTTGAAAGCATACTTCGCGTGTGTCAGGAGCATAAGGTCTGTTCGCAGATACCTTGCCCCGCCTGCTGCATAAGACCTGCTTGCAGGGATCTTGCCGCAGTCAAAAACGGATCCCGTTTTTAGCGCCCCGCTCACTGGAAACAGTGTCCGGGGCGTATTTTTGTGTCTTTTACACTTTCTTCATAGGTTTTTCATGAAATCCGGTGCGGAATCTGCTATACTACAGCCATGAGGATTCGGGGCCGCAACCGATTCCTTGTACATGATTCCTCCTCACACCAAAGCAATATCCAAACACAGCGCCCTTTCCGGTGAAGCCGCAAGCACCGGGGAGGGCGCTGTGCGTTTTTCTGCGTCAATATTCCGGAAATGGACGCCTTACAGGGTTGACCGGGCATTTGAGTGGAGATATAATAAACCTGTAGGCTAAGAAACTTAGTAAAACGAATTTGTGGAGGTGAACGCAGGACAATGGACCCGGATCATAGTCGAAGACGATGGAATGATGCGGCCGGAATGACCGCGAAAGGTGCTGCGTTCGCCTTTTTTGTACGCTGAACAGCGGAGGATCCGCTGTCCGGCTGCCGTACAAAAGAGGCGCAGCTTTGTGCGTGCAGATGGGCAGTGCGGCCCGGGGTCTGCGGCGCAGGAGCGGCGCTTTTTGCGTTGATGCGGCTGTGTCCTCCTGAGACAGAAAAGAGGAGGAACACAAATGGAAGAAGAAAAGAAGACCCCGGAGCGCGAAGAGGAACAGGCTCTTCCGGTGCAGGAGCTGCCCACGGATATTCCCGATGAGGTGCGCCAGAAACTGGCCGAAGACCTGAATGAGCAGGCCACCGAAGACCTCAAGCAGGATGTCCGCGAGGCCGAAAAAGAGGAGGCCAACGACGAAGAAGTCAAGGCCAACCCCGAGATGCTGACCAAGAGCCGTCTGCTCAAGCTGCTCGTCAAGAAGCAGTACGTCAAGCTGCGCGAAGTGACCGAGGAAGAGCAGCCCGCCGACCTGGCCGAGCTGCTGGAAGAGCTGGACGAGAACAACCGCCTCGTGGTGTTCCGTCTGTTGAAAAAGGACGTTGCAACGGAAGCATTCGCCTATATGTCCGATGAGGCCCGCGACGACCTCGTGAATGCATTCTCCGACGTCGAGCTGGTGAGCGCCATCGAGGATATGAGCCTTGACGATGCCGCCGACCTGCTGGAAGATATGCCCGCAGGCGTGGTCAAGCGGGTGCTGGAAAAGTCGTCCCGCCAGACCCGTGAGAGCCTGAACAAGCTGCTGAACTACCCCGAGAGCTCTGCCGGCAGCCTGATGACCCCCGAATACGTCCGTCTGCGGCAGGAGATGACCGTCAGTGACGCCTTCGCCGCTATCCGCAAGCAGGGTGAGAACGCTGAAACGGTCTACACCTGCTATGTGGTGGAGCGCAACCGCCTGCTGGGCGTCGTGTCGGCCCGCAGTCTGCTGCTGTCTGACCCCTCTACCCCCATCGTGGACATCATGGACGACAATGTCGTCACCGTGAAGGTCACGGATGACCAGGAGTTCGTGGCCCGCGAGATGCAGCGCTACGACTTCACCGCGATGCCTGTTCTGGACAACGAGGGCATGTTCGTCGGTATCATCACCATCGACGATGCCATCGACGTCCTGACCGATGAGAGCACCGAGGATATGCAGAAGATGGCAGCTATTCTGCCCGACGACGATGCCACCACCTACTTCGGCACCAGCGTCTGGACCCACGCCAAGCAGCGTATCCCCTGGCTGCTCATCCTGATGCTCTCTGCTACCTTCACCGGCATGGTCACGACCCACTACGAAGAGGCTTTCGTCAGCCTGCCCCTGCTGGTCTCCTTCATGCCCATGCTGATGGATACCGCCGGCAACTGCGGCAACCAGATCAGCACCCTGATGGTCCGCGGCCTCGCTCTGGGTGAGGTGGAGCCCAGCGACTTCCTCAAAGTTCTGGGCAAGGAGCTGCGGGTCTCCGCCATCGTCGGCGCGGTGCTGGGCCTCGTCAACGGTCTGCGCATCTACCTGATGTACACCTACCTCTACGCCGGCCAGTATGACAATGTCATCGGCTACGCAGTGGTCGTCAGCGTGTCGCTGTTCTTCAGCGTCATCCTCGCAAAGCTGGTGGGCGGTATGCTGCCCCTGGCCGCCAAGAAGCTGGGCGCCGACCCGGCCATCATGGCGACCCCCTTCATCACCACCATCGTGGACGCCTGCAGCTTGATCCTCTACTTCCAGATCGCACAGGCTGTCTTCCGCGGCATGATGTAAATATGCAAAAACGCCCTCGCTCAGGAAGTGCTGAGCGGGGGCGTTCTGTTTCCCGGATACAACAAGGCCCCCGTCTGGCGCTTGCGGCGACGCCAGAGGGGGCCTTGCTGTTTGGGGTATTGCTTTGGTGTGAGGAGGAATCATGTGCAAGGGGCGGTTGCGGCCCCGCACCCTTGTGAGCTATAGTATACCCGAATTACCGGCTGAAATCATGTCTTTCCTGTGAAAGATTTGTTAATCGGGCTGTGAAATTTTTGGGAAACGGGTGCTTAATTTTCAGCGAGGAAGGCGCTGCGATTCAGCTACACAGCCGGAAGACTACAATTACGGAAATCAGAAAATATCAGTGTAGATGCCGGTAGACAGATAGGGCTTATCGGCTTTGTCGCTGTCTGCATTTGCTTTGAACTTGATGCACTGACCTTTGTATGTGATCTTGAATGTGGGTGTTCCTTCCACATAGTTGAACTTGGCGAGAATATGTTTGGATTTGGTGGCTTTAGTGCCGTCAATCGTAGTACTGGTTGTAATAACGGAAGTGGGAGTGCAATCAGATGCCGTTCTGCTGGTACTTACACCTATGCCGATACAAGTCATCGGTGCAGTCACATAAGCAGCAAAATTGGAAAGAGAAAGAGTAGAGGTTGCATTGTCTGGCGCAGTAAATGTGAAAGTGATCGCATGATAGGGATCTTTTCCCGTTGCACTGCTTTTAACATCATAGAAAACAACCTTCGTGCCGTCATTGAAAGTAAAAGTATCATCTTTCCCGTGCTTTACGAACTGGGGGTTTTTGGTGTCATTGTCCTTGCTGCTGTCACAGCCGGTCAATACCCCCCCCCGCTAAAATAAGCGAAGCAGCGGCGGTTTTTAGAAAATTGCGTCGAGAAATCTCAATACTCATAATAGCTACCTCCAATAAATATTTGCGGAATGGAACTAGGGATTCCTAAACTAATAATAGCGCAGAACGATGCAAAGAACAAGTAGCTGATGAAGTATATTTCAGGGGCTGACGAGCGCCGCGTGCTGACGGCCCATCTCCACATAGGCTTCGGCGTTCTCGATGTTGTGGGCCAGCTGGTCGTCCCGGATGGTCTTGATGACCCGGGCAGGCACGCCTACCGCCACCGAGTTGTCGGGGATGACCATTCCTTCAGGCACCAGCGCCCCGGCCCCGATGATGCAGTTTTTGCCCACGACGGCGTGGTTGAGGATGGTAGCATGCATCCCGACGAGGCTGTTGTCCCCCACCGTGCAGCCGTGGACGAGGGCGCTGTGGCCTACCGTGACGTTTTTGCCCAGAACGACCTGCCCGCCGGGGTCGCAGTGGAGCACGGCGTTGTCCTGCACATTGCTGTTTTCTCCCAGTATCAGCGCGCCCTCGTCGGCCCGCAGTACAGCCCCGTACCAGATGTTCACGCCCCTGCCCAGTGTCACGTCGCCCAGCACCGTCGCATTCGCCGCCACAAAGACCGCACCCTCATCCCGGGGCATTTTTCCACCAAAGGAGAGCATCATTGTTGAAAAACCACCTTTCTCTTTTGCTTCATTTATGGTATTCTTTATTATAGCTCTTATTGTCGGAGCAAGGAAGCCCCCAGGCTTCCGAAGGAGTATCAATTTATGCAATTTCATCCCTTTGCGCGGCGGCTTCTGGCTCTGGTCCTGACCGCTGCATTCATGACCGCAGCGGCGCTGTCCGGTTTCGCCGTCTACGCGATGCCCATTCAGGCCGCCTACCCGCAGGAATCCATCTACCTCTTCGATGCCGACACCGGAGAAGCTCTCGTGGAGCAGAATCCCGACCTTCCCCGCTGCGTCGCCAGCCTGACCAAGATGATGACGGCCCTTCTCGTGCTGGAAAGCGGCACCGACCTCAGTGCCGGTATCACCATCCCGGCCAGCCTCACGCCGGAACTTCAGTCCATCCGGGCCAACCGGGGCCACACCATCGGCCTGCAGGCCGGCGAGACGGTGCGCCGCATCGATATGATGTACGCCATGCTCCTGCCCAGCGCCAACGACGCAGCCAGCGTGCTGGCCGTCGATACCTCCGGCAGTCTGGCCGCCTTCGCGGCTCAGATGAACGTCCGGGCCAGCCAGCTGGGCTGTAAGGCCACCCATTTCACCTGCCCCCACGGCCTCTACGACGGCGGCAACTACTCCACGGCCCGCGATATGGCGAAGATCGCGCTGGCCTGCTATGCGAACCCGACCTACCGCCAGATCGCGGACACGGTGTCCTATGAACTGCCCGCCACCAACCTGCATCCGGCCCGGACAGTCACGACCACCAACAGGCTTTTGCAGCCCGGCAGCGGCTATTACCGCAGCGATGCCCACGGCATGAAGACCGGCTTCACCACCCAGGCCGGGCGGTGCTTCGTCACCTTTGCCCGGCAGGACGGCCATACGTACGGGCTGGTCATCCTGGGCTCGAACTCCCAGAATATCTTCCGGGAGGCGGCAGAACTGTTCGACTGGGCCTTTACCAGCCCCGAACTGCACCCCGCCCCGGCAAAGCCCGAGGCTGAACCCGAGAAGCACGGGCTGAGTGCATTCTGGCACAAAGTGTTTGGCTGATGTTTGAATGTTAAGGAGGACAAGCCTATGAATCGACCCACCTTCCTGCGCCGGAGCACGGCGCTGCTGCTCACGCTGGTGCTGATGGTCTGCGCCGCCCTGCCCGGGTTTGCCGCTTATCAAATGCCCATCCAGACGGCCAGCGACACCGAGTCGGTCTATCTCTTCAATCTGGATACCGGCAAGCCCATCCTCAGGCAGAACTCTGACCAGCAGCGCTACATCGCCAGCCTCACCAAGATGATGACAGCTCTGCTCTTCCTCGAGAGCGGCAAGGACATGAACGCTGAGATCACCATCCCCACCAGCCTGACCCAGGAGTTCAAGGACATCCAGAACGCCAACGGCTCCACCATGAACCTCCGCATCGGCGAGACGGTGCGCCGCATCGACCTGCTCTACGGTCTGCTGGTGGCCAGTGCCAACGACGCGGCCAGCGTCATCGCCAGCGACGTCTCGGGCGGCGACCTGACGGCCTTTGTGGCCCAGATGAACGCCCGCGCCAAGGAGCTGGGCTGCACGGATACTACCTTTTCCTGCGTCCACGGTCTGTACGACTACGGCAACGTCTCCACGGCAGAGGACCTTGCAAAAATTGCCGCCGCCTGCTACGCCAACGAGACCTATATGCAGGCCGCGAACACCCTCACCTATACGCTGCCCGCCACGAACCTGCACCAGAACGAGCGGAGCATCAAGTCCACCAACCTCATGCTGGACCCGGAGTATGCCTATCACCGCGACTATGTCCGGGGCATGAAGACCGGCTTCACCACCCTCGCAGGCCGGTGCTTCGTCACCTTTGCCCAGCAGGACGGCCACACCTACGGCCTCGTGGTGCTGGGCAGCGATATGAACAACATCTACCGCGAGTGTGCGGAGATCTTGGACTGGGCTTTCTCCAGCTTTTCTGACCGTCAGCTGGTGGACACGGAGACGGTGCTGACCACGATCCCGCTGACCAAGTGCCGCACGGAGGAAGCCGTGGAGCTCTACGCCGCCGGCGGCCTCAGCGGCTACGGCCACGCCGACGATGAAGTGACCTTCGAGTTCTCGGTGCCGGAGAGCACTTCGGCCACCGTCAAGGAGGGTGCTGTGCTTGGTACGGCCACCGTCTACCTCGATGGCTACGAGATGGGAACGGTGGACCTCGTGACCCACAAAGAATATGTGTCTGACTTTCGCACCGACGCCAAAACGACCCTTCTTCTCATGGCTGCGCTCATCGGCATCCTCATCGTGCTGGGCTTCCTGACGATGGTGGCCGGCGGCGGTTCGCTGAACCTGCGGCGGCGGAGTCGGTCCCGCAGAAGATAATAGGATCAAATAGCAATGGCAAAAGCTCCCCTTCCGGGGAGCTTTTGCTTTATCCAAGCTTTGCTGCAAGAACGGAAAGCGTGATCTTGGGGTTCACCTGTGCGGCGAGCCGCTGAATGGCCGCATCGGCCAGCGAGAGGGCGCGGCGGGCGGCGTCACCCGTCAGAGGGGTGCTGGCGCACCCCCGGAGCCCGGCGGCGGCCACGGCCCGGAAATCGCCCAGCAGGGCCGCTGCTGCGGCCTTGTCCTTTTCGTATCCGGCCAGCAGGACGGCGGCGGCATAGCTGTCGTGAGCCGCAGCGGCCTTGGCCAGCGTCAGGGCCTTTTCCACCTGTTCCCGGCGGGCGTCGTCCCGGGCAGCGGCGAGCACTGTGCCGATGTGGCCGTCGAACAGCTCACTGTAGAGCCGGGCCTGCTTTTTGTCCACCCCCTGCCCGATGCACCACCGGGCGCATTCCTCGGGGCTGACCGGGGCCACGGCGAAGCTGATGCAGCGGCTGCGGATGGTGGGCAGCACACCGGCCAGCGAATCTGCCGTCAGCAGGAAGAGCACGCCTTCCGGCGGCTCCTCCATCACCTTCAGCAGGGCGTTGGCGGATTCCTCGTTCATCCGCTCCACATGGTAGAGCAGGACGGCGCGGCCCTCGGCAGAGAGGCTGGTATTGAAAATTTCGGTGCGCATGGCCTTGACCTGACTGACGAGATACCGCCCGCCCGAGCCCATGCCGGTGACGGAGATGGCCTCCCGCACCACGCCGGTCTCGATGCGGCCGCTGTCGCGGTCGCCGGCTTTGCCCACGGCACGGCAGCATTCGCCCCGCAGAAGGGCCTCAGCAGGTGCGCCGCCTGCCGGGTAAAGATAGTCTGCCGCCACGCACCGGGCCGCGTAGCCCGCGCCCAGGCCCGTCTCGCCCACCAATAACACGCTGTGGGTCAGACGGCGGCTGCCCAGCATCAGGCGGACGCTGTCTTTCAGGGCCGCGTTGCCCGCAAGGCGGTCTATCATCATCTGCGGCTCACCTCCGGTTCTTCCGCTTCCACTGCTCCCGGCGTATCCACGCCCGGATGCTGCGCAGTGCCTGCGGCCCGAAGAAGAGCACAAACCCCAGCATACTCAGCAGATAGCTCACCTTATACAGCCACCCGGCAGTCAGGAAGCTGAACAGCCACATGGCAGCGGCGAAGAGGCCGAAATACTTCACCCTTACCGGGATGACGAAGAACAGCAGCACCTGCACCTCGGGGTAGAGCATGGCGAAAGCCAGCAGCAGCGACAGCGACAGGCAGTAGGTGTCGGCGGGGATGCCGGTGACGAGACAGCCCAGCACGGTGCCGATCATCCCCAGCAGGAAGTAGAGGTTGAAGCGGAAATCACCCCATTCCTTTTCCAGCGCCGTGCCGATGAACCATGTGAAGTAGATGCCGAGGATGACGCTCAGCGGCCCGCCCCCCGAAAACGGGATAAAGACGAAGGTGATGAGCCGCCACACCTGCCCCATCAGCAGCAGGCTCCGGCTCAGGCCGAGATAGACTGAGATGAATTGGTTGACGAACAGCTCGATGGCGTAGACTAAGATCTGTCCGCCTACGATGATGGAGATGAGGTTGGGGATGCAAAAGCGGCCGTATTTCCGCTCAAGGCGGGAGATCCAGTTCATAGACAGAAGCCTCCGTGAAAAGAATTTTTGCGGCCCATGTCCGGGGCCGTTTTCTGTTTTTCATTGTATCATGTTTGCCCGGCCCATTCAAGAAAATCCGTGGGAAGTGCGGGGCTCCATTTTGGTGCGTTATCGGAAGAGTATCCCATCTGGAATGATTTTTTAACTTTTTCCACTGGGTTTTCCACCGATTTTGTGAAAAAGAAGCGGGGTTTCCCACAGTGTTTTCCACTTTTTCCACCGAGTTTTCCACAGAAAATTGAGCTTTGGGTTATACACGATGTATTCTAAAACGGGAAAAGAGGGAAAATCTGGGGAGAAAAGAAGTCACAGAGCCTTTTTTTGAAAAGAAAGTCGAGGCCGAAAATTTATTTTCTGCGGCGTTTCGCGCTTGGGGCAAAAGCGCCTCTCCCCTCTGGAATTTTTGGCGCAGGAGTTTTCCACAAACGCTGCCCGGCAAAAACCATGTGTGGAAAACCATGGGAAAACCCGGGTTTTCCACAAACTTCGCAGGGAGGAGAGAAAAGCGCCCCCGGGGCCGGACGGCCCGCAGAGGCGCTGGAATGCTGGAGAATTTATACGGCCCCGTAGATGCCGTGGACGGAGACTTCGCCGGTGAAGACCTTCTCCTCACCGCTGTCGGTGCGGACGATGAGCTGGCCGTCGGCGTCCACGTCGATGGCTGTGCCGCTGCCTGTGCCGCCGCCCGGCAGATCGAAGGTGACGTGGCGGCCCAGGTTGACGCAGGCCGCCTTGTACTCGTCCCGGAAGGGAGCGAAGCCCTCCCGCGCGAAGGTGTAGAGCGGACGGTCAAAGCCGAAGTCTGTCAGCGCCTCGGCCAGCCACTGGGGGTCGGCGGCAAGGTCCACTTTCGCGCCCTGCAATTCGAGGGAGGTGCCGTTGGGCAGGTTTGCGGCGTCGAAATAGCTCTGGGGCTGTGCCAGATTGATGCCGATGCCGCAGACGATGCCCCGGCCCTGCATCTGGTAGCCGTAGCTGACGCTCTCGCAGAGGATGCCCACGACCTTCTTGCCGTTCAGCAGCAGGTCATTGGGCCATTTTATCTGGCAGTCCACGCCGTAGCGCTGGGCCAGCTGGTTTCGGACGGCAAGGCTTGCCAGCAGCGGCAGGGTGGCAGGCTGGGCCAGCGGCTCCCGGATGACCGCCGTATAATAGAGGGCGCAGCCCTCGGCGTTCACCCAGCTGCGGCCAAGACGGCCCCGACCGGCGGTCTGATTGGTGGTGTATACCGCGCCCACCGGGCCGAACTCTTCAAAATGCTCTTTTGCGTAAGCGTTGGTGCTGCCGCACTCGGACAGCCAGCGCACCTCGTTGATGCTCATGCTTTGGGTACCTCTTTGTGCTCGTGGCTGACCACCTTGCCGTCGGCAAGGGTCAGGATGCCGTAGGTGTTGGGGCCGGTATAGCACCGGCCGCAGGAGCCGGGGTTGAACAGGAACACCCCGCCCCGCTCTTCTGCCACCGGGATGTGGGTGTGACCGAAGAGAGCGACGTTCGCGCCCCGGGCTGCGGCTGCGTCAGCCAGCGTGTCGAGGTCGTATTTCACCCCGTACATATGGCCGTGGGTGTAGAAGACGACCACCCCGTCAAAGGCGGCAAGCCCGTCCAGCGGCTCCAGCGCACCGAAATCGCAGTTTCCGGCTACAGCATAGGCCCGCAGAGAGGGGTAAAAGGTGAGCGCCTGCTCGAGGTCGCGCAGGCCGTCGCCCAGAAAGATGAGCGCGTCGATGCTGTCCGCCTCGGCAGCCAGAATGTTTTCGATGGCCAGACGGCTGTTGTGGCTGTCGCTCAAAATCAGAAGTTTCGTCACGGGAAAAGGATCCTCCTCAAATTTTATTCCGGGTCGCGCTGCTGGATGGTCAGCAGTGCCTTATATACTTCGCTCTTGGAGTAGGGCGTCCCCTGGGCTGCGGCCTTGGCGGCGGCAGTTGGGCCGAAGCCCTGTCCGGTCAGCTCGAGGGCGCGCTGTGCGGCCTGCTCGAGGGTCAGTTCTGCTTCCGGCTCTGCGGAGGCCGGTGCGCCGGCCATGACCAGAACATACTCGCCTCTCGGCTCGTTGGCGGCGTAGTGGGCCTGCGCCTCCCCGAGGGTGGTCTTCCAGATCTCTTCGTGGAGCTTGGTCAGCTCACGGCAGAGGGTGATGCTCCGCTCCGGGCCGAAGGCGTTCACGAGGTCGTCCAGCGTCGTGCGCAGCTTGTGGGGTGCTTCGTAGAAGATGACGGTCCGCTTTTCCCCCAGAAGCTCAGCAAGACGCTCTTTTTTCTGCTTCCGGTTCACAGGCAGAAAGCCCTCGAACACCCAGCGGGAGGTGTCCTGGCCCGAGACGGCCAGCGCCGTCACGCAGGCGGACGCCGCCGGGACAGGCACGACTTTGATGCCCCGGGCCAGCGCGTCCCGCACGATGACCTCGCCCGGGTCAGAGACGCAGGGCATTCCGGCGTCAGAGCAGAGGGCGCAGTTCTCGCCCGCCTCAATGCGGCGCAGGATGCCCTCGCCCTTCTGCAATGCGTGCTCGTAGTAGCTGACCATCGGCTTTTTCAGGCCCAGATAGTTCAGCAGCCGCATGGTCACGCGGGTGTCCTCGGCGGCCACGAAGTCCGCCGCGCCGAAGGTGGCGGCCACGCGGGGCGGCATGTCGTCCAGATTGCCGATGGGGGTTGCCACGATATAAAGAATACCGGCCATGATTGACCTCCCTGATGTTATTATTTTACTTCTCCGTACATCGCCGCCCCGGCGGTAATGAGCACATCCGGTTCGATGCGCAGGCCGGTGCGGCGGTTTTTCTGGGCTTCCACAAGAAAAAGCCACGGCGCGGCGTCAGGCTTATTCTTCACAAAGGCCAGACGCTTCGGCTCGAGGCGATGCGCCCGCAGCACAGCCAGCACCTCGGCCAGGCGCTCGGGCCGATGGCAGAGGGAAAGCTTTCCGCCATCCTTCAGCAGGCGGAAACCGCAGGCGCAGACATCCTCGAGGGTGCAGTCCGTCTCGTGGCGGGCCGTGGCACGGCCCGCGTCGGTGCTCTGCGGCCCGGCGGTAAAATAGGGCGGGTTGCAGGCGCAGACATCGAACTGGCCCTCCCCTTCCCGGAAGGTGCGCAGGTCGGCGAGATAGGGCGTGATGTGCTCGATGCCCTGCGCGGCCACAGCCTCCTGTAAGAGCGCACTGGCCTCGGGCTGCAATTCCACGGCGGCGCAGGGGCCGCGATGGCCCCGGTCGTGCCACTCAAGGCTCACGATGCCGCAGCCGGAGCACAGGTCTGCCGCCTTCTGGCTGCGCCGCGGCTCGCAGAAGCGGGCCAGCAAAAGCGCGTCCGAGCCGAACCGGTGGACGGCGGAGCAGTATACTTCTGTTTTATTATACAAAATCTCGGTAGAATGTTCCATACGCCCAGCCGAAATCCTCCGACAAAATATTGTGTCCCGAAAGATGAAAAAATTATGCAAGAAAGAAAAGCAGCAGACCCGCCTGGCAGGTCTGCTGCTTCTGATGCGTTATTCGCGCGCTATCTGCTAAAAATTATTCAGCGGTGATAGCACCGGTGGGGCAAGCGCCCTCGCAAGCGCCGCAATCGATGCAAGCGTCTGCGTTCACAACTGCAACGCCGTTCTCAACAGCGACTGCACCAACGGGGCAAGCGCCCTCGCAAGCGCCGCAGCCAACACATGCGTCAGAAACCTTGTGTGCCATAATAGAACTCTCCTTTATCTCCCCGTGCTCAGTATTTATGAAGAAATCTGCCCCTGCACGGCTCTGGCAGACCCCTCGGAAATCGTATCCTTGACTGCATTTTAACAAAGCCGTTTCAAAAAGGCAAGACTAACCGTGCCCGCCCAAAAGCAATTTTTCGTTTTTTGGTGGGTTGCACAAAAGCACAGGCTAACTTTTGGAGAAATTTGAAGAGGTTTTTTGGCGAAAATCACGAAGCGAGGTTAGTTTTAACAGACTAACCACTCAGAGACTCCGCCAGTTCCAGCCTCTTATTTTTTATCTTTTCTGCCGCAGCCGGGGCAGGACGAGGTGCCGTCGGCGTTGGCCGAAGCCACCACCGGGGCGGGATTGCGCACACCGGAATAATCGTCGTCCGGGTCGGGGCGGCGGGGTGCGCGCTTGCCGCCGGAGATATACTCGCAGACGCTCACCTTATAGTACCGGGGCGCGAAGGCCTCGGTGCCGCAGCGCACCCGCAGATAGCCGGAGATGGGGTTGACCTCGAGCACGGTGCCGAGGCCGTCCGGCGTGCGGACGGTGCTGCCCACCATGGGCATGATGCTGTTCAGGTACTCGTAGGCGCTCTCCTCGTAGGCCAGGCAGCACATCAGGCGGCCGCAGGCACCACTGATCTTGGTCGGGTTGAGGGAAAGACCCTGCTCTTTTGCCATCTTGATGGAGACGGGCTGAAAGTCTTTCAGGAAGCGGCTGCAGCAGAAGGGCTGGCCGCAGATGCCCAGACCGCCTATCATCTTGCTCTCGTCGCGCACGCCGATCTGGCGCAGCTCGATGCGGGTGTGGAAGATGCCGGCCAGGTCCTTGACCAGCTCACGGAAGTCCACACGGCCGTCGGCGGTGAAATAGAACATGATCTTGGAGCGGTCGAGGGTGTATTCGGCCTCCACCAGCTTCATTTCCAGCCCGTGGCGGGCGATGCACTCCTGGCAGGTGTGGTAGGCGCGCTTTTCGTCCTCACGGTTCTGGCGCATCCGGCGCACGTCCACGCTGTCGGCCATCCGGGTGATGGGCTTGAGGGCCTTGGGGACAGCGGAGTCGGCGATCTCCTTCACGCCCTGCACCACTTCGCCGCACTCCACGCCCCGGGCCGTCTCGACGATAACATAGTCGCCGGTCTTGATGGGGGTGTCTGCGGGGTCAAAATAATAGGTCTTGCCGTTGTCCTTGAAACGGACGGATATAACTTTCTTCATAGCATTCCTCTTTGGGGTCGTATCGAACGTATATAAGCCCGGAACATGGGCCTTATGCAGTCTGGATAGGCGCTGTGCCTGAAATTGCGATAAAATTCCATTCTGCATTCTAGTATAGCATAATCCGGCCCGTATTTCCACGAAATATGGCAAGAAAGTAGCCGGGATCTTCCCATTGACTTCCTAAACCAAGGTGGATTAAGGAAAGTTTTGTTAAATATTAACTTCAGGACTATTGCAAGGGAGATTCCCTCGTGTATAATAGGAACGATAAGAAGTGTTCAGAGGGTGCTGCCGTGGTTGCGGCGTACCTCTTGCCGCGCGGCGGCATAAAAAAGAAATGGATAGGAAATCATGGAAAAATTCAGTGTCAAAAAGCCGTTCACCATCCTTGTTGCGGTCATCATGGTCCTGCTGCTGGGCTTCGTGTCCATCACGAACCTGCAGACGAACCTTCTGCCCGACATCAGCACACCATACCTCATGGTGGTCACTGTCTACCCCGGTGCCAGCCCGGAGCGTGTGGAGTCAGAAGTCTCCGATGTGATGGAGAACGCGCTGGGTACAGTGTCCGGCGTCGAGAGCATCACGGCGACCTCGGCAGAAAACTACAGTCTTCTGCTCATGAAATTTGCCGAAGGCACCGACATGAACAGTGCGATGGTCAAGACCTCCAACAAGGTGGACCAGACCGCGTCCAGTCTGCCCAGCACCTGTCTGACCCCCTCCATCATCGAGTACAGCCTGAACATGAACGCCTTTATGACGGTGGCTGTCAGCCGGGAGGGCAGCGATGTCTACGATCTGTCGGATTTTGTGGATAACACCCTCGTGCCCTATGTGGGCCGCACCGGCGGCGTTTCCAGTGTGTCGGCCAACGGCCTCATCGAAAAGATGGTGCAGGTGCAGCTGAATCAGGATAAGATAGACGAAGTGAACGCCCGCCTGCTGGAACTCATCGACACCCAGCTGGCCGATGCCCGCGCCCAGCTCGATGACGCCGAGGCCCAGATTGCCGCAGGCCGTGCCGAGTACGAAAAACAGCTGAAAAACTTTGGCGACACGGTCTCTGACACCGTCATGGCCCAGATGGGTACGGAGGTGGCCGACGCCGTCACCGTCGTGCGCGACCAGGCGCAGGCTTTGCTGAGCAGCATCAACCAGCTCATCGGCGTGGTCAATGAGCCGGAGATCCAGCAGGCCCTCATCGACGTCCGCGACGGCCTGCAGCGGGTCGTGGACCAGTTCAACCAGACCGGTATGCGGGACATCGACTCCCTCATCGAGATCGTCGGCGAGCTGCGCGACATCACCGATAAGCTCACCGCCGCTCTGCAGGAGCTGCAGGGCCGTCTGGGTACCAGCGACGGCACCGTCTCCGACCTTGCCGACGAGCTGGAAGTCTCCAACAGCCTGAGCACCATTTATAAGACTCTGGACGAGGTCATCAAAGCCATGGATAATGTCCCCGGCCTGATGAACCAGTTCTCCGTCGCTCTGGGCAGCTATTCCAGCCAGCAGCTCAGCGCCTATATGCAGTTCACCGAGGCCCGGGAGAAGCTGAAGGACTACGAAAACCAGCTGGAAGACGCCAAGCAGCTCTACGAGGAGAGCAAGGAAAAGGCCCTTGCCAGCGCCGATGTGGCCAAGCAGCTGGACATCAAGACCCTCGCCCAGCTCATCTACGCCCAGAACTTCTCGATGCCTGCCGGCTACGTCGCCGATAAGAGCGGCGAGTCCTGGCTGCTGAAGGTCGGCGAAGAGTACGACAGCGTTTCGGACATCGAGGGCGCACTTCTGCTCCACGTCGAGGGCTTCGGCGATGTCCGCCTCTCCGATGTGGCCGACGTGGCCGTCATCGACAACGCCGAGGCCAGCTACACCCGCCTGAACGGGGAGCGGGCCGTGGTGCTGAAAATTTTCCGCAACGCCAATTCCAGCGCCAGCAGCGTCTCGGACGGCTGTCTGAATGCCTTCAAGGAGCTGCAGGCCCAGTATTCTGACCTTCACGTCGTCGTCCTGTCCAACCAGGGCAACTACATCACCATCATCGTCAACAGCATCATCAGCAGTATGCTGGTGGGCGCTGCGCTGGCCATCATCGTGCTGGCCATCTTCCTGAAGGACATCAAGCCCACCCTCGTGGTCGGCGTCAGCATCCCGCTGTCCGTCCTGTTCGCCGTCGTGCTGATGTACTTCACCGGTCTCGACATGAACATCATGACGCTGGCGGGCCTGTCGCTGGGTGTCGGTATGCTGGTGGATAACTCGGTGGTCGTCATCGAGAACATCTACCGTCTGCGGGGCCGGGGCGTACCGGCGGCCCGCGCCGCCGTGCAGGGTGCTCGTCAGGTGGGCATGTCGGTGGTGGCCTCCACCCTTACTTCGGTCTGCGTCTTCCTGCCGGTGGTGTTCGCCTCCGGCACGGTGCGCAGCCTGCTGCAGCCCATGTCCATGTGCATCGGCTACTGCCTGATGGCCTCTCTCATCGTAGCCATCACCGTCGTGCCTGCCGCTGCTTCCACTGTCCTGAAAAAGGCTGAGCCGAAGCGTCTGGTCTGGTTCGAAAAGATCCAGGATAAGTATGCCCACAGCCTCGAGTGGTGCCTGAAGCACCGCGCTCTGCCGCTGCTGGCCGCTGTCGTGCTGCTGGCCTTCTGCGGCTGGAAGGTCTTCTCCATGGGCGTCGTCCTTCTGCCCGAAATTTCCAGCAATGAGGCCACCATCGCCCTCTCCACCGACGACGGCCTGACCAAAGAGGAATCCTACGGTGTGGCCGGACAGGTCGTCGAGGCCGTCATGGCCGTGGACGGTGTGGAAGAGGTGGGCGTCACCACCGATACCACTGTGGCCGGCATCGACATCGGCCAGCTGGGTCTGCCCAGCGCCATCACCGACCTGCTGAGCGCCGCCAACAGCTACGGCAGCTACCAGTTCAACGTCATGCTGGACGAGTCCCTCTCCTCCACTAAGATCGCCGCTGTGGAGCAGGCCCTGAACGATGCGGTGGCCAGCGTCGAGAACTGCACCGGCACCGTCGAGATCAGCGGTATGCAGGACCTGACCAGCCAGCTGAGCAGCGGCCTCTCGGTCAAGATCTACGGCCCCGACGCCGATACCATTACCGCACTGGGCGATAAGGTCGTCCAGATGGTCAACGACACCGAGGGCTTCGCCAATGCCGCCACCGGCCTCGGTCAGGGCGATGCGACCATCAATCTGGACATCGACCGCGACAAGGTCCGCGCCTATGGCCTGACGGTTGCGCAGGTCTACCAGCAGATCGCCGCCAAGCTCACTACCACCACGACGGCGGAGACCCCCGTCACCGTGGACGGCTCCACCATGAAAGTCCAGATCAGCGACAACCTTGACCCTGTGACCAAGGAAAACATGATGGACATGACCTTCACCACCAGCGTCATGGACGCCACCGGCACCATCACCACCGGTACCTGTACGCTGGGCGATATTGCTTCCTGGACGACGGGTACTGCCCCCGACTCCATCACCAGCGAGAACCAGACCCGCTACATCACGGTGTCTGCCGACACGCTGGACGGCTACAACACCACGGTCCAGTCCCGTGTGCTCCAGAAGACGCTGGACGACTTCGCTCTCTCCGATGAGATGCCCGAGGGCTGCTCCTTCTCGCTGGGCGGCGAGTCCTCCACCGTCAACCTGATGGTCGATGAGATGGTGCAGTGGATGGCTCTGGCCCTGCCCTTCGTCTATCTGGTCATGGTGGCTCAGTTCCAGAGCCTGCTGTCCCCCTTCATCGTCCTGTTCACGGTGCCGTTGGCCTTCACCGGCGGCCTGCTGGGTATGCTGGTCACCGGCCAGCAGCTGACCATGATCTCCCTGATGGGCTTCATCGTCCTGATGGGTACCGTCGTCAACAACGGTATCGTCTTCGTGGACTACGCCAACCAGCTGCGTCTGGGTGGTCTGGAGCGCCGTGCGGCCCTTGTCGCCACCGGCAAGACCCGTATGCGTCCTATCCTCATGACCACTCTGACCACCGTTCTGGCCATGCTGCAGATGGTGTTCAGCAACGATATGGCGAGCCAGCTCATGAGCGGCATGGCCATCGTCATCATCTGCGGCCTGAGCTACGCCACCCTGATGACCCTGTACATCGTCCCCATCCTCTACGACATCCTCTTCAAGAAGCCGCCGCTGGTGGTCGATGTGGGTGACGACGGGATGGACGACATCCCCGACGATGCCGCCGAGTATATCGCGCAGTCGAACGCCGCCGAGGCTCAGCCGGAGGCGTGACCCTCACATTGAAACGCAAAAGAGACTGCCGCAGCGCGGCAGCCTCTTTTTTGCGTGGGGGCAAAGCCTCTCCCTTTGGGAGAGGTGTCACCGAAGGTGACGGAGAGGGCAAGCCCGATAAGATAGAGCCGCTATGCAGCGATAAGCAGACTTTTTGTCAGAGCGAGCCATCGCCGCGCTCGAAGTTTTTTTATCAGCGTCCTTGCCCTCTCAGGCGCTTCGCGCCAGCTCTCCCAAAGGGAGAGCCTTTTAAGATGAAAGGCGTTTTCGCAATATGTCCAAAAAATCTCTCGAAATTTTGGAAGATAAATCTAAAAGCATTCTC
>ENA-OWNQ01000308-OWNQ01000308.1-gut-metagenome-genome-assembly--contig:-NODE-308-length-26699-cov-5.551311_pt1 | contig 26699 bp, 23 predicted proteins | sample MGYA00248252_ERZ651782 | MGnify/ENA primary metagenome ERZ651782 (study PRJEB26908, sample SAMEA4031705) | gut metagenome | biome: gut; feature: normal infant; material: stool | place: China | collected 2015... | reverse complement strand
AAAAACGATCCTCTGTAATAAACCTGCCTCCTTTGGGGGGTACAGCTCGTCAAAGGTACAGTCATGAAGGTATTCCTGCTCCAGGTTCTTCTGCTGTTCCACCGTAAACCGCTTTGTGTCCAGTTCTGTGAGAAGCATCTGATAGAGGGTGAGGTAATTAAGGTCGTCCTTTTCTATGCCGCTAATGTCAAAGTAGAGCTGGTAGCTGCCCACGTCCCGTGAGGGGGCGGGAGATGTGTAGCATGTGATGGTTCCCCACTGTCTCTTGGTAAACGGACATGATTCAGACGGCTCAGGAAGCTCCCCGGGCCCTATGAGAAAGTCCATATTGCTCCGCTCCCTGGAATTCCAGTCATGGAAGGCAGCTGTTTGTTCTATCAGCTGTTTTTGCTCAGCCGCAGTCATGGAAGCCAGTTTTTCCTTAAGGTATTGCTCCTTTTCCTCCTCCATCTGCTCAGCCAGACCCGGAACTGGTTCGGTTACGACAAGGGCGCTGGCTGCCGGTTGAAGGGCAGAGGCAGCCAGCTTCTTTATGATGGACTGGCCGGAATCTTCCTCAAAGCGCCGGAAGGCTTCCTCATAGAGCTGAAAATAGTCGGTCCGGCCTGTAATGCTCCAGTAACGCCCGATTTCCTCAGACAGGTTAAAGCCCAGATGGGGAGCTTCCCGGGTAAGGGAGTCGGAGAGGCGGTTTTCCTTCATGGAAGCCCGGTACAGCTTTGGGGACAGCCCATTGCGGCTTATATCCTCCAGGGCCTTTTTGATAGAGCCTAAAAAGGCCTCCTTCAGACAGGAATCCCCGTTGCGCAGGCGGAATTTTAGGGAGGGATGGGGCAGCAGAGTATCCAGATAGACCTCCATCACATGGTTGATTCCCATTTCCCTGGCATACCTGTGCCAGGGAGAGGTATCGTTATCCAGGATATCCGCAAACAAGTCCCAGTATATGAGTTCCTCTTTTGTACAGTCCGACAGGTCAATACCGTAGTCCATGACAGAGGCGTGTTCCGAGGGACTGCCCTGGTAAGCGGGACTCTGTGCTGTGCAGGTGCGAAAACCTGGTTTTACCGGTTCTTCAAACTCACCGAGGAGGCTGCGGCCTTTTGACGCCGCTCTGGAGAGATGCTCTCTGTCCAGAAAATGCAGTACGGACCTGTAATCCATATTTCCATATAGGGTAATCAGACAGTTGGAGTAGCTGTAGCACCGCTCAAAGGTTTCCCTGACCTGCTCATAGGACAGTTCCCTGTAATGCAGGTGGGCCCGCCCCAGCAGGTTGGCGGTGCGCGTGTCCTGGTAAAGGGTATGTGACATGGCGCTGTCTGCATTTTCCAGGATGTCGGTCAGATGGCCCCAGTCCTCGCTGAGCACCGTGCCCTGCATGGTAAGGGGGCCCCTGGGGGATGAGAGCTCATACCGTATGGCTTCCCTCAGATAAAAATGTTCGTCCTTCAGGGCATCCGGTTCCTCCATGCAGCACAGGAATACATCCATCAGTTTTACCAGCTGTTCCTGGCTCTGGCTGCACACCGGGTAGCAGGTGAAGGTATTGTCCGTAAGACCGTTCATAAAGGTAGTATAACTTTTGCTGTCCATGTCAAAGAAAATATCCCTGCTGGGATACTTTTGGCAGGAGGACAGAATGAGATGTTCCAGTATATGGGAATTATCCCGTTCATCCAGCTGCGGCGTCCGGTAAATCAGGTTAAAACCCAGTTCCCGGTCATCGTTCTGGATATATAAAAGCTGGGCGCCGCTTGATTCATGATTAAACAGAACGGTCCTGGCGCCCAGCATGTGTATGGTTCCAAGTTCGGTGACGGTAAAACCGCTTATGGTTTCGCCAATCCTTGGCAGTGATGCCATGGTAATCCTCCTTCAATTGATAATCGTCCTGATAAAACCTTTCTATACTATAGCATCAGGCAGATGTATTTTGCAAGAAGGAGCGTAAATTTATGAAAATGTGTTCCCGTCCCACAAGCACCAGGGCCAGAAGAAGGGGAAGGAGACAGAGCCATACCGAGAAAATTCCAAAGATTTTAGTAAAATACCAGCACAGGGCCACTCCTATGTGGTAGAAAAACAGGGTAAAGCCGTAGACCCATGCCTTTTCCAGATGCTTTTTGTTCCGGTCCGCAAAATAATTTGACAGGGAAGAAATGAACTGTCTCAGGTTATTGGTGGAAAATATGGTGGAGCTGGCATAGCCCTTTACGCCGGTAAAGGAACACCATTGAAAGGCCATGATGAAAAATACGGGATAGAGAGCCATGAGCGGGTCCATGTTCGCCGGAAAAAAGCCCAGGACAGCAATTACGGGAATCTCAGCCAGAATACATATAAGCCGGATGTCTATGGATATGAGTCGGGGAATAAGGGTGGCGGCAATGATGGCTGTGATAAAGATAAGAAGAGAACCCAGCCTCAGAAGCAGGCTGGTCCAACTGCCTGATGACAGGTCCAGAATAGAGTGGATCATATTGGCGGTTTGGGCGGATCCGAAAATCTCGCACCGGTTAAGAAGGGCGTAGGCGCCCATGAAACCTCCTGACAGTGACATGATATAATGAATGTATGCTTCTGTTCGTTCCTTTTCTTTCACAATGAAATCCTCCTGTTTGCTCAGCCTTTTTATTGTATCATATTGATTTACCATATTAAAATACATATAATATATGTAGTATAATATCAAAAAGGTATGGTAAAAGATGATGGATCTGAAGGATTTACAGTATTTCCTTGCTGTGGCCCAGGCAGGCACGATAACAGGGGCAGCGGCAAAGCTGTGCATGGCCCAGCCGCCGCTGAGCAGGCAGATGAAGGAGCTGGAGGAAGAATTAGGGACAACCCTGTTTATCAGGGGAAAGAGGCATATCCGTCTTACGGAGGAAGGGATATTCTTAAGGCTGCGCCATAAGTTCCTGATGGCACAGGAAAGCGATGTCAGCGATGTGTCCCGGCTGTCAGAGGACCAGCTGCTAAAAGACCTGGAACTGATTCCCCTTCCCGGCCATTTTTTCCAGATGATAGGCATTCGCACCCCGGATGACACCGTGTTCCTGGCCGACTGTCTCAGCAGCCGCGCCACCCTGGAAAAATACAGGGTCTCCTTTATCTACGATGTGGCAGCCTATCTGGAAACCTTGGATAAGGTGGCATCCATGAAGGCAAACCTGTTTGTACCGGCCCACGCGGAAGTCTCTTACAACGTGGCAGCCCTGGCTTCCTATAACAGGGACTGCGTCATGGAGATAAAGGAACTGCTTCTGGAGCTGTGCCGCGTCCCCAGGACCTTTGAAACACTTCTTAAGGAAGTCTTTGACCACTATGGGCTGGTCATGACCTTCCAGCAGCATGTGCTGGTGGGAAGTACGATACGTTCCTACCTGTCCTGGCTTAAGGATATGGGTGAAATGGAGGCTTACATAGAAGAAAACTGCCTGTATTGGAGAAGCTGACAGGCAGCCCCGGTTTCACAGGTACTCCTAGTATCACAGGCAGGCTCTATATAAGGTCCATGAAGCTCAGCTGCTCTCCCGCTCCCTTGTCCTCGAATTTCTGAAGATAGGCAAAGAGCTTATTGATATCAGTTTCCATCTGCCGTTCTCTGCAAAGGCGCTTAAAAAACGCCATAAGCTCTTTTTTGCGGGGGCTTCCCACCTCATAGGCATTTCCGTACATATCCATGTACTGTTTTTTCAGGCCCGGATAATGTTCATCCAGCCTGCTGTAAAAATATTGTCTGTCTCCATCCCTTAAGGTCACTCCAATGTCAAAGGCCAGGATGCCGTGGACCCTGGCCCTCTCCCCGTACTCGATGATACCCTGAATGTTTTCCTCGGTGTCGTTGATGAAGGGAAGGATGGGACACATCCAGATAATGGCGGGAATCCCCTCATCCCGCATGATCTCCAGCACCTGGGCCCTGCGGCTGGTGGTGCATACATGGGGTTCAATTATCCTGCACTGGTCTTCATCGCAGGTGGTCAGGGTCATCTGGACCACGCACCTTGTCTTTTGGTTGATTCGCTTAAGCAGGTCCAGATCCCGCAGAATCAGGTCTGATTTCGTCAATATAGAGACTCCGAACCCATAATGTTCAATGATTTCCAGACATTTCCTGGTAAGCCCCAGGCTGCGTTCCGCCGGCATATATGGGTCGCACATGGCCCCTGTGCCAATCATACACCGCTTTCTCCTGCGTCTTAAGGCCTGCTCCAGCAGCTCCGGGCCGTTTATCTTTACCTCAATGTCCTCAAATGCATGGTCCATGCCGTAGCAGGTGCTTCTGGAATCACAGTAAATGCATCCGTGGCTGCACCCCCGGTAGAGATTCATCCCATTCCTGGCCGACAATATGGATTTGGCTTTTACTTCATGCATTTTTGCATTCCTCTCCCTGATGTCACCACACTGTGACCAGTCCGATTTGTTCCTGTATCAGTTCCTTTGCACGGTTGAAACGCTCCAGATATGTGCCTTCGATACAGTGGTACTCCACCCTGTACCGGTCTAACAGTTCTTTAATCCGAAGGCTGCATCCCTCCCTGTCCTGCCGTATCTTTTCATTGCGTGTCCCGTCCTTGATAAATTCCACATCCGGTTCCAGAAACAGCACAAGATCCCAGCGGTCTGTCTCATGTATGGCTTCAGCCAGCTTCGTACACACCGTTAACTCCTTTTGCTTATCCCCTAAAAGAAAATGACTGTAAAACAAAGTGGTTACGGCGTCTGTGTCCACAAACAGGATTCGGTTGCTGTGTTTGGCAGCCTCCATCACATTGATTTTCTGGCGCAGCAGGTTTTCGTACAGATCCTCCGCTATCATCAGATCTTCCCCACCCGCATAATCGCAGGTATCCCTGCCGGCCTCACTGACATAGTTGGTATTATAGGCCAGGGCCAGATTCCGGACCAGGGTGCTCTTTCCCGTGCTCTCGCTCCCCAGAACCAGCACACGCCGGGCATAGTAATCCCGGCACACAGAGGGAATGTAATCCCAGTGTCCCAGCGCCCAGGCGCGGATGTCCGTGGAGCACACCGGCACCTCGCTCCGGTCAAAGTAAATCACCTGGCTCTCAGGTCCGTACAGAGCCTCGAACCGGCCTGTTCCCAGATAATCTGTCCCGCAGAACACAGCGTCAATAGGCTTTCCTATGACTGCCTTTATATCCCTGGCTCCCTGTTCCCAGTACCCCGGTGTATCATATTCCTCCTTGGTAAGGGCCTGGTCCTCCACCATCCGTATCATTACATTGGGAAGATGTCTGGTACTGTTTAAAATCCACCGGATTGTTAGGAATATTGGTAGGAGACAGAGTGACGAAGTGCGAAAGGAGCGCGGGGAATATATAGGATTTGAAAAGAGGTTAATTCAATTCATTATGTACGACTATCTAGTGTACTGACCGAGTTATATTCAGCTAAATAATGATTCTATAAAATACCATTCCGTGATATACTAAAAAGAATCGGCGGCTTATATTGCTCGTACAGTTCCCGAATGGTAGGCTTTGGCGTTTCTTCCTCCACCTCCGGCTGCTGGGCTTGGATGGCATCTTCTTCTGCCAGTTCCTTTTCAGCCTGGATTTTGTCATACTGCGCCTGTTCCTGTTCGGTAAGATAGCGGCCTTTCTGGACAAGAGAGGTAATGCGCTTGGCAACCTTTTCCCAGTTCAAGTGAACATCCGGGCAGTCCTGCTTTTTATAGTGCAGTCCTTTCCCATCGTGATCTTCGCCGCTGTGTGTTGCGCCGGACAGGGCATGAGAGCGTCCGCCAATGCCATACTCGTCTTTGAGGAATCTCACTTTCTCCTTATCCGTATGGTTTGCCATGAAGAACGCATAGATACGGCCTTTTCCTCCGGCGAAACTGCTGCCGCCGGTCATAGCGGCGTCGATCTCATCCTCGGTAATGAAGTGCTGGACAGTTGGCACTTGGGAAAGATCCGAAGAAAAGGTCCTGCGTGGCAGGTCAAGGTCCTTCAGGTTCTCCCAGATCTCCCTTGGTCTGTGATAGTGAAAACGCAACAGGTCACGGTCCTGCTGATAGGCAGTCCAGAAGGCGGCGTATTCTTCCTTGAGGGTCTGGCGGAAAGCCGGGTCACTCAGCTGCTCCGTCAGGCGGTGGGTCTCCTCCGGGAACCCATTGCCTTTGATCTCTGACAGGCAGGACAAATATCCGGCTTCTCTGGCGTCCTCACTGAGATCGTGATATAGGTTCCAGAACTTTGTGGCAAGGAGGGAGCGTTCATAGCCTGCCGCTTCTGCAAGCTCCACATTGGAGGCAAACTGGCCGCTCTCCAAAAGTTCCCCGATACGCTCTGCGGCGCTCTCCCAGGAAATGACCTGGGCAGACCTGTCATAACGGACAGACTTCCCGTGGGAAAGATGGATACCATCCTCGGCATACCATGCGCTCACACTGCCAAGGCCGTTGCCGCCGTGGTACAGCTTTTTCAGTATCTCGGCAATCTCAGCGGTGGTTTTCTGCTTTTCAAAGGCTGCAACCACACGCTCTCTCTGGCGGTCTGTATTGCCGCCCAAACGCAGCACATGGTCAATATCATTTTGGGCAAAAGAAAAAGCAGAGGATGTATGCGCTACATTCTCTGCTTCATCTATGGATTGGATCTGTTCCGCTTCGGAGAGGAACAGGTTTAGGGTCAGCTGTTGATAAGCTCCGCCATCAGGATTTCCTCGGCCTGGGCTTTGCAGGTGTTCATCAGCCCCACCCACTTCATGGGATCGCTGGCTTTCAGTTCCTCGGTGGCTCCCGCTTCCTTCGCCAGCTGGGGCATCATCTGCTCCAGTCTGCTCTGGGCGGTCTCGTCGATCTCCAGAAGGTGCGGGTACAGCTTCTCGCTCAGCAACATCTGGTTGTAGAGGATGGGACGGTGTTCCTTCAGGTAGGTTTTCCTCATCCTGCCGTACTTGCCCAGGGGTTTCTCCGGCTGCTGGCTCAGCTTCAGGTCGGGAATCAGATAGTCTCCGTTCTGGATATAGGTCATGGGATTGTTCATCTTGCTTGCTCCTTTCTTGGTTGGCTTCGCGCTCTGCATTTCGGACGGTAACGCCGATCTGCCGCAGCACCTGCTGGTTGATCTGGCTGACCGCTGTTCCCAGCGCCCCGATGGTGGACGGGGTGTTGAAATCAAAGATCGCCATGAAATCTTCGTGGTCGAAGTAGCGTTCCGGCTCCAGTCCACAGCGGGACATCAAAGCGTAAGTGATGCTGACGGTGGCGGCTGCCTTGAACTGCACTCCGATGTTATACTCATCATATTCCTCCAAAAAGGAACCGTCAACGATATAGAAGAAGTCCTGCTGATGCTCCGTCCAGTATTCCTCAGCCAGTTTTCCGGCTACCTCGGTGAGCTGTCCGGCAAGGTCATCACCGGAAACATCATAGGTGCGCTCCAGCATGGCCTGCACGGAATCCAGATGGCGCTCCTCCAGCTGCCACAGCCAGGGAGTGCGGGAATGTTCACGGGTTCCGGTGTCGGAAATGTCAAAGACATAACGCAGGCGAGGTCTGTCCCCGGAATCGTCCACCAGAGCAATCCCTTTGGAGCCGCGCCTTACATACCGGCCCATCTTTTCATTCCACAAATCGTACTCCGCACAGGCGGTGGCGTCCGGTCGCTGGGCATAGATCATCAGCTGCTCATGGAACGGGTACTTGTAAAGGCGGGAAGCAGTGGTGAGAAACCCTGCCCATTCCTGCCAGCTCCCCGTGAGCTGTGTTGCCACCTTGTCCGCCATCTGTGCATATAGTTCAGCTTTGGTTGGCATGGTGTTCTGTCCTCCTTTCGGTTTTGGGGTAAAGAGGTGGGGTGGCAAATTGCCACCCCATCCCTGCGGTTATGGTGTTTACTGGTCAAAATCCGGGTACAGCTCCAGCTGGGCAAAGTCCTCATCGGTCATCGCACAGAGCTTCGTAAGGGCGCTGTCGGTCAGCTCCCTCAGTTCCGTTTCCTCCGGCGAAAGCTCGCCGCGCATTTCACGCAGGCTGTCGATCAGTCCGGTGCGGCTGCCGGTATTGTAAATGCACATCAGGTTCATTTCCTCAAAAGTAAAGTTTCCCATATCAAATCTCCCTTTCCGCACTCTTTTTGGGTGCTGTCTTTTTGTGTTCTGCTTTGGGCTGGCTTTTCAGCTGATCCACAACGGATTTTTTCTTTTCCCGTTCCTCCCGATGAACGGCGTCAGCCAAGTCCATCAGGGAAATGGGCTGACCGCTTCGGGCCTGCTGTTCCAGCTCTGCCACCGTAGGCTCTTTTGTGCCATTGTTGATGATACCGTCGATCATGCCGTAATCGTCCTCCACGGCCATCTCCGCATTTTTCAGCGGATTTTCCGGCAGGAATCCAGGGATCTGGGTAAAACCAACGCTGTCACAGTAATGACAGGATACCTTACCGTCCTGCTTGATCGCAACGATGTCGCTGACGCTCATGGAGGGACTGTGAAAGTCCACGGGCTTTTCCAGATTGAATTGCTGATAGAGTTTTTCCAGCTGCTCCGGCACAGTGCCAGACTCCCTCAGAGGAGCTGTGTAAATGAGGTCATAATTGCTGCGGTCTATGGAAATGTCATGGGACTTTAACCAGTCCAGATTCATAAAGCGCACATTCTGCGGATCGTCACGGCTCACCTGGTAGATGGCAAAGCAGTTTCTGTTCTGGGAGAGAAATGCCTGTTCTCGTTCCTGCTGATGTTCCTGACGCTCCATGACCTTTTCATGGAACTGAGGGCTTTTCTCCCATTCCTCACGGTCCACACCGCAAAGACCGCCATGCTCCATGATCTCCTGTGGGTCAAACACCATGCTCTCCGTATTGTCCTCATGCAGCACATAGACAGTCAAACCGGCGGCATCCAGTTCCAGCGCCCGTTCTCTGGTAACAGGGAGCATCCCGTCATAAGAGTAGCCGTATTCCTGCATATCCGGTGTGGATACCTGCTCATCGGGCATGGGGTATTCATCCAGCGCCTGCTCCTGTGCCTCCGGCAGCTGGGAAGAAGCAGTCATCTGACTGACCTCTGCCTGCATCTGCTGATAGGCAGCTTCCTGCAAGGTCTCAATCATGGACAACGGTGCGTATTTTACCGAGTCTCTGCCCAAATCGTTGTCATCACAAATCTGGAGAACTGCCTTCATGCGGGAAAGCTCTGGCATATCCAGCTGACCTCCATCCAGCTCTTTCATGGATGCGGCATCGTAAAGGGTATAGTCCCAGCCGCTGTCACAGGACTGGATATGAAGATAGGTGGCATCGTCGATCAGAAACAAAGCCTCCTGCTGGTTGGCGTCCGCCCCCAGCACCTCCATTTCCGGCATGGCCGCAGCCAGTTCCTTTACCGCTTTCTGTACCAGCGGATTGTCACGGTAATAGTCGATTGCCTGAATGGTGTCCAGGTCAATGGTCTGCCCGGTCAAAATCGGAAAAGGTCCTTCATAGTCGCTTCCGTCTTTCAGCTCAAAACCAATTCCTTTGATCCCGTTCATTCGCTCTGCCGGAATCTCCTGATAAATGCGGACAGCTTCCTCCAAAGACAGGTTATCGTGGTATTCTCCGAGGTTTGGAAACTCCATGCACTCTGCTACATAGTAAGTCAGATTGCTGGTTGGCTGCTCTATCGGGGCGGTTTCCGGCTCTGCCTTTGCATGAGGGTCGATTCCGCGCTCTTTGCAGATTTCCTTATAGTGGCGCTCAATGTCGGAGATCAAAGTGCCGGAGGTTTTGTTGATGGTCTCCAAACTGGCTCTCAGTTCTTTCAGCTCCTTGCCTTGACTCCAACTGGCAATATAGCCAAAGCTGTTTTCTCCTGTCTCAATTCCAAAATATTTGCAGACTGCATAGGAGATGCTTTCAGCCTCCACTTCTTCCGTGTGACGATCTTTCCTCTGTTTCTGCAAAAACTGGGAGAGGGTAGAAAAGCCACCGGTAAAATTCAAACCTTCTTCCTCGGTCAACCAAAGATAGCCTTCTTTAGAAAGGTCTAATGGTTCAGACAAAATCACAGCGCCCGCATGGTTTATACCAACTCGGTCCTCCACATAAATCGGCTCTCCGGGGTCGTAGTCAGAACCGCGCAGGTCATAGCAATAAACGCCCTCCGGCAGATTATCACGGACAATCCGCCCATTGGAGAACAGACCGGGTTTATCAAACAGCTCGATCTCCTGATATTGCTCGTCATTGGCAATCTGAATCTTTTTCTGATTGTGGAGCTTGCTGTGGGCAATCTCGTGTACTGTGGCCGAAACCGTCTGCACCTCACTCATGCCCTGACGAATGGCGATTTTCTGATGATCGGCAGAAAAATAGCCGTCCGTATCGGCGGCCATTGCTTCAAAAGTGATCGGCACCGGCGCGCTGCGGCGCAGGGCCTCCATGAATGCCTCATAATTTGGCACATTGCCGGAAAGGGAGGAAGCAAGCTCCGGCAAAGGTTTCCCATCGGTCTGGCTCACATCAAAGACCTTGACCGGGCGGAACATGGGGATCTCGATTTCTTTTTCCTCTGTGACGATCTTTCCGTCTTTATCCAGAATCGGAGCCTTGGTATCCGGGTCCAGCTTCTGCTCCTCGATTTTCTTCTTATACGGTGTGGGGGCGATGATGGTAATGCCATGCTCGCCCTTTTTTACATGACGCTCAAACTGGTCTTTCCACTTATTGTATCCGGCTACCAAAGTGGCGTCCGGCTTCTGCATATAGATGAGCATGGTGTTGTTTACCGAATAGCGGTGGAAGCGGGACATGACGGACAGATAGCGCATATACTTTTCACTCTCAAACAGTTCCTTGATGCCCTGCTCGATGCCATCTGTGATTTCCCTTAGCCGCTCTCGGTTGGTGGGTTTGTTCTCAGCCATGATTTTCAATCTCCTTTCCAAGTGTGTGATTTCTGCTGTGTGTTCTGCAATCCATGCCTTTTGTTCTTCTTCACTTTCATAAAGAAAAAGGTCCAGCAGGTACTCTACATAGGTTTTCTTCTGGATTGCTTCCACAAAACGGGGGTGCGGTTCTTCCTCCGGTGTCCGGGGAGAATTGTCGATCTCCCATTTTTTCAGCAAATAGTAGTAATCGGACAGTACGCGATAACACCGCCGCCGGTCCTCCCGAAACTTTTGTGCCTCGGTTTTCTGCCGGACATACCTCCTGCGGGGAGGGGCCTGACTGTCATAGATCAGGCCAAAGTCCTGTGCCAGTTTCTCCGCCGCTTCTTTTGGGGAGAGGTCAAAGAGCTTTGCGGTAAAGTCGATCACATCCCCATCTGCACCGCAGCCAAAGCAGTGGAACCGCTGGTCTACCTTCATGCTGGGGTTCTTATCATCGTGAAAGGGACAGCAGGCCATGCCATTTCGTTTGACCTCGATCCCATAAAACGCTGCCGCTTCTCTGGTGCTGACCGACTGCTTGACCGCTTCAAATACATTCTCTGCCATGTGCCTTTAACTGCCGGACTTTCTCACAGGGGGCTGGTATCCGGCGGCTTTCGCACGCTCACTGGCAGCTTTGCGACGCTCGGCGCTGTATGGCTCCCGGACTGATACACACCGCTTGGGGACGGTAAAGTTATGGGCGTCCTTTCGGGTGATCTGGTCGGGGTGCTTTTTTGCCAGCAGTTCCAGCTTCTCCATCAGACGGGGATCGTGGGTGTAGACCTCAGCCATTGGTTCTGCCTGGTTATAGAGGAGAATGGTTTCCCGTTCCACTAAAGAGAGCTTCATCGGCTGCCTCCTTTCCGCTGGTCAAATTCCAGCTTGAAGTTGGCGTACTGTCCATCGTCCTCCAAAACCACAGTGGCATCGTAGGTCTTGCCGGTTTTCTCCGAATATAGGCCCGTTACACGGACACGGCCATCTTTCAGCAGTGCAGACACCACAGCCTTGGTCGGCTGTTTTTTCTTGGCAGCCCACCATTTGTTGTTTTTCCAGATTGCAAATTTGCAAGAATCATTCTGACAGAAGAAGCCTTTTTGCAGTTCTGCAACTTCACCGCCGCAGCGAGGGCATTTGCCCACCACCTCGTGGGGCGGAGTGAACAGGTACTCAGTTCCCTTGATGACCTGATAAGTCCCCACCAGATCTTTCAGCATGGTGCTGATCCCGTCCAGAAACTCCTCTGGGGCAAGCTGCCCGCGCTCGATCTCGCCCAGGCGGTACTCCCACTCGGCAGTCAGAAGCGGCGATTGCAGCTGTTCCGGCAGGACGGTGATAAGGGAAACTGCATCGTGGGAAGGGAGAAGCTGCACCGTTTTCCTGCTCTTTTTTCGTTCCAGAAAACCGGCAGATACCAGCTTTTCCAAAATACCGGCACGGGTGGCCGGTGTCCCCAGACCTTTTCGCTCGGCATCCTCCGGCATATCCTCTTTTCCGGCAGTCTCCATCGCGGACAATAGGGTGTCCTCCGTAAAGTGCTGAGGCGGACTGCTTTTGCCTTCTTTGACGATTGCAGCAGCAACCGAAAGGGTCTGTCCTTCGGTCAGCTCCGGCAGGGCTTTCTCTGCGCCCTCTTTTTTCGGCTCTGCATCCTTCATTTTGGCACGGTAAGCGTCCTCCAGTGCTTTCCATCCGGGGTGCTTCACCGTTTTTCCTTTGGCGGTAAACTCCCCACCGGCACACGCTGCAATCACAACGGTTTCCGAATAGATATGGGGCTGGGCTACGGCGCACAGCAGACGCAGGGCCACCAGCTCCAGCACCGCTTTTTCTCCCGCAGGAAGGGCAGAAAGGTCTGCATCCTTGAGATTTCTGGTAGGGATTACTGCGTGGTGGTCGGTTACTTTCTTATCGTTGATGACCGTCTGCGGATCACAGGTAATGGCGATCCCTTTGCGAAACGGCATAGCATTGGCAACCAGATTCACCAGCACCGGCAGGCTGTCTGCCATATCACCGGTCAGATAGCGGCTGTCAGTACGGGGATAGGTGCAGAGCTTCTTTTCATACAGGCTTTGCAGATAGTCCAGGGTCTGCTGGGCTGTAAATCCAAGCAGGCGGTTGGCATCTCTTTGCAGAGTAGTCAGGTCATAGAGGGCAGGCGGCTTTTCGGACTTTTCCTTGCACTCCACCTTTTTGATTGTGACAGCTGCACCCTGACAGGCTTCTTTCAGCTGCTCGGCAGCGGCCTTATCCGCCATGCGCTCCCCGGATACGGTAAGACCGGGCAGCTCCAGCGCCACGGTATAAAAGGGAACCGGCTTAAAGGTGTCGATCTCAGCTTCTCGCTGGACAATGAGCGCCAGCGTTGGGGACATAACGCGCCCGATGTTGAGGGTGCGGTGATACAGCACGGAAAAAAGCCTTGTGGCATTGATCCCCACCAGCCAGTCGGCCTTGGCACGGCAGAGGGCAGCATCCCGAAGTCCGTCATAGTCCGCACCGGGGCGCAGGTTTGCAAAGCCCTCCCTTATGGCGGAGTCCTCCATCGAAGAAATCCAGAGCCTTTTCATCGGCTTTTGGCAGCCTGCCAGCTCATAGACGCTGCGGAAGATCAGCTCGCCCTCGCGTCCGGCATCACAGGCATTTACTACCTCCGTCACATCCGGGGCGTTCATCAGCTTTTTGAGAATATCAAACTGCTTTTTCTTATCCTTTCCCACCACCATCTGCCAATGTTCCGGCAGAATCGGTAGGTCATCATATCGCCATTTGGCGTACTTGGGGTCATAGCTGTCTGCATCCGCAAGACCGGCCAGATGGCCCACGCACCAGCTGACACGCCAGCCGTTGCCCTCCAGATACCCGTCCTTACGGGCAGTTGCTCCGATCACCGCAGCCAGACTCTGGGCAACGGATGGTTTTTCAGCAATCACCAGCTTCATATTCTTCAACCTCCCATTCTTCCCGCACAGGCGTGTGCAGTTTTTTCTCTATGCTGTTTTCCTCATCCAGAAGCAGGTTATAGCCAAACCGGTAGTCATAGCGGTACAGTTTCCCCAGCAGGTCATTGATGATGATGCGGCAAGCCAAAATGACACGGGTTTTATCCACCTGCATCAGCTGGTAGCGTTGATAATTGCTGTAATATTCTTCATGGCGGTGGGTATTGCGGACAGTATCTTCAAGCAAACTTTCTACTGCATCCTGACAACCATCCTCTTTTTCACCCTCCATACAGTTCAGAAGTTCCATTACCATAGGAAAGCTCTGTTCATCCATAGGAGCTTCTGCTGCAAGAAAACCGATCAGGGCAGATAAGAGCAGACGGGCTGCTGTCTGTTCCTGGTCCGTCAAAACAGCCATCGTTTTCTCCGCATTTGGCAGAATCTTATCTTCCACAAAATCTGCCGCATCGCCGGAACAGAGCTGACGAATGGAATCTATGGATAATGAAACTGTCATGGCATCCTGAGAAAAGTCAAATGAATCTTCCTGTTTTGCTTTTCTCCGAAGTTTGTTTAACATGGTAGAAAGAATGTCGCCGCCAAAATACACGGCGATCACCAGCAGGTCAAAAACAGCAATCAGCTTGATAAATATAATCAGAACACTCATTTTTTTCGTTTCCTTTCTTTGAGCCAGCGTTCCATCTCACGGTGGCAGACACCTACGCAGGGGCTTCCATAATTTCCGCAGCCATAACAGGGGTGGCTTGGGGGTAAAGAAGGAGGACGGGAAGTTTTCTTCCCGCCCTCCGGCCTGCGTGTCATCATGCGTTCATAGGGACTGTCTGTGAAACGGGTCATTTCACGCTGTCCTCGTCATCTTCTGTGCTGCCCCCATCAGCGTCCGGCTCGTCCGACTCCTCATCCTCGGTTTCCCATTCCTCGGAATCTTCCTCGCCATAATCATAATCGTCCAGACTGTCATTGCCCTTGGTCTTAGGCTTATTCTTAACGAGCTTCAAGTAGGCAAATACGCCACCGCCGCCCAGCAGAGCCAGCAGAAGGATCAGGGCAGCCGGGTTCAGTCCGGCAGGCTTCTCTTTTTCCGGCTCCGGTGTTTCTGCCGGAGGTTCCGGTGCTTTTCCCGTACATTTACTCTTATCAGTTACACAGACCGGACAGGCCGTATTGACTGCCCCTGCTTCACATTTCTTCGTGCAGCTGCACACAGCAGGCGGCTCCTCTTTGGCATTTCCATCTTCCATCAGCGCCATCAGGTCCGCTTCATCCACCTGGTTCAGAAAGTGAACAGCAGTCTTTTTATCCTCGTTGGCCCTGTCGATCAGGATATAAAAATAGTTGCCCGCCTTGGTGGTAACGGTAATGAGCTGCTTGTTGCCACCAAAATCATCCACCAGAGCGGCGTTGCCATCCGGGGTCAGCGGAGGTGCTTTTTCGGGTTCTTCCACCACCACATTGCTGTCATTGGTGGTATCCTCTGCCGGGGGCGGCGCTGCGCCCTGGGCAAAAGCGGGAACGGTAAAGCCCGATGCCAGAACCAGCGTCAGGCAAAGGGCGGAAAGTGTTCGGAGCAATCGTTTATTCCTCATAGCTGTTTTCCTCCTGTTCGTTGTTGTCATCAGCAAAACTGCCGGGAACTGTGCCTCCGGACAGCATGGCGCTCAGCTGAGCCGGGGTCATACGCAGGGCGCGCACCATCTGGACGATCTCCAGATTTTCTGCCTCGGTTTTCTGTGCCTCCAGCGCCTTGAGCTTTTCCTGATACTCTGCGATCTTCTCGCGGACCTTTGTAATCTCCTGGTCAATGCGTTCAATTTTGTTCTTTGCCATCGTCTATCACTCCTTCTAAAAAATCTCTGTTACCAGTTCATCAGGCCGTAGCCCTTGATACTCTGATAATTCAGGTCATAACTTTTGATCTTGCAGGCATCGCCGGAATTTCCCTCCACGGTATAAACACGGCTGCCATCGGTGCCGACAACAATTCCCACATGGTCTGCGGAACCATCCAGATCCCAATCGAAGAAAATGGCATCACCGGGAGCGATGTTTTCATATCCTCGTGCGCCCCACTGTCCATGAGACTGGAACCACGGAACACCCTGAGACTGGCAACCAGCAAAGCGTGGTTCCGTTCGACCGGATTGACCATAGCACCATGATACAAAGCAGGCACACCATTCCACGCGGGAGTTGAAGCCGTACCAGCTCCAATAAGGTTGTCCTCCCACATTGCCCACCTGACTTTTCGCCAGTTCCACCAGCTGCGGATTGCCGGGGCGGGTGCCATTGATAAATTCAACACCAGTCAAATCTTCAGAAACACCTGTATCGGGAGAACCGCCACCAAACAACAGCGGCTTATTGCCCATAGTCTGTCGGTAGACCTGGTACATCTCCATCTGCTCCGGAGTCAGTAGTTCTGGCGCAAGAGAGGCAATGGAACGGCTTGTTAAAGTTACATGGAGAATACGATATTCATATTCATGCTCATCCCCATCTTCGTCAGTGTAAGTGCGAATCTGAATTTCTTCTCTCAGCGTAAGCTGATACTGTGCATCAAACACACGATCCAGCTCTGCCTGTGCGCTGTGGCGTGTATAGCCCTGCAAGACAGCAGAGAGAAACGCCGCAAGCTCATGGGGGTCATGGCCGATCATGCCAAGGTTATAGCGATACTCGTCATACCCTGGGTGGCTGCTTTCGATGTTGTCGATTTTCTCCTGCAACCGAGCTTCTCTGTCTGCATAATCTGCCTCCACCGCCAGCATTTCCGGGTCATCCGATGGATAGGTAGTGCCGGAAATTACAGAACCAATACTCTGTGCCATCATAGAGCAGGAGGACATGGTATTCATCAGCATACAGGCGATGAGGAACAAAACCCCTGCCATCAGGAAACCCTTCTTGTGGCGCATGACGAATGCCCCTGCCTGCTGTGCCTTTTCTTTTACCGTCCTTGCGGCTTTTCCGGTTTTGGACGCAGCCTGGGCGGTATTTCCGGCAGTCTGACCGGTGCGCTTGGCAGCGGCATACTGCTTTTTGATGGCCTGCTTTTGCTGCCAGCGGGAAAGAGGATTGCTGGCAAACTGAGGATTTTCCTGCAAAGATTTCTGGTACAGGACATTTACATTTGCCTTTTCCAGTTGGCGCTCTGCCTGGGCTGCTTTGCGGTACGGCTTCAGCTTGTGGCTGCGATAGCCCTCCCGCACCAGATAAGCGCCGGTCTCCACCGCCTCCTCGGACTTGTGGGCGCTTTCCACGCCCACATTGTCCTGTTCTGTTTCCCGGATCTCTTTGTGGAGCTTGCCCGCGACCAGATGGACGGGAGCTTCCTTGACCCCTTGAGAAACTTTGGAGGGTGGCTTTTTCTTGTCCTCAAAGGTCAGCTTCGAGGTCTTTTTTCCGGTATCCGGGTCAATGACCGTCTGCCTGACCTTTTTCTTTGGGATATTGGCCTGCGCCTTATCTGCTCTGGCCGCAGCTTTCTCCGCTTTACGGATCGGCTTTTCCAGTGCAGGGTCAGACCGTTCCTCATCAGTAAAGCGCAGGCGCGGCTCCTTATTCAAACCATTCTCCCAGCATGAGGGAGGACATCATGTAGTGCAGCTCTGCATAAATGGCCATTCCCACAGGATCGTTGAACATACAACCGGACAGGTAGGCGTAAAACTGTGCCACCACATCGGACAGGATCTTCGCTTCGGTTCCTTCCAGAACCAGACCACCCATACCTTCCTTGGCACGGATGGCGCTCCAGACCTCTGCCAGACGGAGAAGCCCCACCTGACCGGTCTCATTCAGTTCGGCTGCCTGATCTGCCGCCGTGCGGCACTCACTTACCGCATCGGCCATGACCGTAAGCAGCTGGCTGCGCTGGGCATTTACCGCCCTGTCAAAAAACATCAGCGGGTTTTTATTCAAAATGTTGGGGTTCATCATCATTCATCCTCCTTCTTTTTCAGTTCCTGGGGTTTGGTGGTCATAATGCGGTAAAGTTCGGTGTTCTTCGGGAAGTGGTCTACAAACGGCAGGATCGTGGAGCCATAGAACAGCAGGCCCTCGCCCTCACCGGAGTGGGTCACATAGCTAAGCTGGTGCGTGGAAATGCCCAGCTGCTTGGCAAGTATCTGACGGTCTCCGCCTGCCTGGTTGAGCATATACACGAAGTCGGAGTTTTCAAAGATGTTCTCTACCTCGCGGCTGCTCAAAAGGTCTTTGACATTCTGGGTGATACCTGTCGGAATACCGCCCCATTTTCTGAATCGCTTCCAGATTTCCACCGTATAAGCGGCGGTCTGCTCCTCCTTCAAAAGCAGGTGCATCTCGTCGATGTAGTAACGGGTGGACTTGTGGGCAGCGCGGTTGATGGTAACGCGGTTCCACACCTGATCCTGGACCACCAGCATACCGATTTTCTTGAGCTGCTTGCCCAGCTCCTTGATGTCATAGCAGACAATGCGGTTATTGATGTCCACATTGCTCTGGTGGTTGAACACATTGAGGGAGCCGGTTACATAGATTTCAAGGGCCGTGGCGATATACTGGGCTTCCTTTTCCTCCTGTGAACGGAGCAGGTTATATAGGTCCTCCAGAATCGGCATATTCTCCGGGCGCGGGTCGTTGAGATAGGTCTGATAGACCAGACGCACACAGCGGTCGATGATGGTTTTCTGCACCGGCTGCAATCCGTCCTTACCGCCCACGATCAGCTCACACAAGCTGAGGATAAAGTCAGACTTGAGGGACAGCGGGCTTTCATCATCCGAGTAGTCCAGGTTCAGGTCCATCGGATTGATGTAGTTGGTTGAGGTAGGCGAGATCTTGATGACCTGCCCATGCAGACGCTCCACCAGAGGTGCGTACTCTGCTTCCGGGTCACAGATGATGACATCATCATTGGTAAGCAAAAAGCAGTTGGCAATTTCTCGTTTTGCGCTGAAGGACTTACCGGAACCCGGCGTACCCAAAATCAAGCCGTTGGGGTTTTTCAGCAGCTTTCTGTCTACCATGATGAGGTTGTTGGACAGGGCGTTGATGCCGTAGTACAGAGCTTCTTTGCCGTTCTGGAATAATTCCTGTGTGGTGAACGGTACAAAGATAGCCGTAGAACTGGTGGTCAGCCCTCGCTGGATCTCGATCTGATTGAGTCCCAGAGGCAGACAGCTCATCAGCCCTTCTTCCTGCTGGAAGTCCAGCCTGGTCAGCTGGCAGTTATACTTCTGGGCAATAGAGCCTGCCTGAAAGATGTTGTTGCCAAGCTGACGGGGATTGTCCGCTGTGTTCAGCACCAAAAAGGAGACCAGGAACATTCTCTCGTTTCGGCTCTGCAAATCCTGCAACAGCTTTTTCGCTTCACTGCCGTAGGTGGCAAGGTCAGAGGGAATGATGTCCATGTCGTATCCGGCGCGGACTGCTTTTTTCTGTTCCTCAATCTTACTGCGGTCCAGATCGGTAATCTTACGCTTTACCGTTTTGATGGCTTTCACCTGATCCACCGACTGAATGTGCATACTCACAATGAGCGAGCTTTCCATATCCAGAAAATCAGCCAGCAGACGGTCATTCAGCTCCGGTGCGAGAATCTGCAAAAAAGAAACAGCCCCGTATTTCTTGCCCATACGGAACTGCTTGCCGGTGCGGAACTCAAAGGAGCTTGGTGCAATAAAATCCTTTGTGGACAGACCGGAAGGAGCCAGCCAGTCCCATTCAAACTGAAACGGGAGTTGTTCATCCATGTGGAATACCGCATGAAGCTGAGAAAGCCTTTCTTTACCGTCCAGCGTTCTGGCAGCTACACCAAGACGCTTGAAGTTATTAAGTATATCGGTCTCAATACGCTCCAGACGGGGCTTGGCGGCTTTGATGCTGTCAGCGTCGATACCAAAGGTCAGGTATTTGGTCTTGATGAGACCGTTGTTGCCTCTGGCCAGCTGATTTTGCAGCATCGTGGTGTATTCCTCACGGATACTGTCAAAGGCATCCCCCTGGGGCGGGATGGAAATGGAGTTGGCAAAGGTCTCCTCCGATGCCGCAAGGTTCAAAAAAGACAGCTGGAAGTGAATCGAGCTGTCGAAATAATTGAGGAAATCACACCAGCCCTCAAAGATCGCGGTCTTATCTTCATTTTGGGAGAGCTGATAGTTGATGTCCTGAAACTGAATGGTCTTTGTGTAGTGGCTGTCCGATACGCGGCAGATCCCGTCCGGCCACATCCGTTCATAGGGGATACTGTCCTGTGCCGATTTTCCTTTTTTGTCCGTGCGGTTGGCGCGGGCAATGGCCGCTTCGATCTGCTTCTTATCGGCGCGGGACAGCTTTTTCTTTGTCTTTACCGGCTGCACAGTTTTTTCCTCGGTTTTTCCGAACATCCGATGCAGCCATTTTTTTATTGCGGTGAACAATGTCATACACCTCCTTATCGAGCATTTCCTGCCGCTTTAATACGGCATAAAAGTTATTGGTCTGGTAGGGACGCTGCTTGGGACGGATCACAGCTACTTTGAGAATGTTGCCCACGATCTTTTCCAGGGGCTGTCCATGCTTTTCATACATTGCCAGCAGGAAGAAGGGCATCATGACCAGCATCATACACATGGCGGCCATGCTGTTTCCCGCAGGCTCACGGAGCAAAAAGAACAGCGGTACGCCTACAAGCGCCCCGGCGGTAAAGCAGACCAGCTGCCTTCGGGTCAGATTGAACATGACCTTGGTTTTGACTTTGGTTAAATCTTTGGGTACGGGTACATAAGCCATATTATCCACCTCCTTTATGGGAATGAAATAGAGCTGTCCACTTCATTTCCCCACACATCCCAACCGGTTGTGGGTTGACGAGCAAACAGTTCTATGCGCGGGAGATCACCCATCAGCGTTACAATATTATCCCGAACAACATCGGGCTTTTTGCTATGCTGTTCAAGTGGCGAGATTATCAGCTGTCTAACCCCTGCGCTTTTTCTCCTGGGTTTTCCTTTCACAGCCAAAAGGCAGATTTCTGCATTGCTTCTTGTCCACCAACCAAGTCCCATAAAAAATCCATTCCCGGATTTATTCTGCTTCACCCAGCCAAAGGCAACTGTCTTAAAGGAAAATCCCCAAGCACTTATTAGTTTTATTGCCTCTGGCAACTTCGGAAAAGTACACCAGAGGAACAATGTGCAGTTTTTGTCTGCCAGATCGGATACTGGCAGGCGGTACAGTTCTTCGTCCGGCATGGTAGGGTAATGATGCTGCGCAGCACCTTGAACCTTTCCGCTTCGATAACTCCATGGCGGATCTGCATAAATGATTTGATATTTTTTCATACAGAACCCTCCTTTAATGCGCCTGAAAGACTGATTTTGCGAGACTGCCGGTTTTGAACAGCGTAAAGCACAGCAGTACGGTGTAGCCCACGCAGCTCCAGATTGCCATGATGATGTCATCTTCCAGAGCGATGTTCTGCACCAGCACAGCATAAATTGCCACGCAGACGATGATGAGAAACGCCTGAAAGCCCAGCGCCAGCAGGGAGCGGAGGTAGTTCTGTCCCATACCGCCCCATTCCTTGCCCATCATGGCAGCCATTGGAACGGGAGCCACCGAAGTCACAAGGTAAATCTCGATCATACGGCCATAAATGACGATAAAGATACAGATATACAGCGCCCACATGGTAATGCCGATAAAGAGGGATTGGAACCAAAGCCCGAACAGCGGTCCCAGATCCATTTCCATCAGCCTCGGTTCCAAATCGGTCATAACTGAGGAAATGTCAATGGACGCATCCGAACCGATGATCCCTGCCGCCTGTGCCACCACGCTCTGCGCCATATCAAAGACGCCCATCACGATATTCCATGTGTTTGTGACAATGAGGATGGCAGCGGCTGATTTGAACACCCACTTGAAAATCATCCAGGTGTCCACATCATGCAGGTTGTTCTTGTCTGCGATCATCTGGATCAGGTCTACGGTCATCACGATAGCCAGGATCACGCCTGCAATCGGCACCATGATGGAGTTGGACAGATTCTCAATCATACTGAAAATACTGCCATTCCATCCCTGTGGGGTCTGGCCTACCTGTACGGATATATCCGCGACCTGTTGGTTTACGCTGTCAAACATCCCCGAAAGGTTGCTCATAATACCGCCCACCAGCATTTCTTTCAGCCAATTTGTCAGGGCTTCAAGTAAGAAATCCATACGGTGTCAACCTCCTTTCCGCCGCCCCCGCAAAACTGCGGGAGCGGCAAGGATTTCATACGGAGACGCTTAGACAGAGAAAAGCCCGGAGAGCAGAGGTACAAGGACCATGCCTACCACGGCTACACCAGCACCGGCCATGAGCTGCTTCATGCCCTGGCTCTTGGCGCCGGGGTTGTCGTTGCCGTAACCTTCCAGCAGGTTGATAACGCCCCAGATACCGAGACCGGCACCGAGCGCGATAACGAGGGTCTGAAGAACGGTGATTGCCTGTTCAAAAAATGCCATATAGTTTGTTAGCCGGAATCTGATTAAAAAATAGGTTTGTCATGTTTCATAGGCATACAAAAGCCGGAACAATCTGCCGCCCGGTTTCCGGGGGCATGATTCCGGCTGTCCTCCTTTTTCATTATTTTTTCTTGCGATTGTCCGCTTTGTACGCCAATGGCCCGTAGAGGGCAGGTGCGGCGAATAGATAAGATCACTCCCTTCAAAAGCGGAACGAAGTTAAGCGCCCTTTGTGTCTACTTCATATACATCGCAGACCTCATTGGGCTTGAGTTTCAGCCTTGCGGACAGGAATGCTTCAATGTCAAAAGCGTTCTTGTCATCCGCGTCGGCAGTGTACTTGAAATTGGGGTGCTTGGTGATGTCGTACTTATCCGAAAGGAAAGGACGCACACCGCGCAGCTGGAGGATACACTTGCCGCCATCCATAACAGCAAGCTCATCCTGGCTCATCAGCTCTTTCCCCAATTTTTGATAGTTGAGAGAGTGGGAAGTTTCCCGGCCACGGCTCTCTCCGGTGTTGTAGGTGTCGATGGTTTCCTTGCCCAGCACGGCAGCCAGCTCCTTGAGGGTGGTCGGCTCCTTACCGCCCAGGAAGATGGAAGTATCCATGTTGCCGATGATGGTATCCGCATTATCCTTATAGATCGCCTTGAGCTGACTCTGCGCCTGCAACACCAGACAGGCGGAGATCTCACGGCTTCGGATGGTGGCCACCAGCTTTTCCAGACGAGGAATCTGCCCGATATTGGCGGCTTCATCAATGAGACAGCGCACATGGACTGGAAGCCTGCCGCCATACACATCGTCCGCCTTTTCGCAGAGCAGGTTGAAAAGCTGGGTATAACACATGGAGATCAGGAAGTTAAAGCTGTCATCTGTATCACTCATGATGAGGAACAGGGCAGTTTTCCGGTCTCCCAGAGTGTCCAGCTCCAGCTCATCATAGGCCGTGACCTCACGCAGCTCTGCAATGTCGAATACCGCAAGGCGCGCACCACAGGAAATCAGGATCGACTTGGCTGTTTTTCCGGCAGGGAAATTAAAAATCACGTTAGTCAAGTCCCCTATCGGTGCTGTTCCAAAGCAGAAGGCAACTGTTGTGGCTCTTGGTCTGAACAAGATGCACAAAACAGTTGAGATGCCAGATAATGGCGCTGTCAGAGGCATGATTGCAAGCGTAAGACATTTAGTAAAAGTTGAAGAAATCTAATCAGATAAAGTAAGGAGGTGCAGTCATGGAATTGTCAAATTTACAGCCTGCTGCAGGTTCAAAGCATAGCGATAATTTTAGAAAAGGCCGTGGCCATGGTTCAGGTAATGGTAAGACCGCAGGTAAGGGCCATAAGGGTCAGAAAGCTCGTTCCGGAGCAACAAGGCCTGGCTTTGAAGGCGGACAGATGCCTTTATACAGACGTCTGCCAAAGCGTGGTTTCACTAATATGAATTCTAAGACCATTATTGGTATTAACGTAAGCGCTCTGGAAAGGTTCGATAATGATGCTGAGGTTACGGTTGAGACCTTAATCGAGGCAGGAATCGTTAAGAACCCAAGAGATGGTGTAAAGATCCTTGGAAATGGAGAATTAACCAAAAAGCTGACCGTTAAGGTTAATGCATTCAGTGAAGGTGCAAAATCTAAAATCGAAGCTTTAGGTGGAACCTGCGAGGTGATCTAATGTTTAAAACGATCAGAAATGCATTCAAGGTAAAAGAGCTTCGCACTAAGATTCTCTATACCTTCATGATGCTGGTAGTCATCCGTTTTGGCAGCCAGCTGCCGATTCCGGGAATCGAGACATCGTTCTTTGCGAATTGGTTTGCGAAACAGACAACGGATGTGTTTGGCTTCTTTAATGCCATGACAGGTGGTTCATTTTCATCCATGTCCATCTTTGCCCTGAGCATTACGCCATACATCACATCTTCCATCATCATCCAGCTTCTGACCATTGCAATTCCAAAACTGGAAGAGCTGCAGAAGGATGGCGAGGACGGAAGAAAGAAGATTCAGGAATACACCCGCTATACCACCGTGGGCCTGGCACTGATTGAATCAAGTGCCATGGCCATCGGCTTCGGACGTCAGGGACTTCTGATAGATTATAACGCATGGAACATCATCATCGCCATCGTCACCATGACAACGGGCAGTGCCCTGCTCATGTGGATCGGCGAGCAGATTACGGAAAAGGGCGTTGGAAACGGTATCTCAATCGTTCTGTTATTCAACATCCTGTCCAGTGTGCCGGATGATATGAAAACTCTTTATTACCGTTTTATCTTCGGACAAACGGTTACAAAGATGATTTTCAGCGTTGTAGTGATTGCCCTGATTATCCTGGCTATGGTAGTTTTCGTTATCGTGCTGAACGATGCCGAGAGGAGAATTCCGGTCCAGTATTCCAAGAAGATGGTTGGCCGTAAGATGGTTGGCGGACAGGCTTCCAACATCCCACTGAAGATAAATACCGCAGGCGTTATGCCGGTAATCTTTGCTTCTTCCATCATGTCCTTCCCGGTGGTGATTTCTCAGTTCTTTACGATTGATCCAAACTCCATCGGCAGTAAGATTCTGATGGTGCTCAATTCGGGTTCATGGTGCAGGCCTGAGTATCCTATATACTCCATCGGTCTGGTGATTTATATTGCATTGCTGATTATGTTCGCTTACTTCTATACGTCCATTACGTTTAACCCGTTGGAAGTGGCCAATAACATGAAGAAGCAGGGCGGCTTTATCCCGGGCATTCGCCCTGGCAAGCCAACCAGCGATTATTTGAATAAGATATTGAATTATATTGTTTTTATTGGTGCATGCGGCCTGATAGTGATTGCGATTGTTCCGATTCTTGCGTCCGGTTTACTCAACGTCAGCCGAATCTCATTTTCCGGAACGTCCCTGATTATTATCGTTGGCGTTGTGCTTGAGACAATCAAAGCAGTAGAATCTCAGATGCTTGTGCGTTATTATAAGGGATTTTTGAACGATTAACAACCACAGTTGAATCAATCAATCTGCCTTTGTGGTATTCCACAGGGGCGGATTTGTTGTATTTATAGCTTATAACGCGCCGCTGCACTAAGCTCGTGAGGGGACCTCGCCAAGTGCCAGTGGCATGTATTGCACGCAAGCGGCCGGAATACGGCGGCTAAGTGCTCATAACGAGCCACTCCACTAGGCTCGTGGAAGACCTCACCAAGTGGAGGTGACATGTATCGCACGTAAGCGGCCAAAATACGGCCACTAAGTGCTCATAACGAGGAGGACTGGGTTTATGAAGATTATCATGTTAGGCGCACCTGGTGCCGGCAAGGGCACTCAGGCAAAAAAGATTGCAGCAAAATATCAGATTCCCCATATCTCTACCGGGGACATTTTCCGGGCCAACATTAAAAACGGCACGGAGCTGGGCATGAAAGCCAAGTCCTATATGGATGCAGGCGGTCTTGTGCCGGATGAAATCACCATCGGCATGCTGTTGGCCCGCATCCATGAGGAGGACTGCAAAAACGGATATGTGCTGGACGGATTCCCAAGGACCATTCCCCAGGCAGAGAGCCTTGCAAAAGCTCTGGGCGACATGGGTGAGGCCATTGACTATGCAATCAACGTGGATGTTCCGGATGAGAACATCATAAACCGTATGTCCGGACGCCGCGCATGCCTTTCCTGCGGGGCAACATATCATATCGTATACAATCCTCCTAAAAAGGAAGGAATCTGTGATGTATGCGGCCAGCAGCTGGTACTTAGGGATGATGATAAACCTGAAACTGTTAAGAAGCGTCTTGATGTCTATCATGACCAGACCCAGCCTCTCATAGAGTATTATAAAAAGGCAGGCGTTTTAGCCGAGGTAGATGGCACATTGGATATGGAAGAAGTATTCCAGGCCATTGTCAGGATTTTAGGAGCATAAAGAATGGTAACGATTAAATCAGAACGGGAAATTGAATTAATGCGGGAAGCAGGGCGTATACTTGCCAAGGTTCATGAGGAGCTTGGCAGGACCCTGGTACCGGGAATGTCTACCAAAGAAATCGACCGGATGTGTGAAGATATGATAAGAAGTCATGGATGTGTTCCATCCTTTCTGAATTATCAGGGTTTTCCGGCATCTGTGTGTATATCTATTAACGATGAGGTGGTTCACGGCATTCCGGATAAGCACCGCTATCTGGAAGAAGGAGATATCGTCAGCCTGGATACAGGTGTTATATGGAAGGGATATCAGTCCGATGCAGCCAGAACCCATATGATTGGAGAAGTGAGCGGGGATCTGGTAGCTCTTCTGCCAGTTTTCCCATCCGGGCAACGATATGATTCCCCTTCTGTCCTTCAATTCCCCCTT
>ENA-OWNQ01000294-OWNQ01000294.1-gut-metagenome-genome-assembly--contig:-NODE-294-length-28211-cov-8.933710_pt1 | contig 28211 bp, 25 predicted proteins | sample MGYA00248252_ERZ651782 | MGnify/ENA primary metagenome ERZ651782 (study PRJEB26908, sample SAMEA4031705) | gut metagenome | biome: gut; feature: normal infant; material: stool | place: China | collected 2015... | reverse complement strand
CTGACTGAGAGTTTACTCACTTAGCCGCGTGTCCACTATTGCTGGGTAAGATCACTACAAACATACCCAGGACTGGCCGGCAAACTGAGTACGTGAAAAGTTGAACTGACCTCTCAATAAATATCAATACGGTTCTGGTGAGCCAGCTTACCTTTAAGCCGGGAGTTATGCTCCACTATGGGAAACTGAATATAGCATTCTGAGCCTTCCCAACATGCTCGGGGAAGGCCCATTAATGACCCCGTAATCAGGAATTACGCGAAGTCTTAATACCATGCTCTGCAAGATGGTCTATCAGACGCTGTGCTATGTCCGGCAATGGCTGAGATGCTTCATTTGATACAGGCGGCGGTGCCGGTCGGCTAGGAGTCAGAGGCGAGGATGTCGTTATATTCCGGGCTGGCTGAATACCATGTGCTGCAAGATGGTCTATCAGACGCTGTGCTACATCCGGAAGTGGCTGGGCAGCAGAACCACCACCTGTTGCTGGCTGATGAAGCGATGCAGAACGGGAAGAGCCTGATACCAGGGTGGAATTTTGGGCTGTAAAAAGCCTTGTTGCGCTAAGGGAACTATTGCCCGGGGAGAAAGGCGAATTAATCTTTACAGGAGTTAGTGACACTTTTTGCGGTGATACAGAGAAACTACTGCTTCGAACGGCAGTTGCTATACCACGAGAAATACTCGATAACGCAGAACTAATGTTGCTAATCATTTAATAACCCTACATTGAATCATTCATAACTATTTTGAAATTTCCGTTTTTTAATACACCTCCTTTAAGAAGGTGTATTTTAATAAAATTGTCAGAAAGAATAACGGAAGTTGGCGTTTATCGCATTGTCCACGTTATATTTCCCGAACGCTGATTTCTCCAGCTCCAGGCCAAAACGCATATTATCCTTAATTTCCGCATTCATCCCCACATTCATCAGCATCCTGCTGTCCTTTTCACCTTCAAAACGTTTCTCTCCGGATGCATCCCGCAGAACCGTTTCTCCGTTCGCCAGCAGGTCGAACTGGTAACCCAGCCCGGCTCGCGCGGTAATTTTCCAGTCGTCTCCGGAGAAGGTTCTTCCCACGTCAACACCGGTACGGCCAATCAGTGGGTTATAATCCTTGTCTTTCATGCTCAGGGCCATTCCCCGGTCTTCCCAGCTAAAAGATTTTCCTGACACAGAACCGTAAACCAGCTCCATCTGTGGCTCCACCCAGGACTCTTCCGACAGGTGGTAACGATACCCGACCTCTGCACCGGCATACCAGGAATGAGAGCTGTAGTCTTTTGTACCAAGAGACGCAAAACTCGCCGTGTACTGATTGTCGTGATGGAGATATTTACCAATCAGGTCAAAATAAGCCCCGGAATCAAAGAGTGCTGAAGCGTACAACCCTCCCCCCACGGATTTGGTTTTACCACTGAAGGCGTGGCTGCTTGCATTGCTGTCTGTATAGGTCAGTAATGCACCCGTGAACAAATCCACACCGTCCAGCTCATGCTTTCTGTCGGCACCAATCTGAACGTGAGTGTAGTTATCGCTGTAACCACCATCTGCCGAACCTGTACCGTTCATGATGCGCGTCCAGACGCCGGCATCCCCCTGAGTATCCCGCAGGTCACCCATACGCTTGTTCAGATTATTGACCTCTGTCAGGAAGGATTTATAACCTGACGCCATAAAGTCCGTTGCGGTTTTCGAGGCACCGGCATCAGAGACGGTCTGATACCCTGTCAGCATCCATTTTGTGGCATCATCCGTTTTTTCTGTGCTGATTACCGGCGTGACTTTGCTGAAGCCAATGTTCCTGGTCCCGGCCCGGAATACGTCGCCAGCAGTGCCATCTGGTGCACTGACCAGTTCAACATTCAGATTTCCGTTTTCTGGTTTTTGCATAAAATCAACCAGCAGGGTGTTATCTTTACCCGTAAGACTATCTTTAACTGTCAGGTGGTCAGCGCTGTTCAGGTTTGTCCGTAAAGCCAGAACACTGTTGTTTGTATCCAGTTTATCCACTGTCAGTGTGCTGAACCCCTTTTTGCCGGTGAACTGCACCATACTGTCACTGGTTTTCAGCGATTTGAGCACAGAGTCTCCAGATACCTGCCACCAGGTATTCTGCATGGTGGCGCTACTTTGTGCAGCGTTAATTCTTCCCTGATAAGCGGTATTGAATCCCTGCAGTAAACCTGTGGTCAGCACAGGGCTGACAGACGGGTCTGTGCTGATATTTTTTTCAGAACCAAACTGAATGGTTGCTGCTTTTTCTGATGTGATATCACCGTTTACGGATGCCATATCCCGGGCGGCCAGAACAGCCTTGTCATCATTTAACTTAAATCCACCATCAGCAATGTATATCGCGGGCAGGAAACTGTCGTTTAATTTTCCAGAAGGAGTACCGGTCAATGTTAACTGTCCAGTAGCGATATTTATATTACTACTGCTGTCACTCAGAAGTCCGCTCTGGACAGTGAGATGGCCGTTATCCTTAATATTCAGCCCGGAGTTTGCGAAAACACCTCCATTGCTCAAGACTGCGTTTTGGGAGGTAACGGTGACTGTACTGTCAGTTGCTGTTACTCCTCCTGTAAATTTATTACCAATATCCAGTAATGAGTGGTTATTCAGTGTCACGTTTCCAAAATAACTGCTGCTATCAGGAGAAACAGACACGCCATCTTTAATATCCTGCCGAAAACCGAAGCCATCTCCCGTGATGTTTTTGCCGTCATACATATCAATATGTACTTTTGTATCTTTTCCACTTAAAGACAGAGTGGAATTATTGGCAAAAATATCACCAACAACAATGGCATTACGACCAACAATAAAGTCTGAATTTATCAGATTCAATGTTTTGAACCTAAACAGACGATTTTCCCAGTCAGGTTGTTCAAATGATGAAACCTGATTATTGGTCTTGTAATCTGTGTTATTGTTCTTATTCGCCGCATTTTCCTGTTGCTGTATGCCTGAAACATAATCCTTGTCACAAAGAACACCAGGTATCAGACAGGAAACCCCGCCCTCTCTAAATACAGCATGAGATGTAGCATGCCCCTGCATGGTGAGCTGGCTATTCTTAATGTTAATGTCATTTGTAATATCGACATTACCGTCCAGAATCAGGCGACTATTATCTTTTGGGGTATCAAACTGGTGGTTTATCTCTGTATTCCCTGAAACGGAGCCATGATACATATAGCTTGACTGATTATTAACAGAAAGAACTGCTTTCTGCACTGCACTATTTGTTATGAGTGCTCCCGTATCTGTCGCTGCAATTTTATTAAAACTCTGGTCATAACCATTTAAATCCAGAGTACCACCATTTTCAGTAAAGAAAATACCTCTATAGTCATTGTTCTGGTTAAGCGCTGCGTCATGATTAATTTTTACAATACCATAACCACTGGCCATATAAATATTATTAAATGCATTAGCGCTATTTAATACGACAATGCCATTGCCAGTTTTCAGATTATTACCTTGAGAAACATTAACATTCAGCGTACCTGCACCAATTTTATGCAGGTTATCACCCGCAACCCCTTTCACATTCCAGTCAACTGTAGTATTTTCACCAATATCCAGCCCGGCACCTTTGAAGGTTTTATTATTACCAGTGACTGTGTAATGATGCCCGGAATCAAAAATGAGACCTCCAGAGCCAATGTTTACGTCATTGTCGAAATTAATACTTCCACCACCACTAAAACTAAGATCTTTATAGTTATTATTAATTTTTTCAAGTTTAGTTGCGTTGCCATTTAATGTATACCTATCACTATTAAGTGATAATGTGTTATCATTTATCTGGATATTCTGAGTAAATATATTTTTTAGATTATTAACCGTATTGTTATCATACTGGTTTAATATTGACCAAACATCTTTACCTGAATATGCTATCCCGTATAGAGTACCCAGCATCACCCATTCTTTTTTTATATTATCATAGAGATAAAAACCGGAACCACTGTCCCCACCGGTAGTTTCATTATAAAAAGGAGTTGTGTTATTATATGGTCTTTTGTTATCCCAGTTTAACTGAAACATTGATGCACTTAACAGAAGGGGATTATACGACTGTTCTGTGTTATACGAAGCACCATTCTGAACGACTGAAGTAACGCCGGCTCCAACCCTGAAACCAACGATTTTTTTTTCGCCATTGATATCCACACCATAACGCTCAAGAGCATCATGGCTATTGAGAGAGAAGTCTACAGAATTTTTTACACCTGAAGTTTCAACAACAAACTTATCAAGTCGGGTTGCTGCAAAATCCCCCTTTGTCATCCTGTCTACATATTTATATGAGCTTTGTCCCCAATTTTGAGTGCTTACTGCATGATGAACTGTTCCGTTATGAGTGGCAGTGACACTATATGCTCCACCAATAGATGTGGTTGCTCCTTTATTTGATGCTGGCGAGAAATCAGGAATTGGAACTTTTGGGAAATTAAACGACTGACCATTCTTGAGTTGAATTGATACATCGGTTGCTCCTGCTTTAAATACCCCCTTATTTTGTGCAAGGTCTAAATAATCTCTAGCCCATACATTATTAATATTTAGTTGAGCGGACTGTGCGGTGCTAAAAAAAACACCACACAGTGATAAATTTAATAATGTCAAAATACTGCTGCGGACTGTTTTCTTAATGACTCTGGATGCCAGTTCGGATACTACAATAAGTCCACCGGTTACATGACTGTATTTTAATGAGTAAATTTTATTCATGGTTTTGTATATGGCGTTTTCATCACCAGCCTCAAGATCCATTTCGAAGCAATTGTGATGAAAACAGCTCTGTTATTTATAAATAAAGCTCTCAGCCATAAGAGCCATACACCAATACTAATACCCCATGAAAAACAAAAAATCAACCAGACAAACAGAATGAAAACAAAAAATAAATCATTTGGTTTTATTCTTTTTATTAAAAACATAAAGTAATGAGAGGTATTCAATGATGCCAGTGTCTGCGATACAGTAAGGACGCTCAAAATTGGTGTTTGGATCTCCTAACGTTAATATAATCAGTGTGCCTGCTCTAAATAGCTGTGCCGAATACCGCTACACTTTTACCAGCCCATGTTTACCACCGGGGAATGGGCTCACGGTTTCCATAAAATAATGAACCTTTTTCAGCTGTTCGCCACCGCTGTAGGAACCCGCGAGTCGAGTCAGCCGGAGAGAATTTCACTCCCTGGCTGCTCATGGAACCGTACGTGACACTCTCGCGTCATACGGCTCTTGATCACTCATTCGATGCACGTAGTAAATACCAGTGGACAAATAGCTTCGGATACTCCTTCCTTACCCGTCAGCTTTCGCTGAGCCTTCCGGTTCGAAAGTCTGTATTTAGACAGCATCCACTTGAGCAGACGTGACTGCATTGCACTCCACAGTCGATAGTTGAAATTTCTGGACCAGAACTTTCCGTAGTACCCGATCCAGCCTCTCACTATCGCATTGTAGCGCCTCGCAAAATCCAGCAAGCGCTCAGCTGTTGAGCGATGTATACGCCACTTCTTGATTGTTTCTGTTATTTTGCGCATTGCTGCATTTGACGCACCCGGCATGCATTTTCGGTACAGTTCGCCTTTGAAATTCTTCAGCGTACGCACTTTGAAGTCATATCCGAGAAAGGTGAAACTCGTTGCGACGTTTCTCCTTTTAAACGTGTCAATGTAGGCGATATTCGTTTTCCCTGCATTCAGGGCCAGCCCGACTTCCGAGAAGCGCTCCGATAACCTGTTCTTCAGCCTTGTTGCATCACTCATTCGTGAACAATGTACTACAATATCATCAGCGCACTTCTCAAACGGTACCCCCTATATTCTCTTTCCATCCACAAATCAAATGAGTAGTGAAGGAATAATATTCGCCCCCTCCCTGATGCCAGAGAAGTACCGAAGGCGAAGCATCTGACGGGCAAAATATTCACTCAGCGTATTGAATGTAACAACCTGACGCTGAGAACCCGCATCAAGCGTCTGGCCCGAAAAACAGTCTGCTTCTCACGCTACAACCTGTAGGCCACGCGCAGACAATACTGACGTATTATCAATACGCCAGTATTGCCATATAATGCTTTACACTTTTTATTATGTTTATACTCAAAAAATTGGTGATTTTCTGTCAGGTCCCAGTCAGTAATTACATAAAAATAAAGTTATTTTTTGTAGGGTCAAGATAGCATTTATCTTTCGAAATAATCATTGATGTGGTTATCGGCTCCCGGCTAAGAGGGTGGTCGGCCTGAATATTTATAAGGTGCTGTAATGCACTCGTGTCATATATAGAGCATACGTTCGAATCAGCAGCATTTCTCATAAAAACTGCTGACTCTGGTATGCATAGAGTTATCGGACATGTCAATAGATATTCTGGGCAATTGAACATATTAGAAGAAAGAGAGAATGAGCAGGTTTTTATTGCTGCATTTAATTGCTTGCGATTTAAGTTCTCTTCCCCGGTGTAGGAGGGGGGATTATATGGCACAGGCGTATTTTCTGTTGCAGAATTGAGGTTATTCATCTGCCACTCCAAATGCTGAGCTCGTACTGAATCTCCTCTTCTCAAGAGAGAGCCTATTCCGCCACCTCTGTTACGCTCGACTGTAAACCAATCAGCTGAATGGATATAATGAATGGTATATGCTCTGTGGCCGATAGTAGCATTAACAGTACCGGCTTGCCTGGCTGCGGACTGAAGCTGGGGTATATCTCGTACTAATAGATAGGAGGAAGATAATCTGATTGAGTTTATATCTGGCATGCGCCCCCCGAAGTTGCATTTATAATATGATATTAAAGGTGATTATTTCGTCGACATGGCATTTGCCGTAACAATATAGCTTTCTACATCATTCTGTAATCATCACTTCACAAAGGCAAGCTGATTTTTTACCAAGCCAGCCGTTTCCATTTATAATATTAGTTGTAGAGCTTTGTGCTTCCTTTTATTTATCTGTGTTTACGATATGGCAAGATTATGGTTATTTTATCAGTTAATGGTCATCACGTAAAGAATGATATAGTGTCACCACTTTATTTAATTTGTTTCTTATATTTATTGTTATTTATTTTTGTGGTGGTAATAATTTAAAAAAGGAAATAATATGCCTGTTATGTTGTAAGCGTCAACGGAGCACCGTATTGACGCTTATTTATTGGTGAGTACTGTGTTCCATGGCAGGAGTTCATCAACACGGTTGGAAGGCCACTCCGGCTGTACGCTCATGATATATCCCCCCTCCTTTCTGGCCTGTGGAAAACGAAATACCGATACATCAGACAAAAACTTCTCATCCTGCGTTTAGGAGGAGAATCTGGCGAAGAGCAGAAGTGAACATTTCAGAAATATATTAATGATTCTTTTGAGTATTATCTATATATTTCTGTTGTTATGATTATAACTTTGGTCTTTTGTGTATCGGTATTGTTGTTTCTGGGATATGTGTGAACATTCAGTTCCCTGCTCAGTGCTCCATTGAGCAGTTATATGCAATGAATATCCATAAATTATGTCCTCTCAAGTTTGCACTTAGACAAAAAATAGTGCTACTGGCAGCCATTCTCCTGATGGCGACTGGCGTGCTCACCCTGTGTTTCCCGGAGACTTGGTATCCGCATGAAACAGAATGGTTGCTCACAGCAGAAAAAGAAATTACGGGGATACACGGCGGTCTCTCCGGCTTGACATGGAACCCGGACAGCAGAACGCTGTTTTCTGTGACCGACCATCCCTCTTCGGTGGTAGAACTGGACACGGAAGGGCACGTGCTGTGGGTAATACCGTCAGATGGTGACCACGATTTTGAGACCATCGAATATCTCAGCGGGAACCTCTATGCCCTGACCCGGGAGCGGGAACGGACGCTCACCATCCACTGCATTGACAGCAAGCAGCACGACTGTCCTCCCGCCGGTAACATACAGCTTGACACTGGATGTGAATAGGAACAGTGACAATGCAGGTTTTAAAGGCCTTGCCCGGGGACGAGGAGAGCATGCCCTAATGGTGGCTCAGGAGAAAAAAACGCTGCGGCTTTACATGATGCGCTGTCGGTGAGTGACTCGCTGACATACCGGGTATCCCTGCCATGGTTCCTGAAGGATATCTCCGGCCTGCATTATGACCGGCAACGGGGTCCTGTATGTACTTTCTCATGAGTCTGCCGTGCTCGTGGTGGTGGACCTGGACGGCGGGAGGAAGGTGATGTTGCTGCGCCAGGGACATTGTGGCTTGCGAAGCGATATCATCCAGGCGGAGGGGATAGCCTCAGATGACATGGACTCGCTGTAATGGATGGTGCCAGATGGACGACGGGCCCACAACGCCTGCTTCAGTGCATCCAGCACGAATGTCGTTTCCATAGACGATGAGACTCGTCACCACACGATGTATCCGGCAAACACATCAATGATGAACGCCACATAGACGAAGCCCTGCCATGTGCTGACGTAAGTAAAATCAGCCACCCACAGCTGGTCAGGACGTTCTGCCACGAACTGACGGTTTACGCGGTCTCCTGCGGCAACGACTTTCCGACTGACGGTAGTGCGGACCTTTTTACCCCGGAGAACACCGGCCAGCCCCATAACCGCCATGAGACGTGCCACAGTGCACCAGGCCACTCTGATACCTTCCCGTAACAACTGACGCAAGACTTTACGCACACCGTATACCTGATGATTCTCATCGTATATGCGCTGTATTTCTCTCTTCAGCCAGTCATCGCGCTGCGCACGGGCACTGCGTTTATCAGGATGATGTCGCTGTTGCTGACAGTGGTAATACGTTGACTGGGCAATATTTTCCAGAGGCGGTCGAACTCCGCCTTCGCAAAATAAGCGGAAGTCTGGCGAAGGATATCGTTACTGCGACGCAGTTCACTATTTTCACGTTCCAGCTCTTTCAGGCGCTGACGTTCAGCGGTGGTGAGCCCACCATCACCGCTCCCGGTATCCCGCTCATGCTGGCGGAGCCAGACACGCAGAGTCTCTGGCGTACAGCCAGTCTTTGGGGCAATGGAGCAAATTGCTGCCCATTGTGAGTCATATTCGTCCCGACTTTCCAGCACCATACGAACTGCCCGTTGATGCACTTCGGGGGAAAAACGTGTATTTTTAGTCATCCTGTTTACCTCCTTCTCAGAAAGTTTAGTCTCCAGGATTTCCGGGGAGGTTCAGTTTTTGATATGTTCACTCCAACACCGGAGACAGGCAAATTATGGACGAAAATAAACTCAAAGCGCTGGCGGCTGAACTGGCTAAGGGCCTTAAAACCGAAGCTGATCTTAACCAGTTTTCCCGTATGCTGACTAAGCTGACCGTCGAAACGGCGCTCAATGCAGAGTTGACTGGCCATGAGAAAAATGCGCCTAAAAAAGGCTCTAATGCCCGCAATGGCTACTCGTCAAAAACGCTGCTTTGCGATGACGGCGAGATTGAGCTGAACACACCGTGATGCGGGCACTGGTTCCCCTCAGCACAGGGCAACAGGCCGCATGGCGGGCGGTGGCGGAGACGGAAAAACGCCGCCATCAGGGAATATCCATATGCGGGGGCGTTTTTCCGCTGTCTGAACGGAAGCCGCAGGATATCGCTGTCTGATCTGCGATTTTTCATGCCGTCCCTGACCGCAGAAGAACTCTTACTTCCTGATTTCTGGTCATAAATCCCCCGTAAGGATTAAATTCTCAATCAACAATACCATCAAACTATGAGTGATATCATCATGGTTAACGCATTATTACCCTAGATTCTTTCTTGGTAACATAAGTACAGTTATCCGGAACATCTTCCATAATAAAAGACATTGCTCCAATTTTTACATTACTACCTATTTTTACGTTAAGCCCGATAATACACGTATGGGCACCTACATCGACATTATCACCAATAACAATATAATTTTCTCTGCTGTCAGACTCCTTTTCGCCAATGGTCGTGTTCTGCCGTATAATCACATTCTCACCGATCTTTACATTACCGTGAATGACGACACCTGAATGGTGGGGCAACACGAAGCCTTTACCAATCCGCGCCCCCAGACCGATATCACATCCATACTTTGCCATAAGCGCATTTTTTATCTTAATCGCACATTTTCGTTGTTTTTTATTCCCGGATATATACATTTCATTAGCCAAGCGCCACCAAAGGAGAAAGCCTCTCTGCCTCTGCATACCGTTCCTGATAAGTCGGTGAACAGTAAAGTTATCCCGCATGATAATTTCAGCTTTCCAGTATTCCAGAAGATGACCTTTTCTCTCTGAGAATATAAATGCACCAATATGGATATAAGATATCGGATTTTTTATCAACATACGAAATTTTCATGAAAAATAATGAAGATAGGTGTATTTTATATAAGTAAGTGAAACCACGCAATAGTCATAAGAATAAATGTTACAATGAAAAGGCTGTCAGAAAGACAGGTCGGAATAGGAAAATGACTGACAGAAATAAAACCTGATGCATGCAAATACATCAGTTTTCCGGGGAGTCAGCATTAGCATTTTGATATATTACTGATACAGTAAATTGCGCTTTAGATGGAGTAAGGGGGCAGTTTGGATATCGAAAATTATTGTACATCAAGGCTGCTTTTTAATCAGTCGTTGATTCTCGATAAAGTGCCTGAATACGGCAAACCTGCAAAGTGCTGTAGCCCGTTGCATCTGCTGTTTCTCTGATGCTGAGTTTTTTTACTTGTCTGTAGCATAACACTTTCTGATGCCGTTCCTGATCGGCTTGTTTTCCCCGGTATTTACCCAACGTATGAGCTAGTTCAATTCCCTGTTTTTGGCGTTGGCGACGACTCAGCCAGTCCTTATGCGACATCGCGGACATCAGGTCTATAAGCATATTATTTATTGCAGTTATCACTATGCAGGTAATCGGAGCTGATTGTGAAGGCTCTTTATCTGACAGGGCTTGCCATGATGTTGGAACATCCAGACTGACAATTCGTAATTCATGTTGTTCAATTTGCTTTTTCAGCGTTATCCAGTCGCTGTTGCTAAGACGAGTCAGGCGATCTATCTTTGTATTCATTATTGTTTATTTTTGTGGTGGTAATAATTTAGAAAAGGAAAGAATATTGAGGTAGCCTGAGTTTAACGGACACTCCTTCCTGAAATAGAATGGCATCAGAAGGAGCTAATAATGGGCAGAAAAACCCAACGTTACTCTAAAGAGTTCAAAGCCGAAGCTGTCAGAACGGTTCTTGAAAATCAACTTTCGATCAGTGAAGGTGCTTCCCGATTATCTCTTCCTGAAGGCACTTTAGGACAATGGGTTACCGCCGCCAGAAAAGGGCTCGGTACTCCTGGTTCCCGCACGGTGGCTGAACTGGAATCTGAAATTCTGCAACTGCGTAAGGCGTTAAATGAAGCTCGCCTTGAGCGAGATATATTAAATTGCACAGGAGTCGCTGAAAAATACGCGTTAATCGAACAATGGCGACAACAATTTCCCATTGAAGCGATGTGTCAGGTATTTGGTGTATCCAGGAGCGGTTATTACAACTGGGTACAGCATGAACCCTCAGACAGAAAACAAAGTGATGAGCGGCTAAAACTGGAGATTAAGGTGGCGCATATCCGCACTCGCGAAACATATGGAACCCGGCAGCTCCAGACGGAGCTGGCAGAGAATGGCATCATCGTTGGTCGTGACCGACTGGCACGTCTTCGTAAGGAGCTAAGGCTACGCTGTAAGCAGAAACGCAAGTTCAGAGCGACTACGAACTCGAACCACAATCTGCCAGTTGCGCCAAATCTGCTGAACCAGACGTTCGCTCCTACAGCACCAAATCAGGTCTGGGTGGCGGACCTGACGTATGTTGCCACACAGGAGGGATGGTTGTACCTCGCTGGCATCAAAGATGTTTATACGTGCGAAATTGTCGGCTACGCCATGGGAGAGCGCATGACAAAAGAGCTGACAGGTAAAGCCCTGTTTATGGCGCTCAGGAGCCAGCGCCCACCTGCCGGGCTAATCCACCACTCTGATCGAGGTTCACAGTACTGCGCATACGATTACCGTGTCATACAGGAGCAGTTTGGTCTGAAAACATCAATGTCGCGTAAAGGTAACTGTTACGACAACGCTCCGATGGAAAGCTTCTGGGGAACGCTGAAAAATGAGAGCCTGAGCCACTATCGTTTTAATAACCGGGATGAAGCCATCTCAGTAATACGGGAATACATTGAGATTTTCTACAATCGTCAGCGTCGTCACTCTCGCCTGGGGAATATCTCCCCGGCAGCCTTCAGGGAAAAATATCATCAGATGGCTGCTTAAAAAAAGAACAAATGGTAGTGTCCGCTATTGCCAGTACACCTCAACATTCCACCATGCATTCCGATTAACGCCGCATAGCCAGTTGAACTTTGCTACTTTGTGAGAGGTAGTACCTTCTATCCAGTGCGAATTTAATTAATGGAATAAATGATTATGAGTGAAAATGATACAATCCCAAAGAAGTCTACAAGTCAGATTAACAAAGCGGTATTCTTTACATCTGCTTTGCTAATTTTCCTTCTTGTCGCCTTTGCCGCCGTATTCCCGGATGTCGCCGACAAAAATTTTAAACTACTTCAGCAACAAATCTTCACGAATGCCAGCTGGTTCTACATCCTTGCTGTGGCCCTGATTTTACTGAGTGTCACGTTCCTTGGACTCTCACGCTACGGTGATATCAAGCTGGGCCCGGACCATGCGCAGCCTGATTTCAGCTACCACTCCTGGTTTGCGATGCTTTTTTCGGCAGGGATGGGGATCGGCCTGATGTTCTTTGGCGTTGCCGAACCTGTAATGCATTATCTTTCGCCACCCGTTGGCACTCCAGAAACCGTTGCGGCAGCTAAGGAAGCAATGCGTCTGACCTTTTTCCACTGGGGACTGCACGCATGGGCAATTTATGCCATTGTGGCGCTGATTCTGGCGTTCTTCAGTTACCGTCACGGTCTGCCTTTAACTCTGCGCTCCGCACTCTATCCCATTATTGGCGATCGCATATACGGACCTGTAGGACATGCGGTTGATATTTTCGCTGTTATAGGCACGGTCTTTGGCGTTGCGACATCACTGGGTTACGGTGTTTTGCAGGTGAATGCCGGTTTGAACCATCTTTTCGGGGTGCCCATCAATGAAACGGTGCAGGTAATTCTGATCGTGGTCATCACGGGGTTAGCGACGATTTCAGTGGTGTCCGGTCTGGATAAGGGAATACGTATCCTGTCTGAACTCAATCTGGGTCTGGCTTTGTTGCTCCTGGCGCTGGTCCTGTGTCTGGGACCAACCGTGCTTCTGCTGAAGTCATTTGTGGAAAATACGGGCGGTTATCTTTCGGAACTGGTGAGTAAAACGTTCAACCTTTACGCGTATGAGCCCAAGTCGAGCAACTGGCTGGGGGGCTGGACATTACTGTACTGGGGATGGTGGCTTTCATGGTCGCCGTTTGTGGGGATGTTCATCGCACGGGTCTCCCGCGGGCGAACCATTCGCGAGTTTGTCACCGGCGTGCTGTTTGTTCCCGCGGGTTTTACGCTAATGTGGATGACGGTGTTTGGTAACAGCGCGATCTATCTCATTATGAACCAGGGGGCCACAGACCTCGCCAATACTGTTCAGCAGGATGTGGCGCTGGCCCTGTTTAATTTCCTGGAGCATTTCCCGTTCTCTTCTGTGCTGTCATTCATTGCAATGGCGATGGTCATCGTCTTCTTTGTAACGTCTGCTGATTCGGGGGCAATGGTTGTGGATACTCTGGCATCAGGTGGAGTGGCAAACACACCCGTCTGGCAGCGAATATTCTGGGCCTCGCTCATGGGCATTGTTGCAATTGCGCTTCTCCTTGCCGGAGGGCTAAGTGCGCTGCAAACGGTGACAATAGCGAGTGCATTGCCCTTCTCAGTGATCTTACTAATATCTATATACGGACTTTTAAAAGCTTTGCGCCGGGATTTGACCAAGCGTGAAAGCCTGAGCATGGCGACAATTGCTCCTACGGCTGCACGTAACCCAATTCCTTGGCAGAGAAGGTTACGCAATATCGCGTATCTGCCGAAGCGATCTCTTGTGAAACGTTTTATGGACGACGTTATCCAGCCCGCCATGACGCTGGTTCAGGAGGAACTGAACAAGCAGGGGACGATAAGCCACATTAGTGATGCAGTCGACGATCGTATTCGTCTTGAAGTCGATTTGGGCAACGAGCTGAATTTTATATATGAAGTGAGGCTTCGCGGGTATATCTCACCGACCTTCGCGCTCGCCGCAATGGATAATGATGAGCAGCAGACTGAACAACATCGATATTATCGCGCTGAGGTTTATCTCAAAGAAGGCGGTCAAAATTATGATGTGATGGGCTGGAACCAGGAACAGCTGATTAATGACATACTGGACCAGTACGAAAAACATCTGCACTTCCTGCACCTGGTTCGTTAATAGCAACATGCCGTCCTGGGGGCGGCAATTATTATCCCGGCCGCAATATGAGGGAATGCAGAATGATTTCACGCTGGAAATGGATGCTGAAGCAGACAATTAAAAAACTATGGTTCAGGGCAACGTTATTCGCAATTGTCGCGATAATAACGGCCCTTTTATCAATTCTTTTTAAATCAATGATACCTGAGTCGGTTTCCGTGAAGGTTGGTGCGGAAGCAGTCGATAACATTCTGAACATACTGGCATCGAGTATGCTGGCAGTGACCACATTTTCGCTGAGTATCATGGTCACAGCCTACGGTTCAGCCACTACTAATGTGACTCCCAGAGCTACGCGTTTAGTTGTTGAAGACGTCACCACACAAAATGTACTGGCCACCTTCATCGGTTCTTTTCTCTTCAGTCTGGTAGGGATTATTGCCCTCAATATGGGAGCTTATGGAGAAAGGGGGAGAGTCATTTTATTCATTGTCACACTGGTTGTCATTGCCTTAATCCTCATCACATTGCTTCGCTGGATACAGCATTTGACCTCTCTGGGGAGGGTTGGTGAGACAACGGCACAAGTAGAACAGGCGGCCATCGAAACATTTATTGCGAGAGCAAGAAATCCCTGTCTCGGCGGATATCCATGGCTTGAGAACAATGAACAGCCGAAAGGAACGGTTGCAGTTTATCCGAAGAAGATTGGCTATGTTGAATATATTGATATGGTGAAACTTAGCAAGCTGCTGACCAATGATCCCCGTCATGTATACCTCGTGGCGCAGCCAGGCAGTTTCATACATCCGTCCATGCCAGTTTTGTACCTGAGTCAGGGCCAGGAGTCGTCAATCAGCACCGATTTACTTGAGACGATTATTGTCTCGGATGCACGTTCATTTGCTCAGGATCCTCGATTTTGTCTTAGCGTCATGGCCGAAATAGCCTGCCGGGCCCTTTCCCCTGCAGTGAACGATCCTGGAACCGCCATTGATGTCATTGGCAGAGGTGTTCGTATACTTTCCACTTACGCGCAGAATAAATCTGATGAAATAGAAGTGAAATATCCTTCAGTACATGTTGCACCACTTCAGAATAACGATCTACTGGAAGACTTTTTCTCACCTGTCGCGCGCGATGGTGCCAGTATGAGGGAGATTCAGATAAGAGTCCTTAAAGGACTGTCGATGCTGAGTAAAGGTTGGCCAGGGATATTTGCTGAAGCCGCACATACCCTGGCATTTGAAACATTAGAGCATGCAACTCGTGCTGACCATATAGATTCTGATAGATATCTAATAAAATCAACTTATTATAATTTATTTAGTGGCGAATATTCTAATAAAAAAACATAGCTGCAGAGCAAGCGATTCGGTTGTTGGCAAGTCAAGGGCAAAGCATTCGCGTGAGAATGGGCGTATGCTTTGTGCCAAAAGCAAACGTTGCTAATTCTGCACTGTTCAGCGATGGCGCAGTAGCGACAGGCACTGCCACTGTCCAGTCGGCAAAAGCGAACACTTTGCCACTGCGGGGATAAACTGATTGAAGCTCTCGCGCAAAATCACTTATTCTTTTGCGTTAATAAAATGTAGGAGATGGGTCATGACAGGCGAAAATCGTGGCCGGGGAAGGCCGCGAAAGACAGAAAGTACCTATGCAGATACTCGTAATGATCTGATCCGCAGTGGCCTTGAACTGCTGACGCAGAATGGTTTTCTTGCGACGGGAGTCGATGCCATTGTTAAAAATGCCAATGTCCCTAAAGGCTCATTTTATTACTACTTTAAGAGTAAAGAGGATTATGCTCAGACCGTTCTGAACGCCTATGACAGTTTCTTCGAGCATAAACTCAAAAAACATCTACATGAATCATCCTGCACACCAATGGTACGTCTGGAAAATTTCATCAATGATGCCTGTGAGGGGATTAAAAAATACAATTTTACCCGCGGCTGCCTGGTTGGAAATATGATGCAGGAGAGTCCGGGGCTTCCCCAATCCTTCATTAAAGTACTACAGAATATTCTTGAGAGCTGGCAGGCACTTGTTGCGGCCTGCCTGTCCGACGCGTTATCTTCAGGCGAAATAAGTTCAAATATGAATAATACACAACTGGCGGCTATTTTCTGGAGTGGCTGGGAAGGTGCGGTAATGCGTTCCAAACTATATTGTTCTACTGAGCCAGTGTACGACTTCTGGAGCTATTTCAAAACCTCGGTACGCTATCAGTCTTCTCAGGAAGCAACAACTGGCCAGTAAAAGGGGCCGCAGCCCCTAAAACTTATTATACTAAGCCTGAGCTCGGCATCCATCTAATTAGCTATATTGAATGACTGCACGACCGCGAATTCCGCCACTCAGAAGTTTTTCAGCCACAGTGATGGCGTCACTGAGCGGATAAACGGTAGTGAGACTATCCATTCTGGACTCTGGCAAATACTATACCGCCTGTTGCCAGATTGCTGCTCTTTTCTCTTTCGCGAACATGACGCTATCAATCCCTTTCAGCGTGACACCACGCAGAATAAACGGAGCCATATTGCCCATCAAATCCATCCCCTGAGCCATGCCGCAGGCTGCAACAATACTGCCATATCGGACCCCGGCGCAGGCATTTCTCCAGTAACAGGGGGTTGTATTGTATTTTATTGTGCCGGTTCAGGTGTGCGTTTCCCGGCGCGTCTGCACCGGCTTAACCAAATTCAACAGGGATAAAATAGTGCAAATAACCGAAGTATTACTTGCAGAATCGGGGGAAGCATCCGGGGTTTTATTCAACAGGCTGTAGATCACTGACTGCGTCTGTTGGCCGTCCACTTCACGCGTCATTCGACCAGAGTAAATATTGATGATTACTAGATTCGTGTATTTTATCAGGCATTTTACTTGCGAATAAATCCCCTTGCTATCCAGCGAAACCACACAGGTAGCTATTACCATATGTGGTAATACACTAGTTACAGGAAAAATATGCAAGTTCCGCAATACGTTGTGTGTTGCTCCTTAGCCAGGATCTTTTCTTCCATGCGAGATATGACAACAATTTTGAGGAAGGATGTTCGTAACTGGTAGAGTTACTACAACAAGCATGGGAGGCTCTGACTCTGGCAGACATTGTACTGTGGAATGTTGTTACAGGTTGGGGCGGCAACCGTGCCAGGAGACCATGAGCCGTTCACGGCATTAAAGGCCACACTTCAGTCGTTTACATTCCCTATGGTGGCAGGCATCTTCCATTAAGGCGTCAGAGCGTTACCAACGTTATGTTGTCATGGCTCATCTTTCATAGTCGATGCTTATCTGGTGGCTGAAGCTAGCCGCAGATAAAGAGTGTGAAGTTGATACCATGGAGTGGAGTGACGTGCAGGCAGGAGATTCGCTCTATGCAGGGTTGTGAGATGAATTCAAACCGGCTGGCAGCGCCAGTGATATTCGAAGATTCGTCCGGTTGTTACCCAGTATGCATTAAAAACCCAGACATTATGGGCAATATAACGGCTTCTACAACAAGGAAGTGCCTGTTTACCATCCGGGTGTAATGACTCACCTTTGTGGGCTTTTGCCCGTCGCGCTCTTAACGTTGAAGACATTCTCTGCCTGCCGATTCAGGACTGCGACAAAAGCCATATCTGGCTACTGGTCAAGGATGACCAGCGTCTGGAGTAGGTGATAAGCCAAATAGATAAGCTGGAATATGTGGTGAAAGTGCAACGTAATCAGTCCAATCCGACGATGTTTAACAAGATTGTGGTGTTTTTTCAGTAAGTCATTCGTCTTCTGAATCAGGTGTAATGATCTTTACAGAACCATTCTGGCAGTGCGTAACATAATCTGCCGGTAACGGACGATCGCTAATCAGAACGTCAAATGCAGAGATCGGTGCAAGGCTGGCAGAGGCCACTTCATCGAACAACGCGTGGCGGGCGAGCAAAATTTTCCGTAGTCCACGGTTCATCGCTTTACGCTTAGTGGCAAGATCTTCAGGGTTAAACCAGCTGACGCCAAAGTGATTATGCACACCGCTGGCGGAAATAAATATTTTTCGCGGATTGAGAGAGTCTAATGGCGAAGAGTTACTGGCATCGTAAAAAGCATCACTTCTGGCACGATACGTACCACCACAAAGTATTGCTGTTACATTAGGCTTTTCATTCAACGCAACAAAGACGCGATGTGAGTAACAGATGCCGGTGAAGGTGATTGCATCCGGGATCATGCTTATAACGAGTGGTATCTCCTGGCCATTATCAAAGAAGATCAGATCATTTTCATTAACCATTCCGGCAGCCAGAATTGCAATAGGTAAGTCATCACGATGATTTTTTGGAACGTCATGGATTACTGGCATGGATGGCGCGGGTTTATTCACCATTACAATATAGCCACCCAGTAGGGTCAGTGGCAGAGGTTCATCTTCCTGATGGAGATCGCGACGAATAGTCATTACAGAAACTTCCAGCATTCGCGCTGCGTCTTTCAAATGGATTCTGTCGGTTTTCTTAAGCAGTTCCATCAAACGTCGGATACGCTCTTTTTGCTTCGTTTCCATCAACTCTCTCTCCGTAAGAATGTTATAAAAATAACATTTTGGCGTTAGTAAACATTGTTTTCATTACCATACTATACGACCGACCCTTTGAAATGAAAAGGGTATAGGCTGCTGAGTTTTGGGCACTAATCTTGTTAGGTTGCTTATGATTAGATAGTGTTGGCCTGAGTGATGAGACTGGAAGTCTATTAAATAAACATCGGGTTGATGTGCTAATCGCGATCTCAGTCACAAATGATGCAAAAGTAACATGCTAATGTTATTTAAATACCATTGTTATGCGAAAGTTTATAAGAGGTAGTGAAATGGACATTGCAGTTATTGGTTCCAATATGGTGGATCTCATTACTTACACTAATCAGATGCCTAAAGAAGGAGAAACTCTGGAAGCACCTGCCTTCAAAATCGGATGTGGTGGGAAAGGTGCTAATCAAGCGGTGGCGGCGGCTAAATTGAATTCAAAAGTCCTGATGCTGACTAAAGTAGGTGATGATATTTTTGCGGATAATACTATTCGTAATCTTGAATCATGGGGAATTAATACCACTTATGTTGAGAAGGTCCCCTGTACCAGCAGTGGTGTTGCACCGATCTTTGTTAATGCCAACTCGAGCAATAGTATATTAATAATTAAGGGAGCGAATAAATTTCTTTCCCCGGAAGATATCGATCGAGCTGCAGAAGATCTGAAAAAATGCAAATTGATCGTTTTACAACTGGAAGTTCAACTGGAAACAGTTTACCACGCGATTGAGTTTGGTAAGATAAATGGTATTGAAGTGTTATTAAATCCGGCTCCGGCATTGCGTGAGTTAGATATGTCTTATGCCTGCAAATGTGATTTCTTTATCCCGAATGAAACAGAACTGGAAATATTAACCGGTATGTCGGTTGATACTTATGATCATATTCGTTTGGCCGCACGTTCGTTAGTTGATAAAGGGCTGAACAATATTATTGTTACCATGAGCGAAAAAGGCGCATTATGGATGACCCGCGATCAGGAAGTCCATGTTCCTGCATTCAAAGTAAATGCTGTTGATACTAGTGGCGCTGGTGACGCATTTATTGGTTGCTTTTCCCATTATTATGTTCAAAGCGGTGATGTTGAAGCCGCTTTGAAAAAAGCCGCTCTCTTTGCCGCTTTCAGCGTCACAGGGAAAGGTACGCAATCATCTTATCCGAGTATTGAACAATTTAATGAATTTTTAACCTTAAACGAATAATCATCCTGCACAGTTAAAGGTAGCACTATGAACGATAAAAACATCATTCAGATGCCTGATGGATATCTGAATAAGACTCCCTTGTTCCAGTTTATTTTGTTATCGTGTTTATTCCCGCTATGGGGATGCGCAGCTGCATTAAATGACATATTAATCACTCAATTCAAAAGTGTATTTTCGCTAAGTAACTTTGCTTCAGCATTGGTGCAGAGCGCATTTTATGGAGGTTATTTTTTAATTGCAATACCAGCATCCCTTGTGATTAAAAAGACCAGTTATAAGGTGGCAATTTTAATTGGCCTGACGCTGTATATTGGTGGTTGTACACTTTTTTTCCCTGCCTCGCATATGGCAACCTACACTATGTTCCTTGCAGCTATTTTTGCGATTGCGATTGGCCTGAGTTTCCTTGAAACTGCAGCGAACACATACAGTTCAATGATCGGTCCAAAAGCCTATGCCACATTGCGGCTCAATATCAGCCAGACCTTTTATCCGATTGGTGCTGCGTCTGGTATTTTATTGGGCAAATATCTGGTTTTCTCCGAGGGGGAAAGCCTTGAGAAGCAGATGTCCGGAATGAACGCCGAGCAAATTCACAACTTTAAGGTGCTGATGTTAGAGAACACCCTTGAACCGTATAAGTATATGATTATGATTCTGGTTGTGGTCATGGTGTTGTTCCTTTTAACCCGCTTCCCAACCTGTAAAGTGGCACAGACAAGTCACCATAAACGCCCGTCAGCAATGGATACGCTGCGCTATCTGGCTAAAAATTCGCGCTTTCGTCGTGGTATTGTGGCTCAATTCCTTTATGTGGGTATGCAGGTCGCAGTATGGTCATTTACCATCCGTCTGGCACTGGAGTTGGGCGATATCAACGAACGTGATGCTTCAAACTTCATGGTCTATAGCTTTGCCTGCTTCTTTATTGGCAAGTTTATAGCCAACATCCTTATGACGCGTTTTAATCCGGAAAAAGTATTGATTCTCTATTCCGTTATAGGGGCGCTGTTCCTGGCATATGTTGCACTGGCTCCAAGTTTCAGCGCGGTCTATGTCGCCGTCCTGGTAAGTGTTTTGTTTGGCCCTTGCTGGGCGACGATCTATGCAGGAACACTGGATACAGTTGATAACGAACATACAGAAATGGCAGGAGCAGTCATTGTTATGGCTATTGTCGGCGCCGCGGTGGTTCCGGCAATTCAGGGATATATTGCAGATATGTTCCACTCACTTCAGCTTTCATTCCTGGTTTCTATGCTCTGCTTTGTCTATGTCGGAGTCTACTTCTGGCGTGAAAGCAAAGTACGTAATGCACTGGCTGAAGTCACAGAGTCCTGAGGAGAATCGTTATGAGTACGCGTATTTATTTGTGGCGGGCGCTTTTTGGCGAAAAACCTCGTATCTTGCTGGAAAATAGTGATTTTACTGTCACGTCTTTTCGCTATGACAGTGGTGTCGAGGGGCTTAAAATTGCAAACAGTCGTGGACATTTAATTATTCTTCCCTGGATGGGGCAGATGATTTGGGATGCGCAATTTGATGGACACAGTCTCACCATGTGCAATATGTTTCGCCAGCCTAAACCGGCGACAGAGGTGATAGAAACCTATGGCTGTTTTGCCTTTCATTCAGGTTTGCTGGCTAATGGCTGCCCATCTGCGGAAGATACTCATCTGCTACACGGTGAAATGGCCTGTGCCGCGATGGATGAAGCATGGATGGAATTAGAGGGAGATATGTTACGCCTTACCGGGCGTTGCGAGTATGTAATGGGGTTCGGGCATCATTATCTGGCTCAGCCAACAGTGGTCCTTCACAAATCCTCTACATTGTTCGATATTAAGATGGCCGTAACCAATCTGGCTTCTGTAGATATGCCACTACAATATATGTGCCACATGAATTATGCATATATACCAAATGCTACGTTCAGCCAGAATATACCGGACGAAATATTAAGGTTGCGTGAATCAGTACCTTCGCATGTTAATCCCACCGCTCAGTGGCTGGCGTTTAATCAACGGATTATGCAGGGAGAAGCCTCTCTGTCGACGCTGAATCAACCGGAATTTTATGATCCAGAAATAGTCTTCTTTGCAGACAAACTGGACGCTTACACAGATCAGCCAGAGTTTCGCATGATCGCTCCCGATGGCACTACGTTTGTTACTCGTTTCTCCAGTGCCGAACTAAATTATGTGACACGCTGGATCCTTTATAACGGCGAGCAACAGGTAGCCGCCTTTGCATTACCTGCAACCTGTCGGCCTGAGGGGTATCTTGCCGCGCAACGTAATGGCACGCTGATTCAGGTTGCACCGCAGCAAACACGCACTTTTACAGTCACCACAGGAATTGAATAACCACTTAAGGCCTGAACAGCGGCGCGCTTATCGTTAATGTAAGCGCGTTTTTTTACCCGCCAGGACAATACTATGATAGCGTTGCCCTTATAGACGATCACATTATCGTCCACTCCAAATTTGCGCAACTACTGTAGAGTGGTGTACTCCACAGCTTCTTTTAGGATCTCAACTTCCATTGTTTTCTTACCGAGCAAGCACTGCAACTCTTTTATTTATTTGTAGTGGTCAACAAAAACTGGTCACAATTTCAGATTTTTTCCAGTATCTATTTTCCGATTCGTTCGGCGGTAATCCACCGTTATATTCATGAGGCCGGAGTGCACTATAAAAGTGTATGCGTAAACCGACTGCTGTATGTAGCCATTAAGCCTGTATTGGTAACATAGGTACCCACCTTTTCAACAAGTGGACACCTGTTATAGAACAAAAAACATTATCAGCTGAACCCCGCAGGTCATTTTCAAATGAGTTTAAACTTCAAATGGTTACACTGGCTTTACAACCAAGGGGTTCTGTTGCCCGTATTGCCCGGGAGCATGATATCAATGATAATCTTCTGTTCAAATGGCTCAGGCTCTCGCTGATCAAAGGGCGTATATCACGGCGTCTTCCGTTAACGAACTCTTCTGGCATTGGCGTTGAATTATTACCTGTGGAGATGACGCTGGGATGAGCGGCCTTACCCCGTTTTTTACGCGAGGTAATTATGAAGATCAATGACTAGCCGTCGAACCGTGTGCATGAACTGCTGCACTGAAACTTCTCAGCTGTAAAATAATCCTTACGCTACGTACTTCTCGGAGCGCTTACGATTAATCGGATGCAGTCCTGACTGGAAGAAAGAAAAATGGAGAAAATAAGAGGAATTAATATCCTCCACGTTCCTGAAATCCTGGAGGATATTAATGTCATCAAAATATTAGCGAACGATAATCCCTAACAAAATACCCAGTGCGCCAAAGTCAGCATCACTGAAGGTGGTGTTAGCAAAACCAATATCACCCAGCACCGGCAATAAGAATACTGGCAGGAAGGTAATAAGCAAGCCTTGAGCGAAGGCACCCAAAATCGCACCACGACGTCCACCCGTTGCATTACCGAATACCCCTGCAGCTGCACCTACGAAGAAGTGCGGCACCACACCAGGAATAATCACGATCATGTTCAGCAGATACAACGTGAACATACCGATTAAACCTGCAGCAAAGCTACTCAGGAAACCAACCAGTACAGCGTTAGGTGCGTAAGGGAAGACGACCGGGCAATCGAGAGCAGGTCTGGCATTCGGAACCAGCTTGTCTGAAATACCTTTGAATGCCGGGACAATCTCCGCAATCACCATGCGCACACCCTGCAGAATGATGTACACGCCAGCTGCGAAGGTAATGGATTGCATGATAGAGAACATGAACCAGTTTTTACCACCGCTAAGCTCTTTCACCGCATCTGCACCCGCAAACAGGCACGTCACCAGGAAAATTATGCTCATGGTAAAAGAGATAGCAACCGGCGTGTCGCGCAAGAACAGCAGACTTTTCGGCACATTCATGTCTTCAGTCGAGTGCTCTTTATTACCAAACTTGCTGCCGATGAAACCGGCCAATACATAAGATAATGTTGAGAAGTGGCCGATGGCAACGTCATCAGAACCGGTCACTTTCTTCATGTACGGATGCGCAATAGCCGGGAAAAAGACCATTGCCACGCCAACAACCAAAGAGCCAACGGCTATAAGCGTAATGCCGGTCATGCCTGCTGTTGCCAGAATTACCGCTACCATCATCGACATAAACAACGTGTGATGACCGGTCAGGAAGATAAATTTCCACGGTGTGAAACGGGCAATCATAATGTTGATAACCATCGCAAAGAACATAATCATCGCCATTTCTTTCCCGAAGCTTTTCTGCGCTACGGAAACAATGGCTTCATTGTTCGGCACTACACCCTGAATACCAAAGGCATGCTGGAAAATGTTTGCGAAGTCACCCAGTGACGACACAACTAAACCCGCCCCTGCGCCTAAAATCACAAACCCCATAATGGTCTTGACGGTACCTTTAATGCATTCGGTTACCGGTTTTTTCTGTGCAATCAGGCCAATCAGGGCGATTAAACCGACCAGCACTGCGGGTTCGGAAAGTACATCGCTCATCAAAAAACGAAAGAAATCCATATCGCCCCCAGCTTACAGTGCGCCTAATTCGTTTAATACCACGGATAAACGTTCTCTCATGGCTTTCTTATCAATCATATTTTCCAGTGCGACGATTTTGCCTGCGACAGACTGCGCGACTAACTGCTCGGCAATGTCTTTGGTGCCGACATAGATATCACTCGACGTCCCTTTCGCGGAGCCCAGGTCGACGTGATCAACATCAGCGCTGACGGACAAATCCTTCAAAATGCTTTTAATGCTCATTTCCATCATCAGGCTGGTGCCTAAGCCGTTACCGCAAACCACTGTAATTTTCATAAATGTTCCTCTGGATTAATAGCGCGCAATAACAGACAAAATGTCCTGCGTCGTTTTGGCCATCAAAATGGCCTGTATGTCTTTTTCGTTATCGAATAACTTGGCGAGTTGAGAAATCGCTTCAATGTGGCTGGTACTGTCGGTTGCAGCCAGCACAATCAGTAATTTCACTGGATCGTTTTCATCGGCATCAAAATTCACACCTGAAGGGATCAGGGTCAGTGCTAATGACAGCTTGTTAGCTCCCTCTTCCGGGCGCGCATGAGGCATCGCAATACCAGGGCCAACCACATAGTACGGACCGATAGTGTCGTGCGAGCGATAGATCGCATCAACATAACGCGGTTCGATAGAACCGTTTTCAATCAACGGCCGGCATGAAATCGCCACGGCTTCCCGCCAGTCTTTGGCCTGTTCCACGACCTGAACGACCTCTGTATTTAATAGATTTTTTAACATGCTACTGATAACTCCCGATGATAATTAACAGGAGAGTAGATATTTTACGCATTAATTAATGTGATGATTGTCGCATTTGATAGCGCTATCTGATAACGCTATCAATCTTTGTGATAGCGCTATCATTTCTCTGCCGCCATGCTTTGGCTATATTCGGTTCCTGCATATACAATGCAACAGGATATTTGCTACCGTGGGCAAAAACTGGAAAGAGTAATGGTGAAATAAAAGTAATGAAAACAGCTGGTTGTAATTATCCATGGAGTCGAAATGGAAAAAACACGTAAGCGCCGTGGTACCGGACGGGTGACGCTGCAGGAGGTCGCTAACTTTGCAGGTGTCGGAACCATGACCGTTTCCCGTGCGCTGAGAACACCGGAACAGGTATCTGACAAGCTGAGGGAAAAGATAGAACAGGCCGTAGAAGAGTTGGGTTATATTCCCAACAGAACTGCTGGCGCCCTTGCATCTGGTCACAGTGATACAGTCGCCGTACTGGTTCCTTCCCTGACAGATAAAGCCAGCTCCCGCTTTATGCAGTCGTTGCAGCAGGTGCTTAATAAAAATGAATTCCAGCTACTGCTTGGGTGTCATGAGTATAATCAGCTCAAAGAAGCTGAAATTCTGATGACGCTTCTTCAAGGCAACCCGGCGGCGTTAGTTATTTTTGGTTCTCAGTTGGCTGATAAAACTCACCAGATACTCGAGAAAACAAATATACCTACCATTAACGTTGTCGGTTCCCCTTTCAGTCCTGCTCAAATTACCATCGAAACAGCATTTTTTGAAGCATCACATAAACTGACCGAACATCTGCTGGAACAGGGTTATAAGAATATCGGATTTATCGGTGCGCATATGGACAACCGCCTGCAACGTCAGCAACTGAACGGCTGGCATAAAGCAATGTTGAGCCATTACCAGAACTCTGATCTTGTTATCACCATGCCGGATGCCGCAAGTCTGCAATTGGGGCGTTACGCATTAAACGAGATATTACTGCGACAACCAGAGCTGGATGCTGTGATTTGCAGCCACGAAGAGATTGCGCTGGGTATCATGTTTGAGTGCCAGCGGCGTTTGTTAAAAATTCCTGAAAATATCGCTGTAGCTTGTCTTGATGGTTCAGACAATTGCGATCAAACACACCCAACCTTGACATCCATCCGTATTGACTACAAAAAAATGGGGATAGAGACGGGTAAGTTACTGATTGGGCTATTGAATAATAATCATGATGAATCAGAAGAGTCGCGTATCGTGCAATTCAACTACCAGATAGAATTACGTCAGAGTACATGAGCCTAAAAGGGCACTATTACAAAGTTAGCTATTGTGGTAGGGATAGCCGTTTCCGGCTATTCCCCGCGCAGATCCGGATGTATGCTGCTAACGCATCCATTCCTACTTCAGGTATTTGGCGTAGAAGCGGATGCCAAAAACTTGCCGCAAAACCGCAATATCAGCCTGCAGAGTCGCTCTCCAGATTATCCATTCCTATATTATCTCTGCACCGGATGAATTACGCGAACCACTCAGAAATATGACACGTATGCAACTTATCAGGACTCCGGGATCCTGGAAGCCTAGTGCCAGTGAATATCGTAATGTTACCAACGTTTATCGCATTGCATTGAAATCACTTGCCTGACGCTATTTCGAGTTACATGATGAAATCGCCGACCTTGATGTCATGATTGCGGCAATTGTCGATGAACTGGCACCTGAACTGATTAAACGTAATGCTGTTGGATACGAAAGCGCTTCGCAGTTGCTCATCACTGCCGGAGATAATCCCCAACGGCTAAGAATAGAATCAGGTTTTGCGGTGCTGTGTGGTGTCAACTCGGTTACCGTATCTTCTAAAAAAATGAACCGTTACCGACTTAATCGGGGTGGGGAGCGTGCTGCAAATAGTGCACTTCAGATCATCGCTATCGGACGTTTACGAACTGTAAGCGTGCAGCAAGAACCGTATTGACGGGGATGTGTTATTCAGTCGGCAGTGCTACGCGCCAGGGGAGCAGTTCGCCGACCCGGTTTATCGGCCAGTCGGCTATGACGTCAAGGACATAGCGGAGGTAGCTTTCTGGCTCCACTCCGTTCAGTTTGCACGTCCCGATCAGGCTGTACAGCAGCGCTCCCCGCTCTCCTCCATGATCCGAACCGAAGAACAGGTAGATGGTATGACCTTTATATACTCACTATAGCATTGGTGGGATATTCCAGAGGAGGTCATTATGCATTCGGAAAATATTGCAGCTTACATCGGGCTGGATGTACATAAAGAAACGTTGGCGGTTGCTATTGCTGCACCTGAACGGCTTGGCGAAGTTCGTTATTATGGTACGATTAACAACGAAGCCCAGGCTGTACGTCGATTATTTCAGAAATTGCAGGGACTTTACGGAAACATTCTTTCCTGCTATGAGGCTGGCCCCTGTGGTTTTGGGCTATATCATCAACTCACAGCGATGAATATAAAATGCCAGGTTATTGCCCCTTCCCGCATACCAAAATCACCGACAGACAGAATCAAAAATGATCATCGGGACGCAATTTCTCTTGCCAGGTTACTGCGGGCTGGTGAACTTACCCCTGTCTGGATCCCTGACCTGACTCATGAAGCTATGCGGGATCTAATCAGAGCCCGTGCAGCAGCTAA
>ENA-OWNQ01000273-OWNQ01000273.1-gut-metagenome-genome-assembly--contig:-NODE-273-length-30933-cov-33.455276_pt1 | contig 30933 bp, 29 predicted proteins | sample MGYA00248252_ERZ651782 | MGnify/ENA primary metagenome ERZ651782 (study PRJEB26908, sample SAMEA4031705) | gut metagenome | biome: gut; feature: normal infant; material: stool | place: China | collected... | reverse complement strand
TTGTGGCGTTCTGCTTCTCGATGACCGTCGGCGTCATTTGGGAATTTTTTGAGTGCACGATGGACCAGCTGTTCTTTTTGGATATGCAGAAGGACACCGTGGTACAGAGTATCGGCTCCATCATGCTGGACCCTACCGGCGGCAACCACCCGGTGGTGCTGCACAACATCACTGATGTAATTGCCGTGCAGGCGGACGGCACCCAGACAGCCCTGGGCCTGGGCGGGTACCTGGACATCGGCCTGCTGGATACGATGGAGGATCTGTTCGTCAACTTTATCGGCGCGCTGACATTCTCCATCATCGGCTACTTTTATGTGCGCAGCCGCGGCAAGGGTAAGTTTGCCAAGCGGTTCATCCCGGTGGCCAAAAACAGCGCCATGCCGGATGTATCGGAAATGGCAGAGACAAAGATCCCGGCGAAAAAAGAAGATATGACAGAATAAACAACCCCCAGCCTGTTCAAGTGCAACAGGCTGGGGGCTTCTTACAAAATCTTATTTGGCTTTTTCCTGCAGCTCTTTGGCGCGGGCCAGCATGGGTTTGAGGTACTGGCCGGTGAAGGAGTTGGGGTTCTCGGCCACTTCCTCGGGCGTGCCGGTGGCAACGACCGTACCGCCGCCGCTGCCGCCCTCGGGGCCAAGGTCGATGATATAGTCGGCGCGCTTGATGACATCCAGGTTGTGCTCAATGATGATGACCGTGTTGCCGGCATCCACCAGCTTGTCCAGCACCTTGACCAGGCGATGCACGTCGGCCACATGAAGGCCGGTGGTGGGCTCATCCAGGATATACACGGTCTGCCCGGTGTCCCGGCGGGCCAGCTCGTTGGCCAGCTTAACGCGCTGGGCTTCGCCGCCGGAAAGCGTTGTAGCGGCCTGACCCAGCTGGATATACCCAAGGCCAACCTCCTGCAACGTCTGCAGCTTACGGGCAATTTTGGGGATGTTGGCAAAAAAGACGCAGGCCTCCTCCACCGTCATATCCAGCACGTCGGAAATGCTCTTGTCCTTGTACTTGACTTCCAGTGTTTCGCGATTGTAGCGCTTGCCTTTGCAGACATCGCAGGGCACAAAAATGTCCGGCAAAAAGTGCATCTCTATTTGCAAAATGCCGCCGCCCTCGCAGGCTTCGCAGCGGCCGCCCTTGACGTTAAAGCTGAAACGTCCGGGGCCATAGCCGCGCATTTTGGCGTCCTGCGTGTTGGCAAACAGCGATCGAATGTCCCCGAACACACTGGTATAAGTGGCCGGGTTGGAGCGCGGTGTGCGCCCAATGGGCGACTGGTCGATGCCGATGACCTTGTCCACCCACTCCATGCCCTCGACGGCTTCGCACTGGCCGGGGCGGCTGCGGGCACCGTTCAGCGCGGCCGCCAGCGTCTTATACAAAATCTCATTGACCAGCGTGGATTTGCCGGAACCGGACACGCCGGTCACGCAGACCATCTTGCCCAGCGGGAAATCCACAGTAATGTCCTGCAGGTTGTTCTCGTGGGCTTTGACCACCCGCAGGAACTTGCCGTTGCCGGGACGGCGGGTCTCAGGCACTTCCACATACTTTCGGCCCGAAAGATACGCGCCGGTGATGCTGCGCTTGACCTTGCAGATGTCTGCCACGCTGCCCGCAGCTACGATCTCGCCGCCGTGCACACCGGCACCGGGGCCGACATCCACAATATAATCAGCCTGGCGCATGGTATCCTCATCGTGTTCGACCACGATCAAGGTGTTGCCCAGGTCGCGCAGGCGCTTCATGGTGGCGATCAGTTTATCATTGTCGCGCTGGTGCAGGCCGATGCTCGGCTCGTCCAGCACGTACAGCACGCCGGTCAGCGCGCTGCCGATCTGGGTGGCCAGGCGGATACGCTGGCTCTCGCCGCCAGACAGGGATGCCGCGCCGCGAGACAAGGTCAGATAGCCCAAACCTACGCTCTGTAAAAAGCCCAGACGTTCGCGCACTTCTTTAAAAATCGGCGCACCGATCATCTCATCCTTTACGCTGACCTTGGCGTTCTCGATGAACTTCAACTCCTCGGTCACGCTCTTATCACAGAAATCGGCAATGTTGATGCCGCCGACCGTGACGGCCAGGCTGGTGGGCTTTAAGCGGCGGCCATGGCAGGCAGGGCACTCCTCGCTGGACATGACCAGGGCAATCTCCTCTTTGACCCACTCGCTGTTGGTCTCACGGAAGCGGCGCTCCAGGTTGGGGACCAGGCCTTCGAACTGGTTGTAGTAGGTGCCGGAGCCAAACATGCTCTCGCGCTGCATCTCAATGCGCTCATCGCCGGTGCCGTACAGTAGGGCATGCAGGGCTTCTTTGCTGAAATCCTTGATGGGAGTATCCAGCGTAAAGCCGTAGCGCTTGCCCAGGGCCTTGTAGGTCATCTCGGAGATGGAACCCTCGGCATAGTACCAGCCGCTGGCTTTGATGGCGCTTTCGCGGATGGATTTGCGCTTGTCCGGGATGACGCGGGCAGGGTCGACCTTCATAAAGGTGCCAAGGCCCGTGCACTTCTCGCAGGCACCAAAGGGGTTGTTGAAACTGAACATGCGGGGCGTCAGTTCTTCCACCGAGATGCCGTGCTCCGGGCAGGCATAGCTCTGGCTGAACATCATCGGCTCGCCGCCGATGACATCGATAACGACCAGGCCGTTTGCCTGGGCCAGGGCGGTCTCAATGGAATCTGCCAGACGGCCGCGCACTGTATCGCTGATGACCAGGCGGTCGACCACGATCTCCACGGTATGCTTGATGTTCTTTTCGAGGTTGATCTCCTCGCTCAGATCGTACATGTTGCCGTCAATGCGCACACGTACAAAACCGGCGCGGCGGGCGGCGTCCAGCTCCTTGGCCTGGGTGCCTTTGCGGGCACGGACTACGGGGGCCAGCACCTGGAAGCGGGTGCGCTCCGGCAGCTTCATCACCTCGTCGACCATCTCATCAATAGACTGCTGGGTGATCTCCCGCCCGCAGATCGGGCAGTGAGGCACGCCAATGCGGGCATACATCAGGCGCAGGTAGTCGTAAATTTCGGTCACGGTGCCCACGGTGGAACGTGGGTTGTGGCTGGTGGTCTTCTGGTCGATGGAGATGGCCGGCGAAAGGCCGGTGATCTCGTCCACATCGGGCTTTTCCATCTGGCCCAGGAACTGGCGGGCGTAACTGGAAAGGCTCTCCATATAGCGGCGCTGGCCGTCGGCGTAGATGGTGTCAAAGGCAAGGCTGGACTTGCCGGAGCCGGAAAGTCCTGTCATGACGATCAGCTTATTGCGGGGCAGCGTCAGGTCGACGTTTTTCAGGTTATGCTCCCGCGCACCCTTGATGACGATGCGGTTGTTGGGGTCGATTTGAATCTTCGATCGGCGCTTTGTCTCTTTCACTTCGGTGCTCAACTTTTGTATTTCCCTCTTCCCTTGCGCTTTTTGGCAGTCGCCTTGCGCTCACTGGTATCGGCTGCGGTAGGGTCTTCCCCGCGCTCCAGCCGGGCAATCTCGTCGCGCAGCTGGGCTGCCAGCTCAAACTGCAGCAGGCGCGCGGCTTCTTTCATCTCTTTGGTCAGGCGTTCAATTGTCTGCTGGCGTTCCACGCGGCTCATACGGTGCTGGCGCATGCGCTTGTTTTCCTCGCTCATGCTGATCTCCAGCCCGCCGCCGATGGCCTTGACGATGGTCTTGGGGGTGATGCCATGCTCTTTGTTGTAGGCGTCCTGGATGGCACGGCGGCGCTCGGTCTCCATGATGGCGCGTTCCATGCTGGGGGTCACTTCATCGGCGTACATCAGCACTACGCCGTTGGCATTGCGGGCTGCGCGGCCAATGGTCTGGATAAGGCTTGTCTCACTGCGAAGGAAGCCCTCTTTGTCGGCATCCAGGATGGCAATCAGCGAAACTTCCGGCAGGTCGAGACCCTCACGCAGCAGATTGATGCCCACAATGACATCAATGGCGCCCACGCGCAGGTCTTTGATAATTTCCATGCGCTCAAAGGTGTCGACCTCGTGGTGCATGTACTTGGTCTTGACGCCGTGATCTTCTAAATAATCTGTCAGGTCCTCGGCCATCTTGACGGTCAGGGTCGTGACGAGGGCGCGTTCGCCGCGGTCAATACGCACACGTATTTCACCCAGCAGGTCTTCAATCTGACCTTCCACCGGGCGCACCATGATGACGGGGTCCAGCAGGCCGGTGGGACGGATGACCTGCTCGGCCACGCGGCTGGAGTGTTCCCGCTCATAATCGCCGGGGGTGGCCGAAACAAAGATTTTCTGGTGGACTTTCTGCTCAAATTCCTCAAATTTCAACGGGCGGTTGTCAAAGGCAGATGGCAGGCGGAAGCCGTATTCCACCAGCGTCTTCTTGCGGCTGTAGTCGCCGCCGAACATACCGCGGATCTGGGGCAGCATGACATGGCTTTCGTCCACCATCAAAAGGAAATCATCCGGAAAATAATCCAGCAGCGTGGTGGGCGTGGAGCCGGGGGCGCGGCCCGACAACACAGCCGAGTAGTTCTCGATACCCTTGCACATGCCGACTTCCTGCAGCATTTCCATATCGTAGTTGGTGCGCTGCTGGATGCGCTGGGCTTCCAGCAGTTTGCCTTCCTCGGTGAACTTCTTCACCTGCTGCTCCATCTCGACGGCAATCTTGGCAAGGCCTTCTTTCATCTTTTCCGGCCCAACGATATAATGGCTGGCCGGGAAGATAGCGGCATGGCGCACCACGTTCTTGTGCTCGCCGGTCAGCGGGTCAAACTCAATGATACGGTCGATCTCATCACCGAAAAACTCTACCCGGATGGCAAATTCATCGTTGTAGGCCAGGTGGATGTCCACTGTGTCACCTTTGACACGGAACTTGTTGCGGATAAAGTTCATGTCGTTGCGCTCATATTGCAGTTTGACCAGTCGGCTGCAAAGTTCGTCCCGCTCCATCTGCATGCCGGGACGCAGGCTGATAACCATGCTGCGGTAATCGATAGGGTCGCCCAGGGAGTAGATGCAGGAAACACTGGCAACGATGATGACGTTGCGTTGCTCTGACAAGGCCGCCGTGGCCGAGTGGCGCAGACGGTCGATCTCATCGTTGATGGCGCTGTCCTTTTCAATATAGGTATCAGTGGACGGGATATAGGCTTCGGGCTGGTAGTAGTCGTAGTAGGATACGAAATATTCTACAGCATCGTCTGGGAAAAAACTGCGCATCTCGGTGCAGATCTGGCTGGCCAGCGTTTTGTTGGGTTCCAGGATCAGCGTGGGGCGATTGCACCGGGCAATGATATTAGCCATGGTAAAGGTTTTGCCGGAACCGGTAACGCCCAGCAAGGTCTGGGCATCGTCCCCCTCATTGATGCCCTGTACCAGGGCGTCGATGGCCTGGGGCTGGTCACCGGTCGGCTGGAATGGTGCCTTTAGGTGAAACACATCATCCATAAAAGTTTCCTTTCAACACAACAATTGGTTGTAAGCTGATTATATCACAACTGAAAAGTAATGTAAAGTCTTTTGGTAGGTATTTTGTGCACTCGGCGGCCAAAAATATACCCTGCCGCGGCATAAGGCGGCAGGGCGAAACGGCAGCTTAAAAATCCGTACTGGCGGCGTTTAAAATGCCGGGGTGGGCGCTGATGTCCGGCAAACGGCCGCGGTCTGCCATCGAGCAGGCGTTCTCCCCTGCCACGATGATGTGGTCCAAAATAGAGATGCCCGCCGGGGCCAGCAGCTGCATAATTTTCAGCGTGGTCAGCTGGTCGGTGGCACTGGGCAGGGCTGGCCCGGTGGGATGGTTGTGGGCCAGGATGGCGGTGGAGGCGTTGGAGCGCAACACATCCCGCAGCAGCTTGCGGGTATCGATGCTGACATGGTTCGGCACACCCTCGGCGGCTTTCAGGTCGTAGAGCGGATGGCAGGAATCGTCCATCAAAATAATGTACAGCACTTCGTTTTGCAGGCCGAGGAACAGCGGCTTGATGTACTCAATAGCGTTGGCAGTGGTGTCCAATGTAGCCTGCTTTTTGCGCTTTTTCACGGCATAATAGCGGCCAAACTCCATAATGTCGGAGATCAGCTGGGCGCTGCGCGGGCCGACGCCCTTCACCTGCATCAGCTCTTGCGGCGTGGCTTCCATCACGCGGCAAAAACTGCCGAAATGGTCGATCAGCCGGTGCGCCAGGGGATTCGTATCCTGGCGCGGAATGGCCAGGTACAGCATATATTCCAGCACTTCGTGTTCGGCCAGGCTTTCCATGCCGTTGTGCGCCACACGCTCCTGCATGCGGGCACGATGATTCTCGTGAATAGGCCGCTCTTTGCCGTCTGCCATGGTTCCACATCCTTTTTGCCACTTTACGTTTTCCTGATTTCATTATATACTGAAAGAAAGATTTTGCAAAGAGATAAGTGAGGGTTCCATGAAAAGTTTTACCGCCGGTGCCAACGAGAATGACGTCCGCCTGAGCCGCTTTGTGGAGGGCGTGACCAAAGATATGCCCCGCAGCATGATGTACAAGGCGTTTCGCAACAAGCGCATCAAGGTCAACGGCAAACGGGCTGAGCCGGACACCCGCCTGAAAACGGGCGATTTGATCGAGATGTACATTAACGATGAGTTCTTCCCGCCCGAGGGCGTCAAGCCCAAGGCCAAGCCGCCCCGCCGCCAGCCGCCGGTGACGGTCATCTACGAGGACGCCAACTTTGCGGTGCTGTACAAACCGGCGCACCTGCTGTGCCACAGCGACCGCACCGGCGATGCCAACCTGGTGGACGCCTTTGCCGCCTACCTGGAGGCCAAGGGCGAGTACGATCCCCACGCCGAGCAGCGCTTTGCCCCGGCCCTGTGCAACCGGCTGGACCGTGGAACCGAGGGCCTGGTGCTGGCCGCCAAAAGCTACACGGCCTTGCGGGACCTAAACGCCATCATCCGTGACGACCTGATGAAAAAAGAGTACCTGACCATCACGGTAGGTGCCCCGCCCGCCGGGCGGCATATCGCCTGGCTGCAGCACAGCGAGAAGAACAACAAGGTGCGCATCCATGCCCGCCAGTGCGAGGGCTATAAGCAGATCATCACCGATGTAACGGTCATCCGCCAGAACGGCCCCTTTGCCCTATGCCGCATCGGACTGATCACCGGCCGCACCCACCAGATCCGCGCCCACCTGGCCTACCTGGGTCACCCGGTGCTGGGCGACATCAAGTACGGCAACCGCAAGATGAACGAGCGTACCGGCCTGAAGACCCAGGCCCTCTGCGCCCAGCGGCTTACCTTTGGCCGCATCCCGGAGGAAAACACCCTGCACTACCTCTCCGGCCGCGTCATCAAGCTGGACGACCCGGCCATTGTAAAGAAGTTCGATGCACTGACTAAGACTGCCCCGCACAAAACGGAAGAATAAAACAACAATACAAGACCCATGCCGAGCCTGCGATTGCAGCGGCATGGGTCTTGCTTTTTCTATATTTTATTGTTCAGCATCGGGCACGGCGGCTTTGGCGGCCTCAGCGCGCAAGGCTTCCTCCCGGCGGTCAAAACGCTCCAGGAAGGAATGCTCCACACCCTCGGTCTTATAACCGGGCATGGTGTCCAGTGCGACGGAATGAATGCTGCGGAAGATGCTGTTCTCGATATTGGGGTTGTCCCGCATCAGGCGGCGCAGCAGGACCTTGACCTCCTGCCGCTTGGAGCCGCCGCCACCGTTATCGCAGATGGTGCAGGCCTCGGTAAAGCGGCAGGCGCACTGGATGAATTCCAGGTCGTTGTAGCGCCGCCAGGCGATGATGTCATCCTCGCGGATGCAGTACATCGGGCGGATCAGCGTCATGCCCGGGAAGTTGGTACTGTGTAGCTTCGGCGGCATAGCCTGCATCTGGGAGCCGTAGAACATGCTCATAACGGTGGTCTCGATAACATCATTGAAGTGATGGCCCAGCGCAATTTTGTTGCAGCCCAGCTCCTGCGCTTTCTTGTACAGGTGGCCGCGGCGCATGCGGGCGCAAAGGTAGCAAGGCGACTTCTCGCTGTTGTTGGCAACATCAAAAATGTTGGTTTCAAACACGGTGATAGGCAGGTGCAGCAGCGCGGCGTTGCTCTCGATCTTCTGACGGTTGATCTCGTTGTAGCCGGGATCCATCACCAGATAGACCAGCTCAAAGGGCACCTCGCTGTGGCGCTGCAATTCCTGCAGCAGCTTTGCCATCAGCATGGAATCCTTGCCGCCGGAGATGCAGACGGCGATCTTGTCCCCTGCCTGGATCAGCTCGTACCGTTTGACGGCCACGATAAATGGCGTCCACAGCTGTTTACGGAACTTTTTGATAATGCTGCGCTCGATTTTCTGATAAGTTTCCAGTTGACGTTCCAAAATCAATTCTCCTTCTGTAACAGCTGGTGGTAGCAGGTATCAAAGGCAGCCAGGAAGCCATCAATTTCTTCGTCGGTGGTAAGGTGGCTCAGGCTGATACGCCACGAGGACAGCGCATTGCGGCGGTCACGGCTGACGGCAAACACGGCCTTGGAAGGCATGCCGTCCGACGAGCAGGCCGATTTGACCGAGACGCAGACGCCCTGCTCACTGAGGGCCTGCTGAAAGCGGGTAGCCTTTACGCCGTTGACACTGACATTGAGGATATGCGGCACCGCACCCGCCGGGCTGTTGAAGCGCACCTCGGGGTACGCCTGCAATGCGGCTGCAAGGCGGTTATGCAGGTGTTGTACGTGGACGATGCGCTGGGGCTGCTCGGCCAGGGCTTTCGTCAGCGAAGCTTCCAGCGCGGCGGCCAGGCCCAGCGTGGGTGTACCGCTGCGGTAAATGGTTGTGCTGGCACCGCCGGAGATCTGCGGCTCAATAACCAGCCCCCGGCGCTTGTACAGTGCGCCGATGCCGTTGGGACCGTAGAATTTGTGGGCGGTAAAGCTCATGGTGTCCACGCCGTCAAACCAGAGGTCCGTTTTACCCACAGCCTGGGTGGCATCCACATGCAGGCGGCAATCCGGGTACTGCTTGACGATCTCGGCAATCTCTTTGACAGGCTGCACAGTGCCGATCTCGCTGTCCACGGCACAGACGGCGACAAGAATCGTATCCTTGCGCAGCAGTTCCCGCAGTTGGGCAAGGTCTGCTTTGCCGTCGCGGTTCACGTTCAGCAGGTCGATCTCGTACCCCTGCTGCTGCAAAACGGAGAGCGACGCCCCCACCGAGGAGTGTTCCAGCTGGGTGGAGATGATATGCTTGCCGATGTGCCGCGATGCCTGGGCGATGCCCTTGAGGGCCAGGTTGTTGGCCTCGCTGGCGCCGGAGGTGTAGATGATTTCGGCGGGCTGCACGCCCAGCTGGCTGGCGATGGACTCGGTCACGCGGGCCATTTCGGCCCGCGCGGCCTGCCCGGCGCAGTGGGTGGAGTTGGGGTTGGCGATATACGCCAGTTCGGTCTTGCAGTAAATATCCAGCACGGCCGGGTCGACCGGCGTGTTGGCGGAATAATCTAAGTAGATCATGGATGTCAGATTGCCTCATTTCATGGCGGCGGGGCACTTCCCCGGGAAAAGTATATACCAAAATATTATAGCACAAACACCTATTGCGTCAATAGGTTAAAAAGTGGGCCGGGCCGTCTTGACAAAATAAAAAAACTGTGGTATTATGCAAAAACCTAAAACAGGTGTGGATTTTTACAGTAGTCTATACTATTTTTCGCCACACAATGGTTCGGCTGGAATGTCGACCCATTGTGTGGCTTTTTGCTGTGCCTGGGAGGTACACTATGAATGATACGTTTATGAAGGAAAAACCGATCTTTCCCCTGCTGGTCAGCATGGCGCTTCCCATGGTCATCTCGATGCTGGTCAACGCGCTGTACAACATCGTGGACAGCCTGTTCGTGGCCCAGATCAGTGAGGATGCCATGACGGCGCTGTCGCTGGTCTACCCGGTGCAGAATCTTGTCAACGCCATTGCCATCGGCTTTGGCGTGGGCATCAATGCGCAGATTGCCCTGCACCTTGGCGCGGGTGAGCATAAAAAGGCGAACATGGCCGCCACCCATGGCCTGATGCTCTCGCTGCTGCACGGTGTGGTCATCACGGTGGTCAGCATCCTGATCATGCCGACCTTCCTGCGGATGTTCACCATCGACGAAACGGTCATCCGGATGGGCGTGACCTACTCGCGCATCGCGTTCCTGTTCTCCACGGTCATCATGGCCACCCTGGCATTTGAGAAGATCTTCCAGGCGGTGGGCCGCATGCGCGTTACAATGGTGGGCCTGATGGCAGGCTCTGTCTGCAATATCATCCTGGACCCGATGCTGATCTTCGGCATCGGCCCGTTCCCGAAAATGGGCATTGCCGGTGCGGCACTGGCCACCGGCATCGGCCAGATTTTGACGCTGACCATCTATTTGTTCGTGTACAATACTACGGAGATCAGCGTGCGGATGCGCCGCGACTGCATGACGCCGAACCGCAAAATGGATGTAAGCCTGTATGCCATCGGCATCCCGGCCATTCTCAATCTGGCGCTCCCCTCGCTGCTGGTGTCGTTCCTCAACTCCATTCTGGCGGCTTATTCACAGGTCTACGTGGTGGTGCTAGGCATCTATTATAAATTGCAGACCTTCCTGTACCTGCCTGCCAACGGCATTGTGCAGGGCATGCGCCCCATCATCGGCTACAACTACGGCGCGGGCGAGGATGCCCGCGTAAAGAGAATTTACAACCTGACCCTGGCCATGACGGGAACCATCATGGCGGGCGGCACGGTGCTATGCCTGGTGTTTGCCGGCCCGCTGATGAATGTGTTCAGCTCCAACCCGGAGACGATCGCCGCGGGCCAGACCGCACTGCGCATTATCTGCGCGGGCTTTATCGTATCTTCCCTTACCGTGACCGGCTCCGGCGCACTGGAGGGTCTGGGTAAGGGCACCGAGTCGCTCATCATCTCGCTGGTGCGCTACATTATCGCCATGATGCCCATTGCCTGGGTGCTGTGCCGCCTGCTTGGCCCCACGGGCGTCTGGCATGCGTTCTGGATCACCGAAGCCATCACGGCCGGTATCTCTGTCCTCGTCTACCGCAAGGCCGTCAAACGGCCGCAATAAGGCTATATAAGCAAGGCCCCCGCCGCCGGAAGTGAAGTCCGGCAGCGGGGGCCTTTGTTATAATGCTCAGGGGAGCGCAGATCATGCCATATCCGTAGCGGTTATCGCCAAAGTCGCGCTTGTTGACAAGCTTTACGCCAAGGAATTTAGACGTTCAGAACAACAGACTCGTAAAGTGGTAAGAAGCTTATAGTAACAAAGAAACAAAAAATCCCGCCACATTATGTGGCAGGATTCGAGCTTTAAGAGTACTTCCTAGCAGTTCCACCAGCAGGTGAAACTCTTAGGGCTTTGCGTTCTTTGCAGCAATCGTAGTTGCAGTATGGTTATCAGGTGCAGCTTCTGCCTTGGCCTCACCATAAGTGCCATCAGTATAAGTAATAGTCCAGCCGCTGTTCCAATACTGGACAGTGTGAACGGTACCATCATCATAGAGGGCGATTTTAAAATCGCCCTTTGTTTCAGACAGATCCTTAACAGCAGTATCATATTTGTCGGCTGTGTTGGTAGCGTCAAAAGCCAACTTGCCACCGTCCATCTTGCCGTACAACTCAGAAGCTTCGGTCTGAGCTGCCATAACAACCATACGGCACTCAGAAACAATCTTCTCCTTGTTGGCCTTATCGATGTAGCCAGTCAGAGCGGGAATCAGCAGGGCAGCCAGGATGGCCAGGATGACCAGAACCACGATCAACTCGATCAGGGTAAAACCTTTGCGGTCCTTGAGTTTACGAATTTTTTCGAACATAATTTAGACTCCTCCTGAATTTAATTGGGGACGCACTTCATCCCCTGTTTGTATATAATATTGTAACATATAAATTTCGATTTTCAACTGCCGCACTCGAATTTCGCAAGAAATGCACGGTGTTTGTCGAATTATAAGCTATTTTGCCACTTTTGGGTCGTTTTTCTCTTCCTATTAATCTTTTTTGCGCATAATATTGCCGATGGGAAAGATGATGTCCGTTAGAAAACCGTTAGAACTGCATAACACTGCACCAAGGAAAATATAAATAAAAAACGCCAAACCCTTTCGGATTTGACGTTCTTTCGCTGACACACAGCCAACTGTTTGGTCCGAGTGGCGAGAGTCGAACTCACGGCCTCTTGAACCCCATTCAAGCGCGCTACCAAACTGCGCTACACCCGGTCGAACTGGGCTGTCTCGAATCAGCTTGTTCATTATAGCTGACTATAGGAAAAATGTCAACACTTTTTTTGAAAAAAATTCAAAAAAAGTGAACTTCTCCAAAAAACATCGCCGCCAGGTCGTTTTCTGGCGGCGGTATTTTGGCTGTATCAGGATAGATTCTGCCGCGAGGCCACACTGCTGCGCACCAGGGCGCGCTTCAGGCGGGCTTCGGCCAGTTCCAATTCGCGGGTATCCACGTTTTTCTGGGCAAGGATCGCCTCTGCGCGGGCTTTGCTGCGCTCGGCACGCTCTTTATCGATGGCATCGGCCCATTCAAAGGTGGTGGCCAGCAGGCGGCATTCGCCGCCAATCATGCTGAGCATGCCGCCCATACAGGCGGCCCGGCGGATGGTGCCGTCCTCCAGCGTAATGTGGGCCTCCCCCATGCCGAGGGCCGTGCAGTAATCGATATGCTTTGCCAACAGCTGGATCTGCCCGTTGATGGTGCGGCAGGAAACGGCCGAGACGCTGCCGTCAAAGGCAACGCCGTCCGGTGTAAGGATCTTCAGCGGGAAAACTGCCATCTGCCCGCCCCCTTACTGCTGTTTGGCCTTTGCCAGAACATCATCGATGGTGCCGGCAAACAGGAAGCAGCTTTCGGGAATGGAATCACATTCGCCGTTCAGAATCATCTTAAAGCCGCGCAGGGTCTCTTTCAGCGGCACGTACTGGCCGGGCATGCCGGTGAACTGCTCCGCAACATGGAAAGACTGGGACAGGAAGCGTTGCACTTTACGGGCGCGGCTGACCGTGATCTTATCCTCTTCCGACAGTTCGTCCATACCCATGATGGCGATGATGTCCTGCAGGTCCTTGTAGCGCTGCAAAACCTGCTGTACGGCGCGGGCAACCTCGTAGTGCTCCTGGCCGACAACTTCCGGCGACAGGATACGGGAGGTGGAATCCAGCGGGTCGACAGCGGGATAGATGCCCTGGGAGGCGATGTCACGGCTCAGAACCGTGGTGGCATCCAGGTGGGTGAAGGTCGTGGCAGGGGCCGGGTCGGTCAGGTCGTCTGCAGGCACGTAGACAGCCTGTACGGAGGTGATAGAGCCCTTGCGGGTGGAAGTGATACGCTCCTGCAAAGCGCCCATCTCGGTGGCCAGCGTGGGCTGGTAGCCGACGGCGGAGGGCATACGGCCCAGCAGAGCCGAGACCTCAGAACCGGCCTGGGTGAAACGGAAGATGTTATCAATGAAGAGCAGCACATCCTGATGCTTGACGTCACGGAAATACTCCGCCATCGTCAGGCCTGACAGGGCTACACGCATACGGGCTCCTGGCGGCTCGTTCATCTGGCCGTAGACCAGCGCTGTTTTGCTGAGAACGCCGCTCTCGCGCATTTCGCCGTACAAGTCGTTGCCCTCACGGGTACGCTCACCAACGCCGGTAAAGACAGAGTAGCCGTTGTGGGCAGTAGCGATGTTGTAGATCAACTCCTGGATCAGAACAGTTTTGCCGACACCGGCACCGCCGAACAGACCGATCTTGCCACCCTTGGCATAGGGGCAGATCAGGTCAACGACCTTGATGCCGGTCTCCAGAATTTCGGTGGAGGATTCCTGTTCGTCAAAGGCAGGGGCGGCGCGGTGGATAGGCCAATGCTCTACGTTTTCGGGCGCGGGCTGCTCATCGACAGGCTCACCCAGCAGATTGAACACGCGGCCCAGGCAGGCATCGCCTACCGGTACGTTGATGGGGCCGCCGGTGTCGACGCCGTCGACACCGCGGACCAGGCCGTCCGTGGCGGCCATGGCGATGCAGCGGGCTACGTTATCACCGATATGCTGCGCCACTTCGACGACCAGCTTTTTGCCGTGATTGTCAAGTTCTACCGCATTCAGCAGGGCGGGCAACTCGCCGTCCTTGAAGCGGATGTCCAGGACCGGGCCGGTGATCTGCACCACCTTTCCGATGTGTTTTTCTGGCATAGCACACACTCCTTTGTGGGCTTCTTAAGATTCTGCGTCGGCACCGGCTACGATCTCGGTGATCTCCTGGGTAATGGCAGCCTGGCGGGCGCGGTTATAGTATAGGTTCAGATGTTCGATCATCTCACCGGCATTCTTGGTGGCGGCATCCATCGAGGTACGGCGGGCACCCTGCTCACTGGCAACACTCTCGCACAAGGCACCGTAGACGACACCGGCCAGATATTCCGGGATGATGGCGTCAAACACAGCAGTGCTGTCCGGCTCATAAAGCATCAGGCTTTCACGCTCCTGCCCCGGCTTGGGGCGCGGTGCATCGAAAGGCAGGACCGGCAGGATGGAAGCTGTCTGGGTCAGCATGGAGACAAACTGGGTGAACGCGATGCGAATCTCATCAAACTCCCCTGACAAGAATTTCTGGCAGACAAGGCGCGAGATCTCGAAGCAATCGCTGACAGAAATGTCCCCCGCTACCGCAAACGAGGTGGTTAAGATCGAGGCATTATGGCGCTCGAAATATTCGACCGCCTTTTTACCGATGGGCAATACGCAATAACCCTGCTCCGGGGCATCGGCGGCATCTGCCTCCACCGCTTTAAGGATGTTGGCGTTGTAGCCGCCAGCCAGGCCGCGGTCGCCGGCAATTACGATATACAGGCGGCGGCGAGTCTCGCGCTTGGCAAGATACGGGCTGCTGAATTCAGAATCCGCAGCGGCAATATCAAACAGGGTGGCGTACAGCGTCTCAAAGTAGGGGCGGCTATGTTCTACCCGCTCCTTCGCGCGGCGCAGCTTGCTGGAAGCAACCAGCTCCATCGCCTTGGTAATTTGCATGGTGCTTTCGACACTTTTAATGCGAAGCTTGATCTCTTTCATCGAGCCAGCCATCGGCAGCACCCCCTTTGCAGTTTATTTTTCTTTAGTAAATTGTTCGGTATAAGCGGCGAGTACCTGTTTCAGTGCTCCCTCGGTATCGGGCTTCAGGTCGCCGGTGGTACGGATGGTCTCCATCACGTCGTTGGCGGCGGCATTGTCGTCCAAATACCGGTACAAGCCCTGCTCGTAGGCACCAATGTTGGCCACGGCAATATCCTTCAGATAGCCGTGGATGGTGGCGTACAGGATGGCAACCTGCTTCTCCACAGGCACGGGGCTGTTGCGGTCCTGCTTAAGGATCTCCACAATGCGCTCGCCCTGGGCCAGACGGGCCTTGGTATCGGCGTCCAGGTCAGAGCCGAACTGGGCAAAGCCTTGCAGCTCACGATACTGGGAGTAGATCAGTTTCAGCGTACCGGCAACTTTCTTCATCGCCTTGATCTGAGCGTTGCCGCCGACACGGGAAACCGAAATGCCGGGGTTGACGGCAGGACGGATACCGGCGTGGAACAGCTCAGTCTCCAGGAAGATCTGGCCGTCGGTGATGGAGATAACGTTGGTCGGGATATAGGCCGAAACATCACCTGCCTGGGTCTCGATGATGGGCAGCGCGGTCAGAGAACCGCCGCCTTTCTCGTCGCTCAACTTGGCGGCACGCTCCAGCAGACGGCTGTGCAGATAGAAGACATCGCCGGGGTAAGCTTCACGTCCCGGCGGACGGCGGATCAGCAGCGACAGGGCACGGTAAGCAACAGCGTGCTTGGACAGGTCATCATAGATGATGAGGACATGCTTGCCCTTCTGCATGAAGTACTCGCCCATGGCGCAGCCTGCGTAGGGGGCGATATACTGCAGCGGAGACAGCTCCGAAGCTGTGGCGCAAACAACGGTCGTGTAGGCCATGGCGCCGTTCTTCTCGAGATTTTCCACGAGGGAAGCGACGGTGGAACGCTTTTGGCCGATGGCAACATAGATGCACAGAACGTCCTTGCCCTTCTGGTTGATGATGGTATCTGTGGCAATGACGGTCTTGCCGGTCTGGCGATCGCCGATGATCAGCTCACGCTGGCCGCGGCCGATGGGGATCATCGAGTCGATGGCCTTGATACCAGTCTGCAGCGGCTGCTTGACAGGCTGGCGGTCCAGGATGCCGGGAGCCGGGGATTCGATAGCACGGTAATCGGCAGCTTCGATGGGGCCTTTGCCGTCGATGGGCTGACCCAGGGCGTTGACAACACGCCCAATCATCCCTTCACCGACAGGGACAGAAACGACCTTGCCGGTGCGGTGGATGCTGCTGCCTTCCTTGATCCCGCTGTCATCGCCCAGCAGAACGATGGAAACGCTGTTTTCTTCCAGGTTTTGGGCCATGCCGTAGGCGCCGCTCTCAAACTGGACCAGCTCACCGGCCATGCAGTTGTCCAGGCCGGCGGCACGGGCAATACCGTCGCCGACCATTGTGACAGTGCCGGTCTCGCTCTGCTCGATCGCATTCTGGTAGTATTTGATCTGGGAGCGGATGATGCGGGAGATTTGTTCGGGTTTTAGTTGCACTGTTAGGTTCACCACACAATCTGTAAAATGAGGTGCTTTTACATCTTAATTAAAGTACGACGCTGCCGATGCTGTCGCGCAGACGTTCCAGGCGGCGCTGTACTGTGCCGTCCAGACGGGTGCCGTTCAGGTCCAGGCGCAGGCCGCCCAAAATCGAAGGATCGACCTTGGCGGTCAGGCGTACCGTTTTGCCGGTCATCTCCTGCAGTTTGGCAAGCAGCTTCTCGCGGGAGGTGTCGTTCAGAGGTACGGCGGACACAACGGTTACTTCGGTAATGCCGTGGTCGGCATTGTAGCGGTCGCGGTAGGCGCGGACACAGCCGGGCAGTTCTGCCAGCAGGTTTTCCTCGCACAGCAGCTTTAAAAAATTTACCAGGTACGGGTGCGCTTCGGCAAAAGCCTTGTCAAGAAGCGCGCAGCGTTCTTTCTTCGGTACGCCGGGGGTGGAAAGAAGGCGCAGGTAGGCAGGCTCCTGGTTAAAGCAATCCAAGGCCACATCCAGCTCCGCCAACAGCTGATCAGTCAGCTGCTCTTCTGCCGCCAGATCGTACAGGCTGCCGCCGTAGCGTTTGGCAAGTTCGGTCACGAGGCATCCCCCACATTCCGAATAAATTCATCGATCAGGGCCTGATGATCGGCTTCGTTGATCTCGCGTTCGACCACCTTACCGGCGATCTCCACGGCCATGCCGCCAATCTCGTTCTTCAGGTCGTTCACAGCCTTCTTGCGCTCCTGCGCAATATCGGCCTCGGCTGCCGCACGGATGGACGCGGCCTCGCTGCGGGCTTCGTTGAGGATGTCCTCTTCCCGCTTCTGGGCACGCACGGTGGCATCGCGCAGCAGCGAATCGCGCTCGGCCTTGATGCTTTGCAGATGAGCCTGATACTCCTGCTCCAGGGCAACCGCCTTTTGCTTGGCAGCGTCCGCGTCGGCGTACATCGTATCAATTTCCTGCTGGCGGTCGTCGATCATCTTTTTGACCGGCTTGAACAGAAAATGCTTCAGCACGGAAAAAGTGATGAGCATATTGCAGAAGGTGAACAGCGCAGTCCATGGGTTGACGCCGACAAAACTTTCAAAGCCTGTCATGGGTCGTCCCCTCCTTTCGTGTCAGACCTTCTTAGAAAATGAACAGCAGAACCAGTGCAACGACCAGAGAGTAAATACCGGTCGACTCGGTGATGGCGCAGCCCAGGATCATGTTGGTACGCAGGGTGTTGGCCATTTCGGGCTGGCGGGCCATGCCTTCCAGCGCTTTGCCAACGGCGTTGCCCTCACCAAGTGCGGGGCCGATAGCGCCGATACCCATGCAGAGACCTGCACCGATCGCGCAGGCGGCTTTGATGATTGCTGTTTCCATAGAAGTTTCCTCCTGTTATAAAAATTTGTTTTTTGGTTTATACTTCCTCCGGCGGCGGACAGGCATTGCCGATGTAAACCATCGTCAGCAGGCTGAAAACCAAGGCCTGGACACCACCAGAGAATACATCAAAATAAAGGCTGAGGATGCCGGGAATACCGACTTCCAGATACGGCACGCCGGTCAAGCTTAAAATGCCCAGCAGACCGGTCACGGTAAACACGATGCCAAAAATCTTTTTGCCCATCTTTTGGGTTTTGATGCCCAGCACCAGCAAAATGATGCCCAACACCAGCACCACAGCACCGGCGATAAAGCTTTTGCCCACCAGCCCCAGCACCATGGCCGAGCAGGCCGCCAGCGCGGAGTAGAGCAGACTTGTCAGCACGCCGCCGCCGGCAATGTTGCCAAAGTGACGGAACGCCATCGAGACGGGCTGTGCGATCTCGGAGATAATGTTCATCGGGGTCATGACAGCGACGGGCTCGGTAAAGCCTTTCAGCCAGCCAAGGAAGCCGTTCTGCTTGATGGAGCAGCCCCAGCAGATCACGCTGGTCATCAGCGCCCAAGTGACAGTGGTGGAAAGATCCGCCGTGGCCGAGCGCAGGATGCCGGTCATGCCGATGAGTGTACCAAACAGCGACGACAGGAACAGCGCGCCGATATAGGGCGTCCAGTAAGCGTTGTGCTTGCCCATGGTGTCCTCGACCATGCCGTAGAGCATGGAAACACCTTTCTCCACTAACACCTGGCGGCGGCCGGGCCGCTTTTGCAGGTTGCGTCCCAGTACAATGCCTGCGATGCAAAGGATCAGCATAACCACAAACGAGGATGCCGCGGTCTGCGTGATGGGGATGCCGCCCAGGATCGGAGCTGTAAAGTAGATCTTAGGGCCATTCATGGTGCAGTATCACCGCCTTTTTTATCATTCCGGAAAAATTCCAGTACTTTGATCGCCACCTGCGCGAACAAAAGCGGCAGCAAGGCGGCGACAGGGTCACAAACTTTAGCACGGAAAAGTACGATATAAATCAGCGCCAGCACCAGCGGGCGCACCACGCTGGATGTCTGGATCTCCAGCTGCGCTTTCTGCGGGCTGCCGCCGTTGGCGGCACGGTCCAACGCATTGGAAACGGTAATGCTCAAGGATAAAAAGTTGCCTACGGCTAAGATCCAGCCGAAAACGGCCCCCAGCAGGACCAGGCGGTCCAACCGACCCAGCAGCGCGTACACTGCCAGCATAACAGCAATGCAGACCAGCAAGGCGACGGCCAATCCGCCCACCTGCCGCAGTACATCGCGATTTTTCTGCATGGTAGGGATCACCTCGCAATAGTAAATTTAATGGTTATTAAAGGAAATCGGCGGTGGGGTGCGGGGCGTATCCTCTTTTCCCTCACGGTCGATGCTTTTTAAGTTGCTGCGCAGGCTGCCTACCGAGCCAGCCAGTCCCAACAGCAGACCGACCAGCACGACCCAGCCGCCCAGTGCAAATTCGTTCTTGAGCCAGACGGCCCCCAGCAAAAACAACACGGGCGGCAACGCCACAGAAAGCCCGAACTGCGTCAGCCAGACGAGGTGCCGGGTGATCTGGTACAGGTTTTTCATAGCACCCCCCCGTCGTATGCCTTATAATGCCCTTAGTATACACCCAAAAAGTTTATTTTTCAACAGTTATTTTTCACTTGTATGATGCAGAATTGTACGCTTTACTCATTTTGGCCGATTTTTGTACAAAACATGCAAAAAGCGCATAACAAGTTATGCAACCTGTTATGCGCCTGCAATTTATTGCAGTGGTTCGTCGTTTGTCTGCGGCAGATGGATGATGCCCAGTTGTAAAAACACAGGGTAAAGGTAGCTGGCTCCGTAGCAGCCGATCTTCTTGGGGCCGGTGATTGCCTCCCCGGCAGCCTCCCGCGCCTTGATGCGGGCCAGGGCATTGGCAACGGTTGAAATGGTGATGGACTTGTTTTTTCGGTTCACAAACAGCTCCCTGCCGTGGATCAGGTAGTGGAACGGCAGACCTTTGGCGGTGTAAAAGGTCTCCCCTTCGTGGGCTTGCAGCATGGCCCAGACTTCCTGCGGCGTTGGCATGGTATCATCCCCTTTTATAGAAGGATAGCACAGCCTTCGACATGATGCAACAGAAACAGACAAGAAAACCGCCCCTTATCCGCAAAGATAAAGGACGGTTGCTATAAGGTTATTTCTTTTCGCCGAAGCGGTACTCGGTACCGTTTTTCAGGCGTTCGATGTTGGAGCGGTGCAGCCAGATGACCATGGCGGCCATGATGGCGCAGCATACGGTGCTGAACACGATGGTAGGCAGGTTTGCACCGCAGGCAATCAGGTTAATGAGGGTGCCTACGGGATACAAAGCGGCAATGATGATGCTGCCCAGGGATACGATGCGGGTGATGGCAACTTCGATCAGGAAGATGACCAGCAACGCGGCACAAACCAGCGGCTCAGTAGCCAAAGCTGCACCGGCACCAACCAGCACGCCCTTGCCGCCCTTGAAGCCGAAGAAGATCGGGCGGCTGTGGCCGATCATGCAGAAGATGGCGGCCAGATACGCACCACAGACAGGGTCCAGCGGGTTCTGCCAGGCAGCGCCCGTGCCGGAAAGCAGGGCATCGAAGATGAAGCGTCCCAGGTTGACGGCGGCCACGCTTTTGCCAACGTCGCCAATGGTGGTAAACACAGCGGGCAGTTTGCCGTAGGTTCGCAGCACATTGGTCATGCCAGCGTTACCGCTGCCATGGTCGCGCACGTCGTCATTGTACATGACCTTGGAGATCAGCACGCCGAACAGGATGCTGCCCAAGAGATACCCGCCCAGTGCGGTCAGCACGCAGGCCAGAATAATATTTGGCAGCATAATTTACACCTTTCCGGCCTTGGCAGAACCGTCGCCGTGCTCACGGGTAATCATGCGGATGGGCGTGCCGGTCAGCCCAAAGGTCTCACGGATCTGATTTTCCAGATAACGCTGGTACGAGAAATGGAACAGCGCTTTCTGGTTGACGAAGCAGACGAACGTCGGCGGGCGGGTGGAGATCTGGGTGATATAGAACACCTTCAGTCGCTTGCCCTTGTCAGACGGCGGCTGGACCTTGGCGGTGGCACGGGCCAGCATCTCGTTCAAGGCGCCGGTGGGCACGCGGGTGCCGTTCTGGATGTCCACAAAATGGATGGTCTCAAACAGCTTGTCCACGCGCTGACCGGTCTTGGCACTGATGAACACGATGGGCGCATAGGACATGAAGCTGAAATCCTCTTCCAGCTTTTTGCGCATGGTATCCATAGTGTAGCTGTCCTTCTCGACAGCATCCCACTTGTTGACGGCGATGATGCAGGCCTTGCCTTGCTCGTGGGCGTAACCGGCGACCTTGGAGTCCTGTTCGGTAAAGCCGACAGTGGCGTCGATCATGATGACGCAGACGCGGCTGCGCTCAACGGCGGCCAGGCTACGCAGGACGCTGTAGCGCTCAACGCCACTTTCCACCTTGCCCTTTTTGCGCAGGCCGGCGGTATCGGTAAAGACGAACTTGCCGTACTTGTTCTCCACCATCGTGTCGATGGCGTCGCGGGTGGTGCCGGCCTCGTTGGCCACGATCAGGCGGTTCTCGCCCAGGATGTGGTTGATGAGGCTGGATTTGCCCACATTGGGGCGGCCGATGACAGCAACGGTGATGCGGTCGTCGACATCCTCAGGTTCTTCCTCAAAGTTGAGGTGAGCGCAGACGGCGTCCAGCAGGTCGCCGGTGCCGTGGCCATGCACGCCGGAAACGGGGATCAGCTCGCCCAGGCCCAGGCTGTAGAAATCGTACAGCTCCATAGGCGGCTCGCCGACCTTGTCGCACTTGTTGACAGCCAGTACTACGGGCTTGCCGCTGCGCATCAGCATGCTGGCGACGTCCTGGTCCTGCGGGGTCACACCGGCAGAAAGCTCGGTGACCATGACGATGCAATCTGCGGAATCGATGGCCAGCTGGGCCTGCTCACGCATGTGGGCCAGCAGGCCATCGTCGATGCGGGGCTCGATACCGCCGGTATCCACCAGCAGGAACTTGTGACCGCTCCATTCGCAGTCACAGAAAATACGGTCGCGGGTAACGCCGGGGGTGTCTTCGACAATAGCGAGACGCTGGCCGGTCAGTTTATTGAAAATTGTGGATTTGCCCACGTTGGGGCGGCCCACAATGGCTACGATCGGTTTTGCCATATCAGCTTTCCTCCCTCTTCTCTTTCTTCATAAGTTTCATCTTGCGCTTGTGTGAGCTTAAATACGCGCGGCAGCACCCGGCACCGTCGGTGGGGATGCATATGGCGCGGCAACCCAGGGCTTCGCCCAGCTGCGACAGTGTAATATCATCGAGAAAACGATCTTTTTCATCCCGCAGCATTACTTCCGGCACGGCAATCGTATCGCTTTGCAGGTTGTCTTTGCACTGCTTGATGATGTCGGTGCCGGTAACAAGGCCCGCCACGCTGACATTGCCGCCGAAGTAATCGTTGCGGATGGCATGCACAGCAATCTTCACCTGTGGGTAACGCTGCATCAGTGTGTTGGCGCAATCTTCGATCAGCGGGGCGGCCAGCGTGCCGGTAACAATGTCCAGGCTGTGGGGCAGCACCAGGCCGCGGTAGTTTTCCAGTTCCTCTAAAAAAGTATCGTGGTATTGCCGCCACATGCCCACGCCGTCCTCCAACTGGGCAAATTCGTCGTAGAATTCCGCTGCGGGGATCTCCCGCTCGGCGGTCAGGTACCATTCGTCGCTGGGGTAGATGACGCTGCGGCCGTACTCGGCGCGGCACTTCATGCTGAACTCTTCCAGAATGTCCAGCGTGGCAGCGGCACTTTCCCTATCATAAGGCGTAAGCTTGTACAGTTTGTCGCGGTAGTCAGTGACGCCGGCGGGCACAGCGGCGATACTGCCCACCTGGGGGCGCAGCGCCAGCAGGTCGGTCAATGTGCGGCGCAGCTCGTCGCCATCGTTGATGCCGCGGCAGAGAACCAGCTGACAATTCAGCTCGATGCCGCCGGTAGCCAGCTTGGGCAGGTATTTTAATACCTCGCCGCCGCGTTTGTTGGCCAGCATCCGCACCCGCAGCTCCGGGTTGGTGGTGTGTACCGAGACGAAGATCGGGCTGATGTGCATCTGGATGATGCGGTCGATCTCGTGGTCCGTCAGGTTGGTCAGCGTAATATAGTTGCCAAACAGGAAGGACAGGCGCTCGTCGTCATCCTTAAAATACAGCGGGGCACGCATGCCGGGCGGCAGCTGGTCGATGAAGCAGAACATGCAATGGTTGGAGCAGCTGTGCTTTTCATCGCCCAGATAGGTCTTGAAGTTGCAGCCTAAGGGTTCATACTCCCCTTTTTGCACCTGGATGGTACGGTGCTGCTCGTTCTCGCATACATCCAGCGAGAATGCGGCCGGGGTGGTGTAGAACTGATAGTCCAGTGCATCGTTCAGGGGGTGGCCGTCAACGGCCAGCAATGCACAGCCTAAGGATAGCCCCAACTTTTGCGCGGGTGATCCCTCGTCGATCTTGGTTACATACAAAGGCATGCGGCAGGCCCCCTTTCGTTAAAAATAACACAACAATAAAAAATGGGGAAGGCATCGCCCTCCCCACGCAAGAGACTTACGCCTCTTTCTTGATGACTTCCTGGCCTTTGTAGTAGCCACACTTGCCGCAAACCTTATGGGGAACCTTCAGTTCGCCACACTGCGGGCACTTCACCAGCGTCGGCGCCTCCAGTTTCCAGACATTAGAACGACGTTTGTCGCGGCGAGCTTGAGAATGCTTTCTCTTAGGTACGATAGCCATAATCGGACACCTCCTTGGTGAAATTCAACTGAGTAGTTGTTTTAGTATGCTAAGCCGGGCATCTACGGGCGCAGCGTCGGCTGCGGGCTTGCAGGTACAACCTGCGGCCTTCTTTTTGCCGCAAATGGGGCATAGACCTTGACAATCAGCACTGCACAGCAGCACTGCCGGAACCTCGAAGATCAGCTCTTGATAGACCAGCTCATCGAGGTCAATGCAGCCTTGTTCGTTGCAGGGCAGTTCAAAATCCGGGTCTTCTAAATCCCTTGGCAGGATCAGGTAGTCGCGCTCAAAGCAGTAATCTTGAGTGAGTGGTTCAAGACAGCGGGCGCACTCGGCATGAATCTGTGCCTTTACACACAATAGCAACGCCGCGCCATCATCGGTGGGCGTTGCGGTAAAGTCACATTCAGCCGGGGCAACCAGCGTATAGCCGCCAAAATCGGACTGCATGAGGTCTGCCTGAAAATGTGCCTCGTAAGGTTTTCGGGCACCCTCTAGAAAAGCTCGAAGATCAAATTGCATAGTACACCTCAAAAGGTTGCTTAAATAGTATACACAAGTACAAGGGGCTTGTCAACAGCTAAAACACAAAAAAATGTGATTTTTTGTGTTTTTACCAAAAAATCAGGGCGGGAAGACTTCCCCGCCCTGAAAAGTTCTTTAGTAAGTTGCGCCTATCAGATCACGTACTTCTTCAGGTCTTCCGGCAGATCGGCAGCGTCAGCAGAAACGGTGACGACGACCTCGATGTTGGGGGTGATCTTGTCGATGGCTTCCAGCACCTTGGCGGCGGCGGCCATGTCGTGGTCGATGATGCGCAGGATGCCGTCGATGAACAGCTCGGTGATGTCGTAGTTACCAGCCAGGACGCCAGCCACGAAGCCGTACAGCATGTCAGCGCCGACAACGCCGTACTCATCCACGTCAACCAAGCGGGCTGCGTGGTTGATCTCGGTGGTGAGCTTCATGCACTTCTCGATGACAACGATATTGCCGGAAGTGGTTTTGGTAGCCTTGTCGATCATGTCGATCATGGTTTTGGTCTTGCCGGAGCCCTTGGTTCCAACGATCAGTTTCAGCATAGGGGTTACCTCCTTGTATTCGTGAGACGCCATATCCCAGGCGTGTATTCCATTAGTCTTTCAGGCTGGCTTCCAGTTCGGCCTTGCGGTCCTCGTAACCGGGCTTGCCCAGCAGGGCGAACATGTTCTTCTTGTAGCTCTCAACGCCGGGCTGGTCAAAGGGGTTGACGCTCAGCAGATAGCCGGAGACAGCGCAGGCACGCCAGAAGAAGTAGATCAGCTCACCGACGTCATGGGCAGACAGGCTGTCCACTTCGATCAGGCCCAGGGGCACGCCGCCGTCGGTATGGGCGAGGATGGTACCCTCCATAGCCTTGCGGTTGACAACGCTCATGTTCTGGTTGGCCAGGAAGTTCAGGCCGTCGAAGTTGCCCTCCAGCTCTTCAATAAAGAAGTCCTCACGGGTGTGCTTGACGTCGACGTAGGTCTCGAACATGATACGGCTGCCGTCCTGCAGGAACTGACCCATGGAGTGCAGGTCGGTGGAGAAGATGCAGGAAGTGGGCATCAGGCCCTTCTGGTCCTTGCCCTCGCTCTCGCCGAACAGCTGCTTGTACCACTCGTTCATCATGGTGAAGTCCGGCTCAAAGCAGGCCAGGGTCTCCACACTCTTGCCCTTGCGGTACAGGATGTTGCGGGTCATGGCGTAACGGTAAGCGTCGTTGTCGATGCTGCACTGGCCGAACTTCTTCAGGCCGTCAGCAGCGCCCTGCATCAGCTCGTCAATATCAATGCCGGCGCAGGCGATGGGCAGCAGGCCAACAGCGGTCAGGACAGAGTAGCGGCCGCCGACGTCATCGGGAACGACGAAGGTGGGCCAGCCCTGCTCAGTAGCCAGCTGCTTGAGGGTGCCTTTGGCACGGTCGGTCGTGGCGTAGATGCGCTTGTTGGCTTCCTCAACACCAACGGAATCCTCCAGCAGCTTGCGCAGGACGCGGAAAGCCAGCGCGGTCTCGGTAGTCGTACCGGACTTGGAGATGACATTGATGGAGAAACGCTTGCCCTTGGTGAGCTTGATGATGTCGTTCAGGGCGGTGGGCGAGATCGTGTTGCCGCAGAAGTAGATCTTCGGGCCGTCGGAAGTCTCGTTGTGGTACAGGCCCTTGACGGCCTCCACTACAGCACGGGCACCCAGATAAGAACCGCCGATACCAGCGACGAGCAGCACATCGGAATCCGAACGGATCTTCTGTGCGGCCTCTTTGATGCGAGCAAACTCTTCCTTATCATAAGTAACAGGCAGGTCAAGCCAACCCAAGAAGTCATTGCCGAAACCAGTCTTGGTCTCCAGCTGCTTATGGGCTAACTCGACCTGCGGGTAGATCGCCTCATATTCTTCAGGACGGATGAATTTTGCAAGATGCTTGCCATTAAATGCAACAGCCATCTTTTACTCCTCCTTTGTTTATTTTTATACACCCATGATACCGTTTCAAGTCGGTATTGTCAAGCAAAAACTGGTGCTTTTTTATGACTTTTTCATTTATTTTGCACAAAATCTCCCTGGTAAAGCAGTAAACTGTCGACTAGTCGTCCGAAACAATAGCGGAAGCTCAATGCGTCCACGCCCTGTGCGGCGCTGATGGGGAAACTGGCCAGCACTTCCCCGCCGCTGCTCAGCTGCACGGTGCCTAAGTGTGTGCCCTGGGCTACGGGCGCGGCCAGCTTTTGGGGCAGCTCGATGGTGGAAGTCAGGGGCTCAGCGGCATTTTTTGGCATCAAAAAGCGCGTCGGCGTGCTGTAGATAAGCTCGACTTTGTCTGCGGTGCCGTGGCTGACAGAGATGGCTTCCGGCGCATCGACAGACATCTGCGGGGTGACGTTCTCATAATTGGCAAAGCCGTAGTCCAGCAAGGCTGTGGCGGCGGCAAAACGCTCTTTGCCGGAATCCGCCCCCAGCACCACGGCAATCAGCCGCAGGCCGTTTCGCTCGGCACTGGCGGAGATGCAGACGCCCGCCCGGCTGGTGGTGCCGGTCTTCAGCCCCGTGATGCCATTGTAGGTCTTGAGCAGCTTGTTGGTGTTGATTAACTGGGTCGCGCCGTCCCGCAGAGAGTCCATCCAGATGGAGCAGTAGTTGCGGACCTCGGCATGGTGCAGCAAAATTTCCCGGCTCATCATAGCTACATCGCGGGCGGTGGAAAGGTGTCCCTCGGCGTCCAGGCCGCAGGCGTTCTCAAAGTGGGTGTTGCTCAGGCCCAGCTCAGCGGCGCGGGCGTTCATCTGCTGCACAAAGGCGGGTTCGCTGCCGCCCACAAATTCGGCCACCGCCACAGCGGCATCGTTGGCACTGGAAATGCAGATGGCTTTCAGCATGTCGTCCAGCGTCATCTGCTCGCCCGGCTCCAGCCAGATCTGGCTGCCGCCCATGTGATAAGCATGCTCACTGACAGGCACAGTGCCGCTTAAACTGATGCGCCCGGCGGACAGCGCTTCAAAGGTGAGCAGCAGCGTCATTACTTTTGTAATAGAGGCGATGGGCCGCTGCTGGTCGGCGTTTTTCTCGTACAGCACAGTGCCGGAATCCTCGTCAATGAGGATTGCCGCAGCGCAGGGCACATCCAGCGTGTCGGTGCCGGCCGGGGTGATGTGCGGGAGCGCATCGGCGGCGGCCGCATAGCTGCGCAGCATGGTAAGCAGCGCCAGCAGCAGGCACAGGACCAGAGTAAAGGCAGGTTTTTTCATGGCAGCAACACCCCCGCGGCAGTTCGTTTACCAGATGCTTATGCGGCGGCGGGCGGTTTTAGTATTGCGCTTTAGCGGCTTTTCCTTTATAATAAAAGAATTATCACAGGAAAACGAGGAACACAGAAACTATGCGGGTTACTTTTTATACTTTGGGCTGCAAGGTGAACCAGAATGAGACCGGTGCCCTGGCACAGTTGTTTGAGGAAAACGGCTATACGGTCGTCTCCAACGAGGAGCCGGCCGACGTGTACGTTGTCAACAGCTGCACCGTGACCAATTTCGGCGACCAGAAAAGCCGCAAATGGCTGCGCCGTGCCAAGCGCGAGAATCCCGGTGCCGTTACGGTGCTGACGGGCTGCTACCCGCAGGCCTTCCCCGAGGAAGCCGCCGAGATCAAGGAAGCCGACGTGGTGACCGGATCCGGCAACCGCCATGCCATTTTGGCCGATGTGACCCGCGTGCTGAACGGCGAGGACGAGCGGGTGGTGGACATCCGCCCCCACCGGAAGGGCGAAAAGTTTGAAGAACTGCCCATGGATAAGTTCGCCGAACACACCCGCGCCTTTGTCAAGGTCGAGGATGGCTGCAACCGCCAGTGCGCCTACTGCGTCATCCCACGTGCCCGCGGCCCGGTGCGCAGCCGCGACGAAGAAAGCATCCTGGAGGAACTGCGCCGCCTGGCTGCTGCCGGGTATAAAGAGGTGGTGCTGACGGCCATCAGCCTGCCCAGCTACGGCACCGACAGCGGCACCAGCCTGGTGGAGCTGATCGAGAAAGCCGCCGAGGTCGAAGGCATCGAGCGCATCCGCCTGGGCAGCCTTGACCCTGATATGCTGCACGATGAGGTCATCACCCGAATGGCGGCGGTGAAGAAACTTTGTCCGCAGTTCCATTTGAGCCTGCAGAGCGGCTGCGACAAGACCCTGCGTGCTATGCGCCGCCCCTATACCACCGCCCAGTTTTCCGATATTGCTGCCAAGCTGCGGGTGGCGTTCGGCGTGGAAAACGTCAGCTTTACCACTGATGTGATCGTGGGCTTCCCCGGCGAGACTGAGGAGGACTTTGAAGCCAGCATGGCCTTTGTGACCGGCCAGCGCTTTTTAAAGGTGCATGTTTTCCCCTACTCCCGCCGTGAGGGTACTCCGGCTTACGACTTCCCCGGCCAGCTGCCGGAACACGAAAAAGAGGACCGCAGCCGCCGCATGACCGCCGCTGTGGAGAAAGTGCGTGCCGCCGAGGTGGCCGCCATGCAGGGTCGCACCGCCAGTGTGCTGCTGGAAACGCCGCTGTCCGCTACCCTGTTTACCGGCTACACCAAACAGTATCTGCCGGTGCTGGTCAGCGTACCGGGCCACAAGACCGGGGACATTGTAAACGTAGTGCTGGGAGCCTGGGACGGCCGCCGCTGCAGGGCTGAAATTGTTGGAAAATAAACACGGCGCACGGATTTTGCAGCGTAATGGGATTGAATTTATGAATTTTGCGGGAAATTTGGAATTTCCCGCTTTTTTGTTGCCTGACCTCTTGCCAAATCGGCTGGTTTTTGGTAAAATTTTAACAGGAGCGGCTGCGCCCGCTCAAGAAGGGTGTTTCCCCTGTAACCGTGAGCAGAAAACAGGTGGAAGTCCCCTTTCGCTATGGAGCATTGAACGGAGCAAAAAAGGAGCAATCAAACTATGAGAGGCATTTACACCCCCGTAACGGATATCCGTCGCAAGGTGTTCACCGAAGTGGCCCGTATGGCTTACAACGCCAACGAGCTGTCTGACTATGCGCAGCTGATGCGTGAGCTGCCCTTTAAGATCATCCCCGGCGAGGAAAAATCGCTGCGTAGCAGCATCTTCCTGGAGAGAGCCATCGTGTCCGAGCGTATCCGTCTGGCCATGGGCTTCTCCCTGCGCCCGCTGGATGAGAGCGTGCCCGCCACCGAAGGCCTGGAGCACGGCATCATCGCGGACAAGTACTATGAGCCGCCGCTGATCAACGTCATCAAGTTCGCCTGCAATGGCTGCCCCGAGAAGGTCATCAAGGTCACCGAGATGTGCCAGGGCTGCCTTGCCCACCCCTGCCAGGAAGTCTGCCCCAAACACGCCATCAGCTTCCGCAACGGCAAAAGCCACATCGACCAGAGCCTGTGTGTGAAGTGCGGCCGCTGCGTCAACAGCTGCCCCTACAGCGCCATCGTCAAGACCGAGCGTCCCTGTGCTGCTGCCTGCGGTATGGGTGCCATCCACTCGGATGAACACGGTCGTGCCGAGATCGATTACGATAAGTGCGTATCCTGCGGCATGTGCCTGGTCAACTGCCCCTTCGGCGCCATCGTCGATAAGGGCCAGATCTTCCAGCTGATCCAGTCCATCAAGCGCGGCGACGAAGTTATCGCTATCGTGGCCCCCGCTTTCATCAACCAGTTCCCCGGCATGACCCCTTCCAAGCTGAAGGAAGCCATGCGCCAGCTGGGCTTTGCTGATGTGGCAGAGGTCGCCATCGGTGCTGACCTGTGCACCATCGATGAGGCTAAGGACTTCATGGAAGAAGTTCCCGCCAAGATCCCCTTCATGGGCACCTCCTGCTGCCCGGCCTGGAGCGTAATGGCCAAGAAGCTGTTCCCCCAGCAGGCCGAGTGCATCAGCATGGCTATGACCCCGATGGTCCTGACCGCCCGTCTGCTGAAGAAGGAGAAGCCCGAGGCCCGTATCTGCTTCGTCGGCCCCTGCGCCGCCAAGAAGCTGGAGGCCAGCCGCCGCTCTGTCCGCAGTGAGGTCGACTTCGTGCTGACCTTCGAGGAACTGATGGGCCTGTTCGAGGCTAAGGAAGTGGACTTCGCTTCCCTGCCTAACAACCCCGAGGATGCCTTCAACAACGCCAGTGCTGATGCCCGCGGCTTTGCTGCTTCCGGCGGTGTTGCCCAGGCTGTTGTCAATGCTATCAAGAAGATGGACCCGGACCGCGAGGTCAAGGTAATGAGCGCCCAAGGCTTGGCCGACTGCAAGAAGATGATGATGATGGCTAAGGCTGGCAAGTACAACGGCTACCTGCTGGAAGGCATGGCCTGCCCCGGCGGCTGCATTGCCGGTGCCGGTACGCTGGCTGACCCCGCCAAGAGTGCCATGATGCTGAACAAGTACAAGAACGAGGCCGCCATGAAGGTGGCTACCGAGACGCCGTATCAGGATTCTCTGGACCTGCTGAAGTACTAAGATGCAATAACAAAATCCCCGCACATTTTGAAGTGACCCCGAAAAGTTAGACAATATTTTGAAGTAAAAATTGTTCAAGCAGCCGAAAGGGCTTGTTGTCTGTGA